>QDKV01005031.1_pt1 | contig 22938 bp, 26 predicted proteins | sample 1861101 | NCBI WGS metagenome assembly QDKV01 (sample SAMN04275158, study PRJNA302643) | Fungus metagenome, whole genome shotgun sequencing project. | isolation source: fruitbody | host: Mallocybe terrigena | place: Sweden | collected 2013 | reverse complement strand
ACGTTGAAATGAAGGCTTGAAGCCCTGATAGTCTGTCAACCATTGAACTCAATCTTTCATTCCAAATTTATATATTTCTGTACAAGCATGCCTAGGTGCTCGTGACTGAAAGATCTCAATTAAAAATAACTGATTCTTCAACGCTGATATACCCAAAAAAAAAGTAAACGGTTTATTTCAGCCTATATCTCACTTGTCGTTGCGATAGTCCGTCAAATATATCAAAAACTCGCGATCCAAATCGGTACGTTCGTGTTTCGGCAGAGTGCTACTGTATCAAGGGCACTCCTCTCATTATGACCTCCACCATGCCCAACAGTAAGTTCCTAAGTGGCCACCAGCTTCTTCCGCTAACCAATTCCATCACCTGCGTAGCGGTTCTTCCTGTGGAGGTGTTCGTGAATTGACATGCTGAGACTACGAGCCGCCATCCACTTATTTCTGGCTGAGATCAGCGGAGACTGAAGGAATTTTGGAGAGTCGACGAAATCGATACAAGCGCTGCCGCGGTCCATTTGGCTGTGCGCTGTGCTTTATAGAGGGTTGAACACGACGATTGAAATTTAAGGTGCTAATGTTGGCTTTTAAGCTGCTTGGCCATCGAGTCATTCTGCTCAATGGCACCCTTCCGGCCGTGGTATGACGCCCCTCCATCTGGCTGGTTCACTCGGGCGTGTCGACCTGTTGCTAGAACAACAAAATGTGGCTGATTCTCTGAGAGATGCGAATGGGAAAACATGCAGATGTAGCGATGGGCAAGGATGGAGGGGTGTCCTGTGCGTCGTTTGTTTTATCATGCAGGCATACATTAGAACAATGTATAGATTGTCGCCATCAAGGTGATGAGATAATTGCTTCTCGCAGATCTATTTCTATGAAAACTGCAAACCTCTGGCCAAACAGAGCGCGCGCGGTTCGAAGTGCATTCCACCCCTCTGCATGGCGGCCACGCCCATCAGCGACCGCATCTGCAAAACCAGAGCCCGAAGTGGTACATGCGCGCCAACCATACAGTTGAGGTGAGGTGGGTCGACGCAATTGGGAGGAGTACCGAGTATTTCAGGCAAAGACTTAAGAGGAGGCAGAGTATTGACAGTGCGGAGATCGATTGTCGCTTCGATTTCGGACGTCAGCTCTCACGCACCTACGCCGAGTCCAGCGCGTATGGGCGTGACGGTGAATGTGGTGGGACTGTACCCAATGAAATTGGTATTGGAGAGTCACTTGGTCAGAGCGAGGACTCAGATGAGATGAAGAGGGTGGACAACAAGAGAAGTGCTAAGCGCCCATTAAGGCATTCGGTCAGAACCCGCCAGATGTTTGATATTGTTCAGATGCTTGTCCATACAAGCACTATCTAAGGTTGATAATGTGCCTTAATCCCATTCAACCAGCAGGGCATTATCAGACGACAACTCCAATCTCGTGTGAATTAGATCTGCCTTATCGCCTGCCTTCATCTAATTCCACAATAGCTTACCGCACTTGTTTCCCGATTACAATTGTCCTGTTGAAACAACCATTTAGACTTGGTTACGACATACTATTTGGGGGATTGAATGCATAAAACGTATCTATCTGACTTTGAAAGCATAAGTGCACAGTCGGGTTGTCATGAAACACAAACTTATGTTTTCTTAGATCTATGTGTACAGGCTATCGAGAAAGCCTTTCCAGGCCTTTCATCTGCTGGACCTGGGAGAACCATTCTATCTGATGTAACCCACATTGTACAGATGAGGCATCATTTAGTCTCACCATTTGCTATCACGGCATATGTATCGTCTGGATTCTGATTGATGCAAAGTTCAGAACTTACCAGAACTTACCTCAGCAACGTTACCTTCCGGCTTTCTCTTCTTACATCCCAGCCATGTATCTTGGTCGCCGCCGCGCCAATTCCAGCGCAACGTCCTCCAACATGAGATCTACCCTCCCCTTGTCTCCTCAGCCATCACTCCTTTCTCTCAAAGCTTCTCTTCTATGGCGGAATGGAGGTCCTCCCTTGCTCGACAAGGATCCCCTTCTAAGCTTTATCTTGTCCTCACCTTCCTTTCTGGACTCTACCATAGAAGAGTCTTCATCCGCTCATCCACTTTATCGCATCAAAACTAATGGAACAACCACAACGATTCTAAGAAGCGAATCAGGAAAACCTGCTGTTATGGTCGCCTCCATTAGATGGCCCAAGAGGATTCCTTCCAAAAGGCATTCCGAATCTGTTTTAGTTTTGATGAAAGATGGTTGTTGGCGTGGTGCAGAAACCCTGCTCAGACATAGGCCTAGAGAAAAGTAATTCTATCAAGTTGTAATGGTATATCGCTCATCAGACGTCTTTCGTTTGCAGTTCGCATAAATTTAACATACCATACTACAATCACTCGTTGAAGTGGAAGCTCCATGGTTCACGATATTGGGTTAGTCGTATTTTTGTACCTTCGTTCACGATTTCGAACGTTCATTAAAACGATAGTGTACAACTGAGACGGTCAAAGGACCCATCGCAGCTTTAGATCCAAGAAAAGGGAATCAAACACCCAGACTTTTCGTATATGAATCCCTGCACGATAAGCACGGCACTAGCGAATTGTCTTCGTTCGAAGGCGTCTCGACCTTACTGCTCGATTATCTTGTCACAACTGCTCTTCTTTTGGTTGTCGACCTTCAGGAATGGATGTTGGTTTCAAAATTTGAGGTCTCAGTGGGCAAAACTGTCTACCCCCTGTACTCCAATCAAGACCCGCCAAATTCTGCGCCCGTCAGAACGGAAGCCTCTCATTCACAATGGCTCAATCTAATGTTCGGGGCAGTGCATACCATGGTCGCTGGTGATAGGAAGCATTCACTGAATCGTACCCAGTCCGTAACGACAGAATCTGTACGACCAACGTCAAGAATGGCGGCGTCTAGCAACCTATCATTTGATAATGAAAGTTTGTGTTTGCCGATGCAGTTCACCGACTCCGCTTCTGGGTTGGAATCGGATTTTGATGATGACGTTTTTCTCGCAAGGCCAGCCAGTCCCGGCGCAGAATCACACCGCTTTTCTCTTGCAACTTGTCATTCTCGCACGTATCTTGACCCGTCTGTTTACTGTCCCGCGTCTCCATTCGAAGAACCTGCTCTTCCTTCCCGCCCAATTTCGTATGCGTATCCTTTCATGGGACGGGGTAGTCGTCTCCAGGCCTCAATTCCATTCCCTAGTGGTCGCGAATCACGTTTGCCACCGCCACCTGTTCCACCATTATGTGGTCCACGACTACGGTTCCCGAGCATCTCACGTAAGGGGGACGGTGCAAAAACAATTGACGATCACGTCGTACCACAACTTAAATCTGGACTTTTAACGCCTCCGACAGAGATAAACGAAACTAAAGACAAAACTGTTCTTCAGGCGCCCAGTTCTTCAAAACGTGGGGGGATAAGGCCACTCCCTTTACCCCCGGGAGCGACCCCGATAGTCGCCAACAAGCCGCCGGCGTTGAATCTCAAACGCGCCCACAGCACGAACCACATATCAATACCATCATCACATCGTTCCACCACTCTACGTTCTCTGCCACCTACCCCTGAAGAAGGATCTCACTCGCCCGACTCTCAGATGACATTCACGGACAGCAACTCAGTTTCCGAAAGCTTGTCTTGTCCAGGCCCGCGAGTCATCTACCCTTGGGAGGATGTCATCAAGCAGCGTCAACCGTCCGAAAAAAAGGTATCACGAGAAGAGCTTGCGCAGTTGTTACATGCGTTGACGCCGAACTCGGACGAGAGGTCGAATTCGGCCGAATCAACAACATATGAAGTTCCACCGCCAGCATATAGTTCCGTCTCGTTTTCGACGAGACGGGGGGCAGTAGAAAGACCGCCTGTGCCAGTTAGCTATCCAGCACGGATGGCGATCTCAGGTCGCCAATCCCAGCGTTGAGAGAGATAAGTTATAAACAATTGAAATGTCGCTTAAATTGATTACTATATATTGTATGTGTGCAATGTCCAACCTTTCTCGCGGACGTTGTATTCTCGTTCAATACACCAATGTATTTGTGTGTCTACCTGTTATGTTGCAATTGCTTTCACTCGTGCAGCACTTAAGAGAAGTCAGCCGTGGGTTTTCTCTTGTAGTTCAGACTCTTCAGAGCCGTTCAGACTGGGTCTCCTGACACTCACTCCGATCGGTGTTCTTCGGTGGATATGTTTATAGAACAAGTACGACGGAATCGCAATTCCAGTCTATAGATCATGCTGCATGCAGACTTCCATGATTATCAAGAGCATGATGGTCATTTAGGCATAATACCACATCGTGACATCTGCTTGAGCATTTGGAGATCCTTGTTTCGATGGGGTCTTTGGAAATAATCGATAACTTGAAATCTCGCAAGATCCCCTAGCCTCACCTGTCTGGTCTACAACGTAACACATGTAACGTGGTTGCCACCATATGGTCCTCATGATTCCCTTGCTAGAAACATCAAGCCAGGAGGCCCAGGACTCACATGCTGATAAAAAGCGAAAAGAACACCCAAGATTTGTGTTCATTGTTGTAATGGTTCGTTCCCTTAAGCGAGTTAAAAAATGGAAGGAATTGACGATCCCCTACATCTCTATAAACTACTTTTTTTTCTCGTTGGACGATTGTCGTCGACCCAAATTAGGGCGTTTCTGGGACGGGTAAAACAACCCTCGCCACCGCGATTGCTGATGAGTTGAAGTTGCCGTTTATCGAGGGAGATGATTTGCACCCTAGATCTAACATAGAGAAGATGTCCAACGGGCAACCTCTGATGGATAAGGATAGAGAGCCGTGGCTTGAACTTGTGAGGAAAACTGCGGAGCGATATCATACCGCAGAGATGCAGATTGGGACTCAAAGCGGTCATGGAGATGGGGATCGGTGTAGTGGTGTGGTCATCTCTTGTTCGGCGCTCAAAAAGTATTATCGGGATATACTACGCGGACGGCTGAAGCCTTTCTCTACCTATTCGAGCAAAAAGCGTTCAGGATCTCCGGAAGAGGCCCTCCTGCCACTTGCCGAGCCTCCCAACCCAGAAAGCTTCCCCACCTATTTCGTATTCATCACAGGCAGAAAAGAAGTGATTCTGAAAAGGATGAAGGACAGGAAGGCACACTTTATGAAAGCCGATATGTTGCAGAGCCAATTGGACACTTTGGAAAGCCCGGAAGGAGAGGATGGTGTTGTCACTGTTGATGCGGAAGAGGGCACGGAAAGTCAGGTTTTGAAAGCGAAGCGAGGGATCGCAGCTATGGCTGGTGAATGGTTTATACAATAATGAGGATAGTTATAACTTGTAACACTGATACAAATGCTTTCGGATTTTGCCGAGATACGACGCGTATGCAAAGACGCGTCAGATACTTCGATCTAACCCACCTTGCAATCATGGTATGTTTGTTCAGTTTTTCGGATGTTATGGATGCTAACGAACAAAAAATAAGTCAAGACGTTATGACAGTAAGCACTTGGCCGAAATATTGCAGATGAGGAGTTTATGTTGACCTATACTGTTTGATAATCAGGTCGTACAACCATCTTCTCACCCGAAGGTGCGGCTTTTCTTTTTATCGGGTTTTTCGTCTAAATTTGAGAATATATACAGGGCGTCTATACCAAAGTAATGGACTTTTTTCGTCTAGCAATGATTCGCGAAACTCACTTACTTATTCATTCGTTCTTCAAACTATCAAGTCGAATATGCCATGGAAGCTATTTCGCACGCAGGCACCGTTCTTGGTGTCTTAGCAAAGGATGGTGTGGTACTTGCAGCAGAGAAGAAAATAACAGGCAAACTTCTGGATTTATCGAGTGCCAAAGGCGGCGGCGGTTATGGCGGGAGTGGGGAGAAGATTTATCTCTTGAATTCGTGCGTATATCCCTTGTTTTTTCTACCGTTTTTTTTTGTTTTTCTGTTTTTCTGATTGATGTACTGACTGGATTGGCTTCCGTGACGGTGTGCAGAAATGTCATTGGAGGAGTAGCAGGCCTGACTGCTGATGCCAATTCTCTTGTCAATTTTGCGAGGACAGCAGCGCAAAAACATTTGTTGATGTACAATGAAGATATACCTGTTGAGCTGCTCACGCAAAGGTTGTGCGATATGAAACAGGGTTATACACAATTTGGAGGTAAATGCGTTGCTTGATCCTCCAAAATTATCGCGGTTTGTTCTTAATTTCTTTTTGCCTTGATAGGCCTCCGTCCCTTTGGTGTCTCCCTCCTTTATGCTGGCTATGACCCGCATTACAAATTCCAGCTATACCACTCAGATCCGTCGGGGAATTATTCAGGATGGAAGGCCACCTGCATTGGGGCGAACAATGGCACGGCACAAAGTCTATTGAAGCAGGAGTATAAGGATGACATTACGGTGAAAGATGCGATCGGGTTGGTGTTGAGGACGATGAGTAAGACCATGGATAGTACGACATTGGGAAGTGAGAAACGTGAGTGCTGTCATTTTTTTCTTCATAACTGGGTCTTTTGATTGTGGAACGATTATCATATAGTTGAGTTTGCTGTGCTGACTCTGGATGCTGAGACGAACCAACCGAAAGCGAAGATATACAGGCCTTCAGACATCGATGCCTTGCTCGTAGCTGAGGGTCTGACAAAGAAAGATGAAGACACCGAGATGAAATCGTCATAGGTGGACGACGTTTTTGTGTAGTAACTTTGGTCAATCAATACAAATGTAAATTGTGAATGAAATCGATGTATTGAGTCAGATGAAAACACAGGGAAGGAACCTGTCCATGATACTAATACGAAAGGTGATACAAATTGCCAGATGGCGGAGCAAGTTTAATGGCATGCCAAACTTCTCTCGCCAACAAAGTCAGGACTGATAGTGGCGCCAAAGATGAAGTGACCCAGTGTAGCGCCAACAACGACGGAGAAGATGTAGTAGGCCTAGCAGATGACAAGTGAGATTGACATTGAACAAGCAGATGATTTCTTTACGTACGTTGTAGGTCATGAAGACAAGCATTAGAAAGAATGATAAGAAGACGGTCAAACCGTATACCAAGGCCCTTACGATACGATATACAAGTGGGACGGGGAGTCTGAATAAATAAATAAATAAAATAAGAGAGTTAGACAGAATCGATATAGGTATTCACCCTGTAACCTTGGCTCCGAGCAGCCTCCCGCTCAACAAACCAACTTCCTCCGGATTGTCTTCACCAAAAGTATTCGGGGTATTTCTTTCACTTCCAGCTCTTGGACTGTTACTCCTATCTCTGCCTCTCAATGCGCCCTTGCTTTTGGAAGACTGGATGACGTGGAAATCCAGCTTGCGCTGGAAGAGACGGAGGTACTCATACAACACGCCGAGTAAGGCGATGACGAGGATGGTAAGAACGAAGCTGGTATAAGAACGGACATGCCACCAACGAAAGACAACGCAAGTGTCGATGATATCTGAGTTCCTATTTGAAAGATAAAATCGATTATCGGACGTATAGGAGGGGAGACTAACCAAAGCATGTACATCTTACACCTAGGCATTGTGGGTACAGAATCTCCTCCATGACCGCCGTGTTCCATGGTGGGTTAATACAAGGGGTGATACGGTCGTCGTCGGCAGTGATTGGGACCTCCATTTAGGCATATGAATCTTCCCATGTTGAACACCTGCAAACATGTTACACAGTCTTTCCAGCGGTGAAAAGCATCTATCCTCGTTGACAGATATACCAAGGCCTCTAATGTCTTGACATTCAAAATCGTTGTCAGTACCTGCAACTTTCGGGTATCACCAAGTGCAGGGTCTATTCACATCCGCTCGCAACCAATATAATTGTAATTTTTAGGTAAGTAACATACAACTTCTTCTTTGACTAGCTTCTTGGTAACCATTAGAATATAAAAGAACTGGTCATTGTCTTGATGTAAGTAGGAAACGCGTCATTCAACCCTTTGCGCCCATCTCACCAATGCTACCTACAGGGACCACTACTTAACTCACAATATCCATCTACCAATGCAGGGCCTTCCACCTGACAATTCCCCCCTTTCAGGTGCCATTCAAGTCCTCAATGTTCTCTCCGAAGTTGGCAAAGCGCTTCCTTTCGTTGCGCCCGCTTTTATCATGCTCAAAGTCATTATCGACGTCGAAACACGCGCTCAAGAGGTCGACCTCAAATGCAACGATCTCCTCGAACGAGTAACCTTTATGGTCAGTCACCTCCCCATCCTTGAGAAGATCGAAGTTATGCCCAGCACAAGGAAGGTGATCGATAGGATGAACGACGTGATTAAAAACGCTGCTGCCCTAATTGCGGCCTACAGAAAGCAGAATAAAATTGCAAGGAGGCTGAGCTTGACGAATAGGGACAAGTTCACGCAGTGCGCGGAGAGCGTCAATGCGTGCTGCAGCAATTTGCTTATGAGTTTGCAGATTCACCAGAGCACACAGTTGGAGAGTCTTATTCTGCGTGCGGTCCCCATCGATGACGAGGATGTGGCGGCGCGGACGTTCGTGGAGACTCATGGAGGGAGTGTAGACGTTGTCCTGCATGATAGGGAACTCGTGAAGGAGTTTGCTCAGCAGCAACACATGGTGATGGACGATTCTGTGATGGAGCAGTTAAACGCGAACATTTCAGATTCGATGCAGCAGAATCATCAGAGGCTTGAAGGAATTTTGAAGGACAATGTCAGCGTTGCCATCGCCGATGGACTTAAAAGCATCGTGGCCGAACTCAACGCCGCCGAGGCAGAACAGAAGTTCGTCTGCGTACAATGCGAGAACCAGTTCACGCATTACACTAATGGACCGAAGGCTTGTTCTTTCCATCAAGCAGAGTATGATTCTTGGATAAAACAATACTCCTGCTGCAGTACGAATCAACCGTGTCAGTTCAATGCCCATCGATCCAAGCATCATTGCGATTACCCCTATGGCAATTTCTTCCCCCGTGCGAGGGCCGTGACAGGTTACGTTGACACTCACGAGGAATGGGCAGCCGTCGAGGACACCAACCTCGAGACAGATGCCGTGCAAAAAGCCTCTGTTGGCCAACTTTGGCTTTGGGTCTCGCGTGGGGCGCGAGTACAGGAAAACACGCTCCTCATCATTGTTGGCAGGGTGTGGTACACATACCCTTATTATTTCAATACGTTCACGGCAAAGGAGTTGGAGGATATCAGCAAGTCTGTGAGGCTTTCGAAACGGACACTTATTTTTCGGACGGATAAGGACGATAATGAGTTCGCCATGGCCGAGTGGATTTTATCTGTCTCGGGGAAGATCACGGGTGTAAAGCTTACAGCTAAAACAGCAACTTCGACGAATCCTTTCGTTCGAGTGTGTCCTGTCGATCTATTGACATGCACGAAATCTGGAGACATCCTTACAATCTCAGAAGGGGGTATGCGTTCCTATACTCCAGCTACGTCTTATACTCTGCCTCAAACCCTTCATTATGGCCCCACGCTGGACGATACTGCAACACGTCCCGTCCGTACAAACTTCAAAACACGCGTTTCGCCCTCCCTGCGGCTCATCATGAAAACACTTTCCGAACCTCCTCTTTCAGCCAATCCACAGTTTGCCAGTACAGAAGTGGATTTCTTCACGGGCAAAGTTAGCGTGTTCAATAATAATCCCCCTTCGACTACAAACCCAAATCCAATCACTGTCGCTTCTGTGAACGCTCAATATCGCTTCATTGGCGAAGAAGAATATAGACCAGTTCAAGACTTCAAGCTTCTCAATAGCTCCGACTTGCCCGTCTCCGTCGATCCGCGACAGACCTGGCCGATTGAGTTCCAAGTGTCAGTTCCACGGTCGGAAGAGGACAAAAAACTCCATGTGAAGTGGTGGAACCGCGCTTTCGGAGCAAGAAAAAGGCCTCTCAGAGTCAAGCTTTTATTGGAGGATATTGAAGGCGAACAAGCAAGTTTAGTATTGGAGTACGTCTTTAAACCATATCCGTTGGAAAAAAGGGGCGAAAATGACTTGGGATTTTTCTTTTTCGATGAGCCGAATTTGTTGGAAAGGTGCTATTTGCATGTCCAAAAGGTTGAGGATAGTGGTAGCGGAGTAGAGGCGGGTGTCGTGAAGATTGCGGGTAATGAGCTAAAGGTGAAGAGGCTTCACCAAACTGTTTATAAGGCCATCAAGACCGGAAAGACTGAAATCGATTTGGAAATTGGGCAGGAAAAGAACGATGGAGAGTGGGAGTGGGGCGCTTGGGCGCTAGTTGACATTTCCTGTCGGCGTGTTTACGCGTTCAAAATCATCGTCAAACAAGGGAAGAAAATCGACGAGGCAAAAAGGCGGTTTGGCTGCATGGGGTATGCTCTTTGCCCAGAATATGGTGACGTGGTGCAAAATGGAAAGACGAGGCCTGTGTGTTATGCCACTGAGGTTGTGAGATTGACGAAGCTGGAGGAGTATGTGGAGGAAGATCTGCCGCAAGATGACACGGTCGACGACTTCAAGCCACCAGTCCCGCCTAAGCCAGTGTCGCCTGCTCTGAACGGAATCGCTGCTAGTGGAAGCAATGGTATGCACAACGCAGGCATGGGTGCTCCAGGGTTTAATTCAATCGAGTTGAACAATAGGCTGGCGTCAATTGATGTGAATCTTGCAAGGATTGCTGACGCTCTCGAGTTGTTGGTGGGTGCATCGTTATCTGGGACTCGGAGATGACCATTATGCAAGTGTACAAGATTGAAAGCGTGTATTGTAAATGAGTACAAACTAGCTTTCTGTAGAAGGTGAAAGTTCCAAAGTCCATGCATTCTCTTTGACGAGTTTCTCTCGTTCAAGAAGATATTTTCCTAGATAGAAGTGATGAGAAAATATCTACAATGCACATGTTTTCTCAGGTACCTTCTTTATACTTCTGAGCCTGATCAGTGGCCTTGTGATAAAACCATCCAAGTCGTTCATTGCACCCAAGACAGAAAACATCTGCAACAGTATGGACTCCAGTCCTACGAAATTGTAACGTCAGTCCCTGCGTATATGAAAACCGAGTAAGGGAAAAACAGAAACGAACAGCAGAGACCGATCTTCTCTTCGACCCAGCTTGACATTTATAGCGGAGTGCATAAGACTGAACTCCTGCATGTGAGCAGGAGTTTCAACACGCAAAAATCAGATATTGATACTTGCTATCCTCTTCCATCCCTTCCAGAAAAAGCTTTACTGATTAATTCGTCTTGCAAAGCCTGACAAAATATCCCATCTAACGATCAAAAAACTTTTCGCGAGGAGTATACTGAAGTCTAATGCTTACGATCACTGCTGAGCATTTCGAACATATGTATGTAGGGTATCCATCGAATGCTTGAACAACGAGGTTCCTCGTGTCTGACGTCGGAGACAAGTCTGTATTCATTAAGCGCCAGCCTCAGGCTGAGCAGCGGCTGTGCCTATGTAAGTAACTGGTGGGCAAATTACAAATGATATTACGTAAGTAAATATTTCCATCAAGCTGAAGGTGATGAAAGGCGCATATATAATGGGTGTGGGGAGGAATTCGGATAATAGGACCCTCCTGTGCACATTGCCAGAGGAGATCCTCCTCAATGGAGGATGATCAAAGAGAGATGCAGGAAGTTACTTGCGCATACACTTATGTAAAATGACGAGTTTCAAATCGGCTGAGAAACGGCCCGTTGGCAAACGCCAACTTTGAGCTCCCCTACACTGTAACCGAAACAAAAAAATCGCGATTCCTGTGAACGAAATTCAATTTTTTGTATGGCAATGGCAGTTACGGCTTTGCGCAATGCAGGCGTGATAAACCAAGACGCGATAATGCGGGATGTTATCGACGACGCTGGTGTCTCACACTCGACATTCAAGTTCCAACGTGAATTATCTCATGTCCTCGCCGCATCTTTTTATTGACTTCACTTATAGCCTCAAACATCCCTCCATCGATGTCCAACTCAAGTAACGCGTCATCGTTGGCTACCTGATCAATTTTTGATAAATTTTTACATCTCTGCCTCAGATAACCAGATCAGGCTCTTCTGTTTTATCCTTGGTCACTCCAAAAACTCGTTCTCGGTAAAGGTTGGAAGGGATAAGATGGTGGAGGACTTGTGCGATGAGATAATCGTCAGGGCAAAGCTGACTACCGACAACGTTCAAATTTTCAAGGTGCATTATCAACTTTATGTAGACCGATGGGGTCTGATATGTTTGGAAGCCACCTCAATCCGTTTCTGTTGTAGAGCTTCAAGCTGTTCAAGCAACGAATGCAGAATGGCGAAAACTATACAACGATGAGTTGTTACAGAAACATTTTGACCCGCCTCCTCGAGGCGGCGTACACATTATCATACAACTCCCTTGTGAGTATACCTCCGACTCGCTTCGGCTGGCGATTTATCTAATCCGCAGCTTGGCCATCGGACGGTGATAATGCTTTCAAAGGGGGCATTGCGTAGGTTACGTCTGCATTATCGACCGAACATTTCACTTGACGTCTCTAGGTATCCTGCTGAGCGGAAGTGGGTGGTGAATGAGTCAATCCGGCTCGTCGATATCCCCGGGTCCTACTATCTGGATTTTTCAAAGCAAGAAGTAACCAAAAGCTGCTTGGATGCCGTTAAATGCTCTCAATTTGTGCTGCTCTCGGGACCTCGAGCGTCTGGAAAGTCCACACGGCTGAACTTGCTTGCGCACTTACTAAAGGCGCGTGGCTATGAAGTCATTAAGTATGTTGCAACTAAACTCGTTATTCCTTTACTCATGACTACCCTTGATAAGGGTCACCTTTCAATACGTAAATCCGCAAGATTCCATGGAGACCTTCTGGGATACCTTCAGCTTCTCTTCTCCCCGCCTCCCCAAGATTTCAGGTCCTCGTGATTTCCTTCAGCATTTTCACTGTCACGTTTCGGGAGAAAGAGCTGATGTTGTGCTTCTCATTGATGAGTTCAGTTCGCTTCACAGCGTTCACCCTGATGTTCGGGATTCCTTCTTCAACGTTTTTCGTACGATCAGAGATGCCGATGGTATATATGTGATTCGGAGCATCATTGCTGCAGGAACGTACAGCATGACATATCTCCGCTCAAGCAATAAAGCATTCTCTCCATTCAACTCTGCTCGCCACATTCGAAATTCTAACTTCACTCTGGAGGACGTTGGCCAACTTTTCCATGAATTTGCAAAAGATCGCAACATTCAAATAGGCAATGACATCATTGAGGATGTATTCAGCAAAACGAACGGGTACGTTAGCCAATTCGATTGATATGACTGCTGGGTATTGAGTTTGGTCAAAGCCATGCGGGGCTCGTCTGCCTTTGTGGGCATACAATTGCAGAAAATCTGAAATCACTTGTCTTCAATCAAATTTTGTCGAACAAAGCCTGGCGCGCATATCCTGCGCATGTCCTCTATGAGTCTATTTCGCGGTACAACACATTTGGTTCTATGCTCGACTCCCTCGAGAGTCTCAAGGCAGATCCTGCTATTACACTTCTCCGTCGCCGTTTCTTGGGATATCTTGACGACGTTGGTGTAACTGATGACGAGAAGGCAAGCGCAGACCTTTTGACATCTGAAGGGGTCCTGTTGAAGCCCTATCCTGACCTGCTGTACTATCGCATGTCTTCCCCTCTTGTCGATGGACTAATTCGAACTAAGCTCCTTTGCTCGCTATATCCTCTCACTCCTCTGGGACCTCTACTGCGTCGAAATGGTGACCCGCTTGATATTGTTGGGATACTGGAACAAGCAGTTGCTGTGTTCGATGGCCAACACATGGCTGACGCAAGCCGAACGAGTTTCAAGTCGTCAGGTACTATTACTGTCCGCGGCAGGGAGAATTTCCAGGTTCCCCGTGAAAGTGTGTATGATACAGAACTCATGCGGATATTGAGCAACTGGCTCACCCCATTTGGATGGAAGGTTACTAGCCAATGGTACTCGCTTAATGGTTCGAACCCGCATAAGTTCAGCAGCATCACCCTCACGTTCGATGGCGCCGCTGAAAAAACCACCATCGTTCTTGAATTGCTGGCGACAGGAACCAATAACGACATGGTTTCACACAAAAAGAAGGTGCCAGAATATGTGGAACTTCAGTCAGCGACAGAGGTTTGGATGATTCACTTCACCTGCCAGGACAATTTTACTCCCATCGAAGTGGATGGTGCAAATGTCCTTCACTTCGTTCATGATCTGGATTGGAAGACAGTAGTCGTACATTGGAAAGACTACACTCCGATGCCCAAGTTCAAGAATAAAGTGTTGTTAAAAGTGTAGTAAATTTAGTAGTATTATTCTATTCTCCAGAGCATGATGCATGGTGTGACGGACCTCCTGGACCAACATTCCTACTGTCGACCCTCGACTCGGAAATTCCTTAAGCATCCAATATCATTGAATGACACACCACCTCCAGGCTCCATTGTCTGCTGACATCGCCAACGACCATCCGCGTTGTCACCTGTCGGGTTATGTGGCCACACAACCCCACAGGACGACAACTGCAACATGGCACGACCCACTGTGCACATACGTGGTCTGTATATATTTTGGGCATCTAGATAATACTCTTTGAATGAGATACGGTCAAAAGAATTTTGGCTCCACATCGAGTGTTCAACCTGCTCGGATGAAATCTTATGTCTTGTACAGTTGAAAGTCAAGGCTATTTCCATAGCTGGCTGAAAATCATTCTAGGCTTTCATCATGTACTTACTCTTCATTTTAATGCAGCACCCCTCGTCGTCATTTTCATGTACATTTGGTGCAGCGAGGCTTCTTCTTGTTGTGAATACTACGTATTTATATTTATAATATATCAAACCCAATAAATGCCTCGCGAGAGGTGCCGCAAAAAATAAATACCACTAATAACTGCATATTACATAAACACATATAACCGTATTCCTTTTGAGGTAAACAGAAACTAAGAGCCTTACCAAGGTTGACGGGATACTTACCATTTGTTACAGCCAGATTCTCTTTGTGATGATATCTGACGAGTTACCGCACGAAGTTGTTCTGTCAATCCAGCGCGTTCTAGAGATTCAATCTACAGAAGAAGTTGACCGTTTGGATGGCCTTTCGGAAAAGTTCAGTGCTGTTGAGATATTGAATGACTTCTTCCCAGACGGTGCGACTTCTCTTCATTTTTCCCCCGCAAAATACAGCTTGATTTCACGGCTTTAGAGGCATCTCTGGCTCATTTGGATGCTGTAAGCGCTAGGCTCGCTGAAACCCAGCAGGAATTGCAGAATGAGGTCGATTCGCTCCAAGCGGAACTGAAAGTCAGCCAAGATCCAGAAAGGATGTTGACCATTCAAGAAATGATTTCGGTAAGTAATTCCTGATTTCACTTATTTTATCTCTTTCATACATTTCAGGACCTCTTGGGTCAAATGACGCTCATTAGAGAAAAAGCCACAGAATCCGAAGCTGTCGTGCGAAACATCACTAAGGATATCCAGATTCTGGACCTGGCCAAGAAGAACTTGATTACAAGCATGACTATGATGAAAAGATTGCAAATGCTTGGTCTGTGACTGTTTGTAACGAACAATTTTTAACGTCTGAATCACCTACATAGTCAATGCATCGACGCAACTGGAAGACCTTATAAAAGAAAAAAAGTACGGGGAGATTGCAAAATCATTAGCGGTCAGTTTTTCTAGAAGCGAGGACATTTTTGGTTTCATATACAGTTTTAGGCCATCAAAGAGATTTCTGTTGTTTTCAAGTCGTACACGTCTGTTCCTCGAATTAATCGTTTGTGGAAGCATATATACGAAATTCAACAACAACTTAAGGCGCAACTCGATGCAGATTTTGATGCTTTGTATGTTTTCTCGCTTTCTGGCACATCATCTGCAAACTGATATTTGCTCGCCGAAAAGCTATCTTCAAGATGCGAATAAGCAATTAAAGTCGACCCTAATTGTGGAAGCATGCCAAGTAGTGGACGCTCTTGGCCCAGACGTCCGGCTACACCTCGTCGAGCGTTTTGTTGCGCTCGAATTGAAGGAGTACCGACGAATTTTTCGAACCAACGATGAAGCCGGGCAACTAGACAACCTCTCGAGGCGCCTTGCTTGGTTTAGGAGATTGCTACAGACACATGAGATCGAACAAGGGCGGGTGTTTCCTTCAGAATGGCGGGTAGGTTGGTATCTGTTAGCAAAATTTACGGAGATTACTAGGTATATTTTGCCCTTTGGTTGTAGATTTTATTCACAACCTTCTTTTTTTTTTGTTTTTGCAGGGATGACGTGATGACCCTTTTGACGAAACTTGGTTCAAATCTTACTCTCAAATCTCTCCTCGACAATCTGGCGATCACTACTGAGTTCGAGCAGTCCATGAGCAAGAAGTGGGCAACTTCTGTATGTTTTATTAGTGACCTATATTCAATACTTTCTCGTCTCATTCAAATATTGTAGTTCAAGGACATTCTGAAATCTACGGACAACCCCCATTCTCAACCTGGAAAGCCCATTTCCGCCGCCTTCGAACCTCACATGGGCATCTTCGTTGACGCACAGGATAAGTATGTTATTCATATACTTAACCTTCTTCCTTGATAATTTATTGTTTTCACTATAGGGTTCTGGCTGACATGCTTGCACCCCATCGCAAAAGTAAATTCAGCAGAACACAGTCACAACAACGAGCATCAATGGATACAGTTGGAGATGATTCCCATTCTTCGCCTATGACAGTTTTGCCCTCGTCGACGGATCTCTTCTATTTTTACGGGCAGATTCTTGAGCAGTGTGCAAAGTTGTCTACGGATCAACCACTGTTTGATCTGTCTAATTTGTTTAAACGGTGGCTGCGTATTTATGCTGGTGAGCTTGGCATAAATGACGCCTGCATTCTGAACTCATCAATTTAATGTATATAGAGGAGGTCCTTACTACCAATGTCAAGCGGTGAGAGTTCTCTTATCGTCTCTGGCTCCTGGTATCGAACATTTTAGCAGACCTGTTGCTACAACACGGAAGTCAACGGAATCGGGTGTTGACCTTGATTTAGTCAAACAAACCTGCCTTTTACTCAATACTGCGGATTATTGCCAGACTACTGCGCTTGAAGTGTGTCTTACGAGAATTTTTGCAACATATTCTTCTGATCGCTTTCTAGCTCGAAGAGAAATACAAAGAAAAGATAAGCCCCGAATTCAAGGACAAGATCAACTTCCAGGTGGAATGCGATCTGTTCATCAGGTAACCATTGCTCATTTTTTTTCCGTTTTTGTCCTCTCTTAAATCCGCCTGTCACTAGTGCAATATCAACAGCTATCAATGTCGTCCTGCGCGAATTCGAGACCAATTGCGAACCAGCCTTCAATGCCCTGAGTCGAATATCATGGTCAAATGTCAATCAGGTCAGCGGGCAGTCGCCCTACACTGCAGATCTGGTAAAGGCAGCAGATCAGGTGGTCGAACTTATCCGACCATTGGTTGAGCAAAAGAAGTACCTCAGAAACTTTTTTGATAAAGCTTCGAGGTTCTCTTGTTTTTCATTTAAGTGAATGAGTTTGAAACTGACGCACAGTACTTACTTTTCAGTGTCATCCTCGTCAAATTTACGAACTCATTAGTCAGGAGTCGTCCTTTGAAAGAAATTGGCGCAGAACAGGTAACTAGTTCATCAATAAATAACACTTATCAACTCACCACCGCGTTCTAGCTCTTGATTGATCTTCAGGTTGTGAAGGCCTATCTTGTAAAAATGCCTGGGGAAGCATTATCGACAGCATCTTATACACGATCGCTCACTAAGACCACCACACGCTTGGAAGCTTTACTGAAGGTTATCGTCACTCCGGTAGATCCTCCAGAAGGATTCATCCTCAATTATACACTATTGATCGGTGACGCATCCTTCTCCAATTTCCAAAAGGCAATTTTCTTTTAACTCGGACAGTTATGAATTCTCTGAAACCGTCAAATGATTCCAGATTTTAGACCTCAAGGGTACACCCAAATCCACCCAAAATAATCTTCTCGACTCTTTCCTCACCATAACGAGTACCAAAACTGACCTTGAAAGTACCTCCTTCCTTTCCTCCCTTGACATGGATCCAGCTGCGACAGGACACTCAGGCGGTAGCCTCATCAGCCCAGGCGCAAGCAGAGTATCCCTTCCTTTAGGAGGAAACGATGGCATTTTCGCCTCCATGACTGGAGGACCAGGTCCAAGTGGTCCGTCGACTGGCTCTAGTGACGCGGGTGGTAAAGCAGAGGTACATCGGAGAGAGGTATTCTCAGATTTCAGGAGGTTTGTGAGCTTCGGGAGGAAGAAGGACCCAACCCCGGCATAATTTATCGCATAACTTATAGAGGTGAACCGTGAATCAGGTAGCAAATGGTGTTTAATTGCGGCCGTTGTCTCCAATAACCAAATAATATTGCCAGTGCAGAGCTTGCGTCCAAGGAATGTTGAATACCTTATTTTAAAATCAAGAATCAAACTCAGTACCATGGTTCGGAGGCACTAGCTTTATTCATTATGAAGTGTATAATAAGTGCGTGAGGCGTGAGGCGTTCCCTTTTAAGCCACACCAAGTCTTTGTACAACTTTTGTTGGAAACCACAACGAATACAGATGCAAAAGAAGTAAGTGTGTTGAGTTGAGTGTTCCTACACCAGGAATAGAGATGAGTACAGTAGTGGAATCTGAAAAACGAGAGGCTTTAGTCTGCCAACTTGAAAAACCAACGTGGCTAACTAGGGACTCATATAAGGATTTATACCTGCATGCCACCCTTCAAAGAGAATGCATGAAAGAGAACGGACTAACCCAAAAAATTAGATAAGGAAAAAAAACGCGGCTCAAGGACCCGTCTCTGCACTCTCACCACTCCTCCCCTTCACCCTCATTTCGATCCTTTCATCCTCCTCTTCGTCCTCACTTGAACTCTGCACACTATCCCGACTCTCAATCCTCTGTAGAGTCCCCATCCGCCTCTTGAACTGTCTTAGGAGATCTGTATCACTGACAGTCTCCCTTCGACCACGAATGGGACTTTCCTTCATACTCGCACTCTTATCTAACGTGGTGTTCGTATTATTTCTGGTTCCCTCAGCACTCTCACTTCCATTCTCTCGGACAAATGGCATTCCTTGCAGGCGTTCGCTTGGCTTTCCACGCCTGTCCCTTGCCGCTTCTTCATAACTTGGCAAGCCTGCCGAACTGCTCAACGGGGGAACGCCGCCCATGAACCCCCTCGACGCGACGGAGTAGTCGGGTACCTCAGAGAGAGAATGGCGAAGGAGAGCAGAGGCTGCGTTTGAAGTCGAAAGAGTGTTAGGCGGCGACGATTCAGAGGGAGACAAAGACGTATGGTGTGGTAAGTGACGGGGTAACTGGGATGAGGATGAAGATAAAGATAGTGGCGCAGAACTAATCCGGGTAGGCGAAGGACGCCTCGAAGAGCTTGACGACGACGGGTGACTAGAATGGTGGCGATGGATTTCTCTATGGTCAAAGGCAGAAGCGGGCCCTCTTGATAGGCCGGGAAACCCATGTCTTTCCCCGTGGTGTTCATGGGCATGCCCGTGATGACTCAAGGCCGTAAAGGGCCTCATCGTCGCTTTGAACAATTTCGAGAGGTTTCGTGCGTGGTGTCCCTGCGTATGTCCATGTTCATTTGTCTGTCCAGCTCCATGGCTTTCACCAACACCATCCTCCCTCTCTGGGCTAGGAGCCCTGCTATGCGGATGACTCGGGACTTGCTGTGGGCTATCCAGACCGGCGCTCGTAGTTCGGTCCCTCAGACGCGACGAAGCCAAAGACAGCAACTCCGAGTTGACCCAGTCGAGGGGTGATGCTGATGCCGATGTTGAGGATGCATGAGGGAAGTGGTAGTAGTGAGGTCCGGCAGCATGCCCAAGCGCGATACGCCCTGATCGTGAACCACTTGAACGGGAGTGTGCTTCATCCTCGTACGGATTAACAGCATCGGCTCCTACTGTGTCCAGACCACTACCTCCAGGCACGCGCACCGTCGCTGTTTCTGGGAAATACATATTCGCCACTCGATCCCTCACATGTGCCGTATAACTTGGCAGTTCTCGATCTTCTATATCCCTCGCCGTCTCGTCTAGTAATTCCATACCCCCTCCTAACCTCATGCCTATCGGATCCTCTTGTCCTCCATCTTCTCCCCTACACAGCCCTTCAAGCGCCAATCTTCTCGAACGCAAACTTGCAGTTCGCGCCTCATCAAGGACTCTTCCGTCCAAAATATGGATGGGCAAAGTACATCCCAACTCGCTAGTGTGACCATCTCGGTTGTGGATGAATATTGACCAACGGATACGGTGAGCGACTAAGACAGGCTCGACGCCATGCGAAGGCGTGACGGTTATCGTGGGGAACGAAGATGATGATGACAGAAGAGTCGGAGAAGGTGGCCTCGAAGATGTTGGATGAGTCAGAGGAGATGTGCTGGTAGATGCAGAGGGCGAGGAGTGCGAGGGTAAGGGAGAATGACTTCCTGTACCTGTATTGGTGGGAGTCCCAGGCGCACTGGCAGCGTTGACTGTGTGGGGGATCGGGAACGTGATATACGTCAACACATCGTGATTTTCGAACACCTCTTCATCGAATTTCCCCTCAACCGACTCTGACGAGTCTGTCCTACTTGGGGTGAAAGTGGCCCTAGATGTTTTATGGCCCATTGCTGAGCTGGGCCGCGAAACCGGACGTGACGGCCCGGCTGTTGTGTTCGCGCCTATCCCAGTGCCGACTAAATTGACGCGCACCGCCCTTCCATCCACGATCTCGTGCTTCACACGCCGTACGGCCCTACTTTCTTGGTGCACACCTTTCTTCCCACCATGTTGGAGCTTATGAGGTGAATAGTGTATCTCCGTCGTCTCCAACAGCGTCGTGATCACACTCGTCACCGTGCCGCCCTTCGCAAGCGGACTTAGCCTCAGCACGGCTACAAGCGTGTCACCCGCTGCCCAAGCTTTATGAGGTAACATAATGGCATACATTATTTTTCCGGGCCATGTATTCTCCACTTCCACCGATTGTTGATATTCCAGGGCTTCGGGCGTCAGTGCCCTTAGGACTTGGACCGGAGTGGTGTGCGAGAGGTTGTAAAGCATTACCGGCATATGAAAAGGCCCTGGACCAAGTGAGATCCCGGGCCGAGAGGCAACGGCACGGAGTTTATATGTGATTGAGGCGCGGGAGGTGGAGGGGTAGGAAGAAAGGTTGAGATGGTGAGTTGTGAGTGTCGAGGGGATATCTCCTGTTAGAGTGACGGCGAAGGTGAATGTGTGTCTGCCTGCTTTGAGCGTTCGAGTGTGCGGAGTCAGTCGTTTCGTATGATGTATTGTGCTGAACGACGGAGAGATAGAAAGGGAAGGAGTATATGGGCTTGAAGGGGTACAGCTGCTTTCCAGGAAGGACCAGTCGTAGCTGCAAAACGTATAGCTCTGCATTGATGTGTTGTGAATTAATCTAACAGTATCGCATCCATTAGCATTTCGGCACATGAACCAGAATGTTGGATCGCTTACGACTCAGATGCGGGTACAGGTATCCTTGCCTTGCCTCTGAAATGCAAGCTTACTTCCTTGATGTCTGTATCTTCCACAAGAAAGAGGTTTACATGCCCGCTCAGGACAGCAGGCTCGACATCTGAACCTGTGGATCCACGTAGAGCAACAAAAGGCGTGTCTAGTATGATGTCAATCTGCGACTTTTCTTTTTCTTTGCCCATTTGTGTTTGAGTTAATGTATGTGTACGTGGGGAGGTGAAAGGAGAGAAGTAGGATAATGTACTTGATGCTGGTCCGGTTGTGGTCGTTGAGAAGGACGGCAGATGTTGAAATGGAGTTGATGGTCGAGAGGACGGTCGAGAGGGAGGACACGAAGGAGGTAAAGAAGGGGGTACCAAAAGCGGTGGTGGATAGTTGAATGTAACGACGGGGATGGGTCTAGGGGGAAGGCCTAATAGATGTTGACTGCTAGTTGTTCCAACAGGAATTGTTGATGTGACGACGTAAGGTCGATTGAGAGCGTCTGTCTCTGTCTCTGTGATTCTATCCACAGGCTCAGCAAACGCAGAAACAGCTGAGTCAGACGGCAAAGTCTGAGAAGGGATAGAGTCAACGACCTGAAAAGGCTCTGAAGATCCCGATGGCATTCCAATTTATGGACCGTTTTGAATGAATTCTGGTGGTTGAGCTCAGGGCCAGCTTGTCAAGGGAGGAAATGTAGTCGATCACTTTCTGGTTCTGAGCATGTCAGCCTGAAAATGTTGACGTCGAAACAGGGTGTGCATACCTTTATATATTAATTCCAATTGAACAGTGAAAAAAGCTTAAAGCGCCCGAATCGGTACGCAAGCACAGATATTGCAATCTTCCCTCTATCGATCCGCGGTGAGAAAAAGTCAAGGAGCGCGGAAGGCGCACCGATTTGTCCGAATGGACCCTCCATACTCACGCAAGTATGGAGATCTCCCAAGTTACCAAGCGATGCGAATGGAAGCTGAAAGCAGAAAAATACAGAAGTGAGGAAACCGCCTATCGCGAGGTCAAAAATAGACTGTAAAAGGCAACAAAAGCCACGGTGATGTTTTTTAACTTGGTTGCGCCATGCGAACGACGACCTGATACCCGAGTTCAAGGGGTTTCCAACCTAGCGCTAAGCCTATTTATCAATGGCCCTTTTTTCCGACGGGATCCACCGCATCCGTCGGGCGTGTTAGGAACATGGATCTCGGAATGTTGGCTGTTTCTTTCCATATTGCTAACTCACACCAATGGATGTGCATAAAGGCTGGGTTTAAACCTGTTTGAGGGTGCGCGAATATTGGTGATGCATAAGTGTGACGCTCCAGTCACACGCGCGTCACCCCTGTGACACCTCCAGATTGTTGAGACATGCAAACCCTGCTTCACAACACAATCTGAGGGCCTATAGAGTAGTG
>QDKV01005032.1_pt1 | contig 22956 bp, 27 predicted proteins | sample 1861101 | NCBI WGS metagenome assembly QDKV01 (sample SAMN04275158, study PRJNA302643) | Fungus metagenome, whole genome shotgun sequencing project. | isolation source: fruitbody | host: Mallocybe terrigena | place: Sweden | collected 2013 | reverse complement strand
TCTTGATTACTTTCAATGTCATATAGGATATTGATGGTACGACCAAAGCAGAGCTGATTTCCATATCTAGAAGCTTATCACGCTGTTCAATACCAGATTCGAAAAGAAACGCTCACTATAACTCTGTCATCGAAGGGATAAGCGCCTTAAATCCAGACGTGGGTCTCTGAACACATCCACAACACACAAGGGATCGACAATATGTGGTGCAGTCCAAGCCATCCAAAACACGAGCCAAATGAATCCTACGCAGCGGATCCATACCGGCGGAATCGGCTCTTCGCTTGTCCTGTCTCCATTCCTTTGGCTTTTTTTATCGCCATCACCTCGGGACATTGTATCTGTCTTCAAGTTTCCCGCGCCGTGTGCGTGTACGCGTACCGGGGAAGTATTGTCCTGAGACCCATTGAATCGACGCCAAAGGTGAGCAACGAGAATCTCGAGGGTGATTCCAAAAGGTTGCAACATGAAGAATGTAAAAGCCTTGAAAATTATCTTGCCCGTGACCATGGCATCCCCAGCCATGTGGATGACTCCAGAAATAAAGAAGGCGATGTATATTCTTGCCAATTTATAGCGGATGGATTCAGTCTCGGCTGCGGGAAAGATGTATCCCAGAAATAGTGATGTGTAACTCAGCACGGTCTATAAAGAGACGGTGAGTAATCATAAACGCGAAATGCAAAGGTATTCACTCTTCGAAGCATCTGATGCCAAAATCTCCTCCAAAATCTCCTAATACTCCAGAGTTGAAAAGGTGACCCAAAAAGCCATGGCCATCGTTCAGGTGAGGAGAACCCACAGCCGAGGACAACTGCGGCCAGTGTTGAGTTGAGCCCCGAGAGCATAAAAACGCCACCTAACCCGAAGCCAGTCATTCCTAATACACGCCAATGAAGTGGTGCTTCAGTGAGCAACATCCCCGGAGTGGTCAAACCGGGATTTGAGGCATCGGCAACACGTACTCCGCCGATGACAGAGAAGCAACCTATGGCAAATAAAATTCTGTAGAAGACAAACTTCCAGCGGGGAGTAGAAGGTGAAGGCCGAGGAGGAAGATGTCGAGGTTCGTGAGCCCATCCAATGCCACGAGGATTTGAGTATAGTCCGAGTGTCCACTGGACTCGTTTTTTGAAGGGACGTTGGGTTACTTTTAATGCCTCTCCATCACGGTGATTTACCAAATTTTCTGGTGAAGTGAACAGTGCATAGTCTGCTCCACGCAAAAACTGAGCAAGGATTGTTGAACCCAGTCCGAGGTCACCCGCAAAGTCGCCTATCGTCTGTGTGAAAATAATTCGGTAGTGGATACAACCCACGAGAAGAACGCCGAGAACTCTGGCAAACTTCGGAAGAAACGAAGGTATTGAAGCAACGATTAGGATGGCCATAGAAATGCTAAAAAGGACAGCATCAAATGGCTTTCTGTCGGTTGTGTTCATTTTGTAAGACCCCGTTGAAAAAGGTCAACCAGATGAGTGGTCTGGACCTTCTGCTCAAATGCAACGAGGTTATTATCTGAAAGGTTGGTCAATCATAACTTGGAGAGTGGGCTTACAGCTTAGGTTCAACGAGGTTCAACTGAAAACAGCAGGCTGGTAATCCATCAAAACCAAACAGAAGTGCTGTGCTGCAGCGGGGACCGAGCTGTCTATCGTTCTGAATTTAGCGGAGAGTGTTCAACTGGAGTCTTGCCGCAACGGCAATCACCAAAGTCGATCTGATCAGTGATTCTACCTTGATCACAGCGAATATCCTCTAATATCCTTCACTTCAGTTGACTTTGCTTGTCCCATTAATATTAATCAACTTTAGATTCATTGACCATGTATGTACAGTATATTGTACTATCATGCCTGGATCATCCAGAACTTGCTTCAACATTGAAAGTGGCATTTAAATTGGAACGTGGACCCAGGACCACAAGCCTAAAATGGTCAACAAGTGGCCTTGATCAATTCAAATCAAGGTTTTGAGTATATGTGAAGCTTGAGGGAGCTGAGAGCAATTAGGGTTTCCGATAAAGATTATCGTTAATACTTAATAATACATATAATTACAACAAAGAATAAACCATTCGTGACAAACCCTTGCCAGACCCAAAAAATCTAAATCAACTGGCACCATACATTCCCATACCTATCCTGAGCACTACCCGTCAATCCCTCACCTTTATCTCCATCCTTGCCATCGATATACCCCACCCCATAACTAAAGGCCCCATTAAACCTGCTCGTAGGACACTTGAAACCAACAAACGGTGGGCACGCTCTATCCACCTGATTGCACTGCTCGAGACAAGGTTGGAGCATCAGATACGGACTGCCCAAGGACGGTAAGAGCGGGTTTCGTGGACTGTCGCGAGTTTGGACTGGTACGAGGGCAGATAAAACCTTTTGTGGGCCGCCCGTTGTGGCTTTAGATGCGGCAGCAGCAAGTCCAGTAGCGGTCGGCGCCGCACGAATCGATGTGTACCCATCATCACCAGGACTTGGCTCGGCACATCGCGTAAATGAAATGGCACAAAGCCATTTGCGATACTCCCGTTCACAATCATCACAGCCCACCAGGGACGAATACCAATCCCTCCCACAAGCGAATGTTGTCAGGACGGTGGAAAAGTTGGCCATGTAGCTGAGAAGCGGGTTGGATATTTGGTTGGGGAGGTTTGCGGCTGTGTAGGGGGATTGGGCGCCGCCGGGAGCGGCCGAAGGGAGTGGGACGGAGTAGGCGATTCCTGGACAATAAGGTAAGGAGTGTACGAGAGGACATTTGAAATTAGCTATAAGAAAAAAATGGTAGGTGGCAATGGTTTTTTTTAAAAAAAAGAAAGGGAACCAACTTGATTTAGTAGCAAAATAAATGGGACCGCTAACCTGCGTCGTATCTTGCAAAATAAACGCGGTATAATTCGTAGACGGTGTCAAGCCATCTATCAACCATTGCGTTCTCCATCCAGACACGTCTCTAGCCCATAACGTCTCATTGATAACCGTTCCAGAACTCTTTTGCTGCGAGGACAAGAAGCATCCCGTCCTGGGTTCGTTATTATTAGCCACAGTCGGTGTAAGGATCAAGGTCATGTTGGGAGTCTTGGCGGGCAGAGCGGGCTGGGACATATTTGCACTAGGCAGAGTATAATTCTTATACGTAGGCTTCACAATGTCAAAAGGGGCGAAAGGGTGTGATTGGATGAGTGCTTGAGTGGATGTGGTATCTCCAAAGAAAGGGAGAGTGGTTAGCGTTTTATGCATGGGTTCTTTTTTTTTGTGCAAAACATTTTGTTTAGTGACTTCTTCTTTCTTTATAAAAAAGGTAAGCGTACCACTTGTAGAAACACCGATATCAAAAGAGATACCACCACCTCTAACAGAAACAACCGAAATCAACCCTCCAGAAGGGAACCATCCCGTCCAATTACCCTGACCATCCTCCTTTAGTACAATCTCAAACACACCAGGTGGTGGCGGTGGTCTTGGATCACCTACAGAATCTGAATTTCCTTTATCGCTTATAAAGAATTTCAAACCCGTCGAAGCCGACGAGCACAGCGCGACGCTGATCGATAATGGGGATCGTGAATACTCGGGGATGGCCAACGTTTTCGGTGTGTCAAAGGACGCGATTTGGTTCAATTGGAGTTTTTGTCGTGATTGGGCAACGGATAAGAGGGCATTTGAGAGGAGGAGGAGGAGGAGAGACTGTGGCAACATTAATTTTGGCCCCCCTTTTTGGACCTTTTCGTTGCCTTTTTTTGCTGTCGAAATGGGAAAAACAAAAAAGGCAATAGTATGTACGTGGTTTTACGGTACCGATCATTCTACCTGCCGGGCAACTTCCGAAAATCGAATTCGTATATCCCCTTTCAAATTTGTTGTTGTTATATAGAACTAATGTCCCAGTTCAGCGGCGGCGCCCATGTTCTCATGTGATTTTTTTAAAAGTGTACTAACAAAAGAATTAACATCACAAGTTCATAGTATACAGCGCCAGCCAAGAGCGGGAGTGGAAAACTGAGAAACGTCCACAGCCATCATGAGAAAACGACGAATCAAGTGCGAACAAAAGAAAACATCCTTGGACAACCGAAAAAAAATCACACACGACTCTGTGTCTGACCGAGGGCAGCTAAAACCACGCTCGCAAGTCCCGGGTTGGCGCGAAGAATCTCCGCCAATTGCGCCGGCTCCAATGACAACGTGGACGGGTCGATAGTTGATGGTTCTGGAGGTTGGTTAAGACCTCTGGAGACCATCGTCGAGTCGTCCGCAGTAGCATCCCAAACAGGATTCTGGCCATTCAAGAGAGCTGATGGTTGAAGAGCCTGCATTCCTTGTGCTGTGTTTGACTGTATGGAAGATCGGTCCGTTGTCGCATGCGAGAGGTGGAAAACAGATGCGGTATCATGACTGGAAGCTTCTGCACTTTTCGTAGTACTGGACATGGCCTGATCCGTTGAATTGGAGCCCTGCAATTGCGTCGCACCCATGACCGTGGACCCAGTGTATGATTGTTGTTGTCCATATGAGTGGTTCTGATGTGACCCAGACCCAGCAACCATCGGGTTTGCTGGCAACCCATAGTATGCAGAGTATGGAAACGGCAAGGAATTTTGCACAGCACTGACACCATAGGGAGTAGCACCAACATGGTTAGGCCACTGACCATAACTGAAAGACGCCGGGTACACGACTCTGTTACCGCTCACAAAAAGTTGGGGCTTTAACCCCATACCGACAGTCGTCTGAGTGCTCGATTGGTTATCCATTCTTGACGACGAACCTCCAGCCTGAGAGTCGATCTTTGGTTGGTTTAGAGTGGCTACCGTAGATAAGTGGGTTGTGACGGGCACAGCACTTGGGACATCACCTATACGGAAGGAGTGACGAATGAAAGACAAATTAAGATCCAAAGTATACAAATTTAGCGCAAGATTTGGACGGTAAACAATACTTACGTTTTGACGTGGCCACTGTTTCGGAAGGTCTGTGCTGAATTGGAGTGTCCGTGTTTCCCAACACAACACTACCCCACTTGAATTCCTTTTTGATATTTTGATCCCATAGGACTTCGACCGATCCAGTTTCATCGATGACCCTAATTAGAGACACCTCAAACACACCGGCGCTAACGCGAATCTTGATCCTCGACATAGAAGGCAATGCCATGAGTTCATTCCGAATCTTATCTTGTTTGTTGGCCTTCTTTTGAGCCGCCACAGCCTGGAATGCATATTTTAGCAGAGAATTCAAAGCTATCTGAAACCATCTGAGAACACGGATTGAGATAACGTACCGGATTGTGCTGTGTGCACAGGATCTGTACTTCCAATTTCTTGACGACTTTGAAAATGGATTCCGAGGATGAATCATGCTGCTGCATTGTCTTCATGGCATCGAGCGACATGTGATTTTCGTCTGTCCCTAGCGCCGGAGGGCGAGGGACAGCCGAAACAGGGACGTTATTGAGTGAAATGACTTCCTTATCCACTTCCCGCAAGACGCCAAGCAAAATACCTTGGGCGTGACCATCTTTTGCACAATTAACGTGGAACGCCTTCGCGCACTTGCCTTTTGTGCACTGCACCGGTGCACCGTGCATTTTCGGTCTAGTCTTGGAGCACGCGGAACATTTCTGTTCACAAGGAAAAAATAAGTAAGAAATACCATATATAATAGAAATTTTGTAGAACGCGGAATGAAAAGACGTACCAAATTCCAGCGATCCTTGACAATTCCATCCACTCCATAAACAACCTTTTCTACACTCCCATCAGGCCGGAAAAAATTGTCAACCCACGTCTCTGGCACAACGTTCGCACAAAATTCATGGGCCAGCCAAACTTTCGGATGTCCAGCAGCCTCTGAGGCGTCCTTTCGCGCGAAAGGTGGATTTTGCACGCGCAATAGCCCCTCCCTGCTCGTCGATACGCAGAGGCAGCATGGGAATGATTCTTGCTCCTCTGAACGAGGACCAAGCTTCAAGGTGATTTTAGGCTGGGCTTTGGCTGAAAAAACCGCAGATGAAGCGGCCCCAGATTTCAGATCTGAGACCTTCAACTTCTTTTTTCCTCTCGTGGAAACATCGCCGTCTAATTTTCGTTTCCGTGAACTTGGCTTTAATGGCGGAGAGAGTGCGTCATCCTGGGAATCAGCCCCGGCGACCACTTTCGTCGATAGGTTTGTAGAAGTCGAGTGTGCAGGATCCGAGCGTTCTTCCTCGCGTTCCTTCAGAAGCTGATCGACATCTATTCGCACACTGATTCATGATGAGCAAGGTCATCCATTAAAACAAGATGTTGCCAACCTGTCATTGACACATCCACAAGCCTTTGCTTTCCTTCCAAGTTCAATCCAGCTTTCCAGAGCAAAATTGACACTCTCGGCGCAGTTCAGACCAAGGTTGAAACCTGCGTGATAGCCTCGAGGGAATGTGATGACAAATTCCCCAGCGTGCTGGACTAAATGATTAGGCTTGCAAGCGTCTTTTGCAAGAACAGATGGTGATGCAAGGAATGATTTATGACGCAAAAACTGAGAACATTGAGAAGTATCCTTCGGAAAATAACCTGATGTTGATAATTAGTAAAGGAAGACAAAGGAGGTGCAAAGTGGCTGACTCCGCATAGCTTGTTCGAGACCTGTTGCTCGTCCCTGCGGAATAGCGTACCAGAACTTTGGAGCACCGAAATGGATGTAATTAATGCTGAAGAGATCCATGTCCTCAACATGCCATGCAAAGGTGGCCCTCCACATTCCAAAATAGAGATAAGGAGTATTCACCCCGGGAAGTCCTTTGCCGGATGAAGGTAATAGGCGTGACAGAGCAGAAGGTAAGTGAGCAACATTCCAAGATGTCGTTGCGTCAGTGAACAAGGAGCCTTTGAAATCATTCAGCATTCCCAAAGAAGGGATGAAAGCAGTTGGGCACACCTTGCGTATCAGCGCCGTACCAGGCTGATTTGCCTCCAAAACCCAACCCTCTCCAAAACCGTCGCTCGAGCTGTTGACAGAATTCCGGGGTATAGTCCCCAGGATTTGTGTCTGGAGGGAGCCATGCTGCTTGTGGATCAAAAACGTCGATAAAGGCACGGTCGCGGGCAGCACGATCAGCAAGACTGGCCTCTCGTGCTTCGCGGGACGGATGTACTCGCTTAGGTCGAGGCTTTGCTTCATTCTTCACTTCCTGCTTCCTTTGTTTCCCGGACCCAACTTTTCGTGAAGAATGGGTTGATCCTTCACTGATCGGTGGTGTCTGAGGCTCGACAGGAAGTTCTTCTGATAGTCTTTGCGGTTCAGGTTCCTCCTTCACTCGCACCTCCTCCGACGCAGGAGAAGCTTCTGAAATAACAGAGTCTGCTTTCCGCTTCCCTCTTCGCTGAATCCGAGGTCTTGGTATAGCAGGTGCGGTTCTAGACGCCAGACCAACTTCCCGAATGCTGGGAGCCTTGAAATCCTCTTTGGAACAAAGCTCCACCCACTCGCGAACACTCATCCACTTCCGCTTCTCCATATTCTGTTGTCGGAAAAGACCACGATCTCCGAACATAAGTTGTTCAATTGGACTTTTGATTTTGACCTCCGCAAGTTGATCCTTGATTGAGGGCAGAGCATCAGTCCTGTAATTAGCAGTCAGGATACGGAACCAAAAAGGGTCAGTATGTTTTGCACCGACCATTGTTTTGGCGGTATGACTTTTACGATACCACTCCGGTTTCCCCAACATTCCACCTTGTTCATGTAACCTTCAAAGTCCTGAAACTCCTCCATCGTAGGCTTAAAAACCGGGATGCCCCGCTGTGCTAATGGGTCGTCCGCAGGGTCAAGCCATGTCCTGCCATCTGAATGAGGGGAAAGGGGTAGCTGAAAATTACGCGAGCCGTAAAAATGGTCTGGCTGAACAGGAATGTCTGGAGGTACTGGAGAGTTGCAGGGAGTGAGAGTTGAGGCTCGTGATAGTGTAGTCATGATGATGGCCTCAGTTCTAAGCAATGCAGTCTACGATACACGTCGGAGAACAAGAAATAAACCTTGCCACCTTCGTACACGATGAGCAAGGAACTTTTTGAATTCACCCTCCGGTGATTGCAATGGTAGACGTCGTTGCTGATACTGACGATTACCCGTAAGTCTCATAGAATCGGGTAAGTACCGGCATGATGCGGAGTTACAATTCTTTTGCCTAAAAATGGCTAGTAGCCGGCCGGCCACGGGTCAAGGTCTTCATCGTATCCTCGAGCCTTCATCGTCACCTACATCCCAGTTGTACTTGTCCTTTTTGTTCTAAATCTTGTCACCACTTATCGTAATAAATTATACTTATAAGCTGTAATACAGGTCCATGCGGAGACCTTGTAAACTTCATTTGGGCTAATTGGAGTCCATCTAGGTAACGTGATGGTCCAGAGAGCACATTGTCACTTGCCAGTGAATGATTTACGGATCCTTTGTCGTTCCTTGTATTAAAAAACGATATACAATGTGGTAAACTTGACTCCTTTCAGAGTGCTCCTTTGCATGTGTTCTGGCCCCCTGGGATTACAGACTTAGTATGACAGAAGACAATGTGATTCTGCAAGTTATGGATTTAATGCAATTTGTCATCTCAAGATATACATCACTGAGTTGGAATCCTCAAAACAACGTTAATTGCACAGAAAATCCTGACTGGGAGACCACCTTCGTCACATAGGCCGACATGAACGAGATTTAGACGAGATCATCTAAGTTCCTGAATCTATGTTCAATGCGTTATGTGTTTTCATTCAAAAGCCCACTGGCACATTTTTCGGTTGAGACACAACAATGCTCCTGCCCCCGATGCGAAAGGCGCTTGGCAGGAGTATCCGGGACAGGCATGGGAAGCCGACATGCTCCTGATCAGGGAATCATTCTATTAAAAACGCTGAACGCCCATTCAATGATCGATATGACAGCGTCTAATTCCTTGGTCCAGATAGGTCCAGATTCCAGAACGATGTCTAAGTTATTCTACTATTTTATCGGTTCCCACCTGCAACTAATTACGAAAGTGTTAACGTTGATTGCCCGGGAATGTTGTTTCGGGACCGAATTTTTAGGCGGAAGCTTCAATTCGTTCATTTCCACCACACCTACACTAGAAGCCATATACCAAGTGGACTGTAAGTAAATTTTCTCCACAAACATTATATGAATGAGTTTTCAGGTATGTCGTAACAAAACGGAGAACGAGATAATTAAATGGAGAGGATCCCCTGTCATCAACTTTGTGATTTTCGTGCCCGAGCTGTGGGAACCAATCTGGGCGGTCTTGTAATCTTATCTCATCGTCAGCGATGCCATCACTTCTGTGGGAACAATTGTCAATGAGATCATTGATGCGATTTGCATGAGGATTACGTAAAATACCGCAAATAAATAGCGCCGGATCCAAACTTCGCACAACATGAAACTTGGGGCATTACCACAACCAGCACATTATTACATTCCATTATATAGCTGATGGTGGCGAGGACGAAAAAGAGCTCTCTGAAGGCTCCTAGAACCAGCCCTCGTATCCAGAGGATCGCAATATGCCGCAGATGTGATGAGATTCATTTATTTATTTGTACATTGATACCATCACAACCAATCAACGTCGTTATATTTCTCATATTGCGATCCTCTCGAATTGAGAGGCCTAGGAGCCTGAAGGCCTGAAGTCGACACGCTCGCCGATCGTAACTCTGTCCATTTAATCAAAATTCAACTTCCGTTCTGTGTCGCGGAGTCCAAATTAAATCCAAAAACATTTTTGAAGCGTGACAACAATGACATATTATTGCAAACCTATCCGGAGCTATCTGTCATCATAAAAAGTCCTGGCTGTGTTCTTGGATATTGGGCTGTGATTGCCCTGCGTTATTCTCCTAAAGCTGAACACGATGGAGACCGGCGTTTAGATAGAAGACCTCGACGCAGAACTGTATGATCTACTATGCATGATGGAGGATGACTAGATCCAAGCGCCTGTTGTCGTGGAAATCAGTTTGTCAAATATTTAGCACAAAACTTGTACATAGATCGGCAACTTTTAGTACTGATTGCTACATTCCTCAACTCTGGTTTCGGAAAGATAAAAAGAATTTTAGACAACAGAGTTGGAATCCAATAATATTACAACAACTGGCTCCCAAGAACGGAGAGCAAAGCTCAAACAAAGAAGAACGGAAGTACCATACATTTCAAATCCAGTACCTTCCTTGAGGCGCGGAAGAGTGGCTGTTCGACCAGGCACGCCAGATCTCTATGATGCCTTATTTGGATTGTCCAGGCCCCGGCTCAATCGTCTGTTTTTGCAGGCATCCAAGCAATCAATGTCGAAATCTTGGAGTTACACAAGCGTCGTGCCTGAGGCCGTATGGACTGAACCAACATAGAACTGGTAGGAACGTTAACAAAGGTGTGGTTGTGACGAATTCATAAAAGGGAATCGTTGAAGACAAAATATTTTCTGCATGTTTCATATTTTAGACCCATGCCATCGCCTCGTTCATCGTTTTTGTGAGGAAATTGTATTTCGGAGGCTGTCCCGTGAAAGATCGGAAGTGCTGAGATTTTTGAATGGCATTTCCAAATTCGTATGCAAGACCCTGAAACTTTGCTTGGGATATAATATGTAACCGTTGAGTTTTTCTCAGATTAAACCACTTAGCGCCCACTTCACTGTCAGAGACATTTGGCCTCTCACTGCATTACCTGGCCCCAGTTAACGAGGAATGCCCGTTATAAGATCCCCTTCTGTTCCCTTTGGTATGCTCTTTTGCATTTAAGACATCACACCCGGGGTACCTATATTCGTTCTTTTAAGGTCCAAAAGGCTCACTGTCCCCATACGACATGAGCTACCTCGTTTCTCGTTTTGAGAAGTCCCCTATCGTTAAAATTCAGACTCTCGACTATACATACGACGGCTTTGAAGGTGCGAGTTCAACTATTTCCCCTCTCGTATACTTGCTTACCTCTGGTACAGAGACTTCGTTCTCTCTTTCGCCATGGATGACCATTGGGCCACTGTGCCCTGAACCCGAAGTGTATGAATCAGGTACGACACCTGACTTGTGTTTCAGGAATGCGAATTTATGACCCCATTCTCAGCTCCTTGCCCACCGAGCTTTGCACTATCACCATCTTTCTCAGACAGTTCATACGGTGAATTGCTTTTTTTTTGAACCTCGGAACATCCGTCTAATTATTTGGCAGAAGAGCCATTGGATGGCAGTCTTCTTAACTGGACATACGAAGGGAGCAGCAGCAGCAGCAGCTATGACTCCTTCACGGTTGTACCAGAATTATCATCCTACCCAAATACCTTTTCCACAACCATCTCCCTCGTATCGAATTCACCCCGCTCGGAACATAGTATGTAACATCTTAATTGTTTTTGAATCCTTTTTCATTACTTGGCAACTTTAGGCGCGTCACTATCCCCTCAACCACCCGACTTCTCGCATGGAATAAAATTTGATTATTCGACACCACCACCTCTTGAATTCCCATCGTCGCCAGTGCTATTACCTTCGACTCCACCCCTCAGACACTCACCAAAACAGTCCAAGTCAAAAATTTCGACGCCTTCATGTTCGAGTGAGGACGCCGTCGAAAAGAAAAGGTCATCGAAAACGAGAGACACCTCCCCGTCTCGCCCTGCAGAAAACGATGCGCGAAGGCGATTCCCTTGTCTCATTTTGGGTTGTGAGAGGCGATTTACGAGCCAGTACACCCTTAAAGTGCACATGGAAGCCCATAAACCCAAGCCACGGATATCATTTCCTTGTACTCTGGGTTGCAGCGAACGTTTCTCGCGACAGCATGATCGGCTGCGACACGAGGTTGCGAAACACGGCAAAGTTTGCGAGTTCTCGTGCGATGAGTGTGGTCGCTTTTTCTCTACGAGAAAGACACTTGGCAATCACAAATGCCCGGTCGCCCAAGGTGGTACGCGATGGGTGACTACTTGATCCCTTTTATTTTCCTTTTTCTTTATTACCTTCGGTTTTTGTTGTTGTCATTTTTGGAATTTTTGGGATTTTGTCGGACTTCTTCATGGAAATGCTTTCTGGACTTGAATGTCATGATCTACCTGGACTCTACAGTGACCCCCCCTTACAGACTTTGAAAAAGACATTCATGGGCTAAATTGAACTAAAATTGTATTGTAAAAATAGCATTGTTGTATCTTTGCCGAAGGTTAATGGTAGACAATTATTAGTTTATTGTCAGCAGAGTCCGACACAACCGTGTGTTTCCACAAGGAACAAGAGCGGTCGGAATGCGGAAAATTTATTTACTGCTTGTACTTTTGTATACAATATCACATCAACAAATGTCGTCCGGGAAATCCGAGACACTGCCGTTTTGCCCGTCCCAACAGGTCCCAACTTACATATGCATTATGAAACCCGTTCGGTTCGAAGATCGCCCAAGTGACGAGCACGAGCGTCGAAATGTTTCGGTGCTTGCCGGGCAGATACTGGCAGATAAATACCCAATGATAATCTACTATGATCGGTAAACCGAACTTACGGTTCGAGGAGTCATAGGCGGAACATAATTTCATTTCTTTGAAAATGGTCCCGCTTGAAAATATAATAAAAGCCTCCCTGTGACTCTAAGTTTGTTGGATGACAAATCGTCACAAGATCTAGAACCGTGTCAAGTGAAAGTTCTCTTCGCCTTGTTATAATGGACAGACCGCGTCGCTCCACGCGCCCACCAGCCAAGGCGCCAACTCTGGTAACAGCGGTTTCACAACGTGCGCCAAAGCGAAAGGCACCGGCAGAGGTTGACCCACAGAAACAACTGAACACTCTTCTTCACAGCTCGAAGAGTGATTTAGCATCGCTGGATATGACGGTATGTGTAGTCCCTGACTGGTTCCTTTGATCTGTTTGCCAGACTCGTTACTTTGGTTAACAGGCGATTTAGACCATAATTAACAGTTACACATGGACTATGCTTTCTGAAGAGTCTCAAGAGTGCTTGAAGATGCTGCTCCCTCGTTCTGCTTTTATGGGTTACGATAACAAAATATGTGATGATCATCCTTCATCGGAACTATTGAAAAAACATGCGTATTTCACCAACAATGGGGATGGTGATCATGTCGATAAATCCAAAGTGAATGCACCAGAAGAACTGGGAGAGCTCGATCACACGTTCTTCATTGACGCACATTTCCAAGCTGCCATGCGGACCTTCCAAAACCATCTTCAACTCAATTGGCTGACAGATGCACATCAAGAGAAAATTGAATTATTTCAGGAGCGAATTGGAAATGGTACACTGGCAGCTCCTTGGAAGGACGAACTTTGGGATAGGGATAACGGTATCTCTGACTTGCAGGCCCAAAATCTGACTGCGGACCTGGGGATACATCGACCACGACTTAACCGGCCACTTCGGTCATTTCATGTCTTTCTTCTCGTTTTCTAAACACTGATATTAATCTTTTCCAGATCTACGAGTGACATCAGACTTTCAACCTTGTTGAAAGAAGGGATAATTCGTGTAGGGGACATCCTCGCATTCAGAAGATCGTTTGCGACATCGGAGCTAATTGAGAAGGACTGTATAGTGAGTCGGACAAAATTTTCTGCTATGGCCACTAAAATTTATGATGGATGACTAGATTGAATCGACGGAAAAAGAATTCTTGAAGATCGCAACTTCGCCGGGAAGGATCAAGAACCTTCCTATGCATTGTTTAGCACCTCCAACTTCGTCGTCGTCCTGTAATGCCGATTCGACTGAACTTGTTTCGATGACGGTTACATCACCATCTATGCTTGAAAACCAGCTCCTGGACCTGGACGGCCGTATCGAAAAAGCAAGAAGGCCACATGGAAACGCATGGAAGTGTTTTTCAGTGTGGAAGTGGCGGTCTGCTGCGGAGGTGTTCATCCCTTATGATGCTAGAGGTGGCAGAGAAAATCATGGCACATTGTATTACCTGAGAGGAAGTTACGCTCACGAGCTTTAACCTGGACAACAAGTTTATATTCGACAACTTGAGTGTATAATAAGGTCAAAATCATAGTCCAAAGTATAAATGTAAACTGTTTGCCCCGTGATGACTATTTTGTTGATGCAGCAGATTTCTTGTTTCTAACTTTCCTTCCATACTGATCACGGTCCAAGAAGGGATTGAGTAAACCTTCTTGGTGCAACCTCCGAATGTATTCTTTGATGAAGGGATCATAATCAAAGGTCCGTTTGACATGATCTGTCTAACGAAAGTCAAGCAGCCGCAAATGTCCATGAGAGGAAGGTCGATCAATTGCGAATCAAAGTTGCGAACTTACATGATTCCTTGCGGCCTTATTAATCTCTTCCTCAAGCGCGACCCTCGCTTGAGCGGCGGCGGCAGCCTCGATACATTTATTCCACTCTACAATTTTAAGTTCATGGGAGAGGCTCAATAATTCCATGTCACGTTCCATACGTCGTGCACTGAAATTGGAAGAGAACGGTTCGAGATTCTCCTCGGTGGAAGGAAGAGCAGGAGTGGAGCAGAAAGGGGGGTGTGGTGGGCCAGTGAATACATGTTTGGAGATTTGCAGAAGTGGAGGATCTGCCTTGAATAATGAATGTTCTTAGTGAGTTGGTGAGTAGACCTAGAATATGAAAGACCTCTCACATTTTGTACCCAATCGGGAGCCGATTCGTCCATCGATCTCTCAAGGACCCGTCGGTCGCGTTTTAGAAACTCGAATTCATCATGCGCCTTCTGGTACATGTCATCTACGATTGCGAGGAGACTAAAGCGAATGTTACTTCCATCTGAACCAGAGCCGCCATATTTATCCATCTTCATACGGAGCGCAGGACGAACAGTGTCCATCCAACCCCCATTCGGGTCCGATGAAGACGCAGAGCAATGTGGGAGCTCGCCAACTTCAAGTGGACCGGATTTGAGTCCGTCAAGTTCCCATACCTTTCCATGAGCAGGCACGTAACCAATGAAATGATATGTTTCCTCAGGCTCTTCTTCGTGTACATCTTCACTTTCGTCAGAGTTTGCCTCGTGTTCGCTGTCACTCGAACCCTTAGCCCTCCTTTTCGCCCTCCTTTTAGGGGCTGGTTTTGCATTGGAAGTCTTTGGACGTTTAGCCGGTGGAGGGTGCATGTTGGACGAATCCACTTCCGATGCTTTCTTTTTCTCTGCTATTTTTTTCTCAGCTTCAAACGTGGTGATGACAAGATTGTTGAGGGATGCGCGAATGTCTGAAGGTCTTGACATCAAATCAGAAGCGAGAATGGGAATAATAAAATGGAGGAGTCTACCGGGCGAAATAATTATGTGCAAAACGAATAACCGAAGAATTGGTGATGGCTAAACCTCTCATCTGTGTTAAACGGATTAATGCAGAGAAAGCAAGTAAGGAAAGCTAGCACTTACTACAGAAGACATGGCCAGAGTATCAGCTTTGAAAGACCGCAACTGATCGCCAATGTCAATGTCAGGGCAATTGAGAATGACATTGAGGATGGCATGAGTAGCACATGCATCATTGCTGAGTTGGTTTGCAAACCAGACGCGTTCAGCGGCAGGGTCATCAAAGTCTGTAGGACGATGAGAGTCTTTGCTCCATAGAAAGCAGAATATAAGGCCATGCGGTTTAAGATGATCCACTGCCCATGGCTCGATGTCGTAGAGTTCAACGAGTTCAAGTCCTTTGATCCCTAGTCTACGGGTGAGGGAAGTGAATATACCTGAATTAGTGTTGTAAGTTTTGATTTACGTTCAAAATAAGGGTTACCTGGATCAGATTCAATAACGGCAAAAGGTCCTCCGACGAGGTCATGTTGTGGATGTTGATCGTTCGAGTTCATGATCAAGAGCACCTCTTTAATTATGTCAATCACTTTAAGAAAAATCTTCGAAACCTCTTTGCTAAATTACATTATGAATAATACAGAGTAATTTGTGCGGAAACTAAGCCTCTCCCTTCTCCATGTACTTAAACGATGCAACCTCACTTAATTTGTTTTCTATATCATGAATGGCTGTCTCAGCCCTCAATTCCGACTGCAATTCATACCTCGGAAACTTCTTCAAAATAACGAGCAAAATGTCCGTAACCGATTGGCCTTTCGCATTTCTCTGACCATTATCAAAAACCCTGATCCATTTGGGGTCTGATCAACTGGTTATAAGCGCGCTGACCTGAATAAACGAAGAAACGCTTACCCATGGGTTTCTGCTCACTCAAAGACTTCATATTTCTACCCGAGCTGGTATTGGAAGCGCCACTAAAGTGAACCAGTTCAACCAGCAAGTAAGTCTATTCATGTCTCAGTAAACAAAAGACTCGCTTCTCAAAAGGCCAATCATAAAGCCATTTCCGAAGGCTTATACCACTCTTCACCGTCATCCGATACTCGCGAACACCTTTCCTACCGTTGGGCTTTTCAGTAGTTCAGCAACGATCCATGCGTCGTAAAGTGAGACAAGCTACCGCTAGGCCTCCGATCCTTTTTGGATCGGCATGAACAATCAAAGTCCACGACTTTGACGGGTGTTTGAGGGATTGAAGAATTTGTCTGAGGGGATTCATGACGCTCGCCCCGCCAGAAAAGTTGCAGCGTGTTTTGATATATTTGTCCGGGCACCCGAGCAATCAAAATTGTGATAAAGTCGGCGAACAATGTTACCTTGGACAAGTAAATGTTTTGTCTAGAGCGCACAAATACACTTGAAATAGCATTTTGGGCAATTCACTGTGACTTCTACGTTCTCATGAACCATTAGAAGAACTAAGTTTCATATAATACTAAAGTCCGTTGCGCGCGCTAGCTATGGACAGCAACAGACACAATAGAATGCACCGCGTCACAACAATGTTATCGGATTCTGGGGAAGTACAGCCTTGAGTTGCATCCATATAATATCATGTCCCTTACTTAGGGTTATCGCGACCTACGCCAGTTAATTGTTTCAGGGAGTCATCCAGAGAGTTGCTGAGTTACATATAGAATGACCAGGCACCGGAGCGCCCATCTACTCAGCTTTCAATTGTCGCTCGTTGTGGAAGATATGCAAATATGAAGTCGAAGTCATATTGTTCACCTAGCTCTTGGTTGCGACATGCCATTTATTAACCAACCTACAAAACAGGACTGTTAGCGCAATCTTGTTCATCGAATCTTGACTGCGAGACCAGTTTTCCGGTCCAACTCTAACCAAGGAATGCCACCTGTCATTTGCATCAGGCAATCTGCTTCATATCTTCAACTTTCAATACAGCACGGCGGATTATAAAATGAAAAGGGGGGACTTAGCAGCAGTAACATAAGAAAGTCCAGTATGGAGGAAAGCATTCCAATTATGTCCGGTGCAAATTCAGACAGAGAACAGGGGACTTTAGCCTTCGATTGGTTACAACGGGAACAGCATCGACTTTTCTGTTCTCTGTAGGCTGTGATCAGACAAGTTCGTTTCAGATATCTCTCTTTTACTATACGAGATAGCGGAACTGGGTAATAGAGGCAACAGGTTTGAATGTGTGTATTCACATGGGACACTGCCTGTTCCGAACGCGAAGTGACCAATTGAAAACAATGAGCTGTCATAATTGTCGATCCATCGACCAAAGTAAATTGACGCAATTGATGACAACCTAACCGGAACCCAAGAAAAGCGTAATTCAAAACAAAGAAAAGTACAGTGACTGGACGAGACGTAGATAAGCCCATCACGTCCGAGTTCTCCGGTCGGGACAGGTGGAGCAGATCATGGGAACAGGTCGCACTCGACACCTGGTAACCTTAATTCTCCAGAGTTCTGCGATAGCAAGTCTTCTCAAGCACTGAAAGATTTTAGGCGCGCAGCTGATAAGTCACTGAACAGGTGACGGCTTTAGCATGTCAAGTGTCAAGGGTTCCGATCCTAGACTGCGTTTCTCCAATTCATATTTAAATTTCATCACACCAAATGAGTCTAGTACGTGGGGCCTTGAAGCATGGTTCCATGGGAAGACTTGGTCAAGACTCAAGCACAAATCGCGGGTATCTAAGCCAGTTGATGAGCAAGGAATCAGAATCAGGTTATGGCACGGGCTAAGCATTCGGCTCCGGAATTCAATGCACGTGATGTAATGTACGCAGCAGCTGACCAGTTATAATATTGTCTGTTCTCTCCAAAAATCTGGCCTGCCCAGTAAATTATTACAGCATGTGGGTACTGTTTGGCCCTTTCGACGGAGAAATAGCAGGGGTCACAGGGTTTCAGAGTGTGTTATTTTTTTTTTGATTCGGTCATTTCGATCCTGACATTCAAGAAGAACCCAAACTCTTGAAACCCAATACGTCCTATACTGTTGGTAGAAAAGACAGAGCATTACTTCTCAACAACAAAAAGATCTCTCATGACCATTGTGATTTTGTCGTTGGACCTCATGCTGTTGAAGATGTCGTGAGTTGTTCGATCTTGTTGGTTTGGACCATGTTACATAACAGTGTCGATGACTTCAGAGCAATCCCGCTGTCAGACCCTCACTCAATATCGTCAATTGGAGCAAGAAAGACAAAAATATCCTTATTTCGAGATTGGGAAAAGAGTTGCAAGCTTACCCTTCGTCACATGAACCTCTGCAGGATGAAGATATGGTCACTCTAATCAGTGGGGTTCATGTAACGTACGTTGATTTAGTTAGTTCATGTCATCTTTCCTTCACATTGCAGGTCTAGTGTGAAATGGGTTCCGATATGCGCTTACGTCTCGGTACGTTTGTTTTCTGCCGAAGACTGTGCATCGTTGGGCAAGTACTTAGGCTATGTCTTTGTTCCGGGGTCTTATAACTTTTCGTAGGAATTAAAGTCGTGTATTCCCCTCATGCGGAAGTAACACACCATGTTATTTTGGAATACACGGCAGATCTTTCATGTTCTGCGTCATTACTTTCTTTATGCCAATTTGTCAAACCCGAGTGGTTACAAGAAGTCATCCGATTAGGAAAGCTCCCGAGAAACAATGAGCAGCCAAATGGCGTCTCCCTTGAAGATCACTTTATCCTACCTCAGGAAAGCAAATATCGACCGGCCTTCTCCCCTTCGCTATTGCCTTTGCAGAGAAAACTTGGTGTTTGGGAGCCGAACGAAGAACGCGTCAATCTATTTCAGACCTGTCGATTTATTTGCCTCCATGAGAAGGTGACGGTGATCGATACAGAATTGCGCGAGGTTATTCATCGAGGGGGTGGTATACTAGAAAATTTTGACATTCATTCAGATATTCAAAAGTTTAGACGAGCTTTGAGCCGCAGTCGAGCTAAAGAAAGCAAGAAGACCATTGTAGTTGGTGATTTGGATTCTATGCAACTCACTGTTGGAAAGGAAAGTTGGGAGGGGTTTTTGACACAGGCTCAAAGGTATGAATATTTTCCATATGCAGGCAAAACGAGATCATTCTGACTGTACCAGCTCGTCTATTCCGGTTCTTTCCTTTGCACATATTATTCAGGCCGTCTTAGAAGCCAGGCCCGATGTGCTTTTTGAAGTAGGACTTGACGACACCTCTGGTTTGTATATTTACGCAAGGCGAAATACACTCCTACTAATGCTGAGTTTCTTTTCTTCATTTATAGAACCCTCGGTACTACCAGAGCCACAAAAGGATGAATCGTCCACTCGTCCAACTCTTGTCCGCAGAGCAACTTCTCGAGCGGTATCCCGGGACCCCTCAGAAGCTCCAAGTCTGGTTGAAGGAGACTCTCAGCAACCAGCCCCTCGTAGAGTAAAATTAGTTGCTCGATTCGTTTCTTTTCGGCTGAGATCTTGCATTAGGCACTGACTCGACGAGTTATGGCTAAGCCCACCGCAAGCAGTGCGGATATTTTGACCTCTACCTTGGATTCTCGCCTAGGTTTGTCTTCTACCCGAAAGACACCACCTCCTGAGTTGATTGATCTAACAGTAAGCTGTGCTACCCCTTTTTTACGACCATACGCTAAAGATTTGTAGGCCCCTACACCCTCTCGTCCTACGAAGCTCAAACGTCGTTTTGGTATTACCAAAGAGAGCCAGGGAGTGCCTATGTCGGGCATTGAAGAAACTGTCCACCAACCTCCCTTGAAGAAATTTAAGGCCCTTTTCGAATCGACTAATCCTGAGGGTATGGAATCGATACAAACGATGGAGATGACTGGCGATGACGACTTCGGCCAGACTCAGACCCAGAGCGAGACACAAGGACAATCCAATCGGTTACTGAAGAAGATGGGCTTGGCCGCCCTCCAAGAGGAGTCGGAGGAAGAAACACAATCTCATACCGCTGGGGCTTCACAGCATGTGGGAAGGAAGAGAAGGATGTCGTCTGAGGAGGATGTTCAAATGCAGGTTATGGAAGAGTCAAGGGAACCTTCCACTTCGGTTGCTGTTGAGCCTGTGAGTAAGCGGCGGGCGGTGGAAAATGTTAACAGTGTGGTTCCTGTCGATGCAAGCGCTCAGAACACCACTACGAGGGCTCGTGGCGGAAGTAAACCCCCTTCAACATTCGTTCCTGGACGAGACAAAGATAAGAATCCAGGCGCACCTGTTGGTCAGCTGGACACAGATGAGGCATTTTTGAAGGCAATCGCGTCCACCAAGCGTGGAAAGAAAAATGAGGACGAATTCGACAGGGAGTTTAATAATCTACGCATATCGAAGCCAGAACTTGCCAGAAGGGATCCGGAGGAGGAATGGGGTTTGTTGGCGGAATTTGGTGATGATTCTGGGCTGAGAGGAAACTTCATGGTGATCGTTGAGATGGATGTGCCTACAAAAGGTGGTGGTTCCAATGCCTTGAAGGAGAAAGAAGTTAGTCGTGAGTGGAATGGCAAGCCGAACTTCAAGAAGTTTAAAAAAGTGAGTTAAGGTTTTGCGGGGATGATACCAATCTGACTTATGCGTTGTAGGCCGGAAAGAAAGTGGTTGGTCGTCATCAGGCAAAGATTGAACTTTTCGTTAATCAGGAAAACGACTATGGAATGGACAATGGTACACCTGTTCCCTCTCCTTACTTCGGTTGCTTAAAATTTTCTATTAGGTCACTGGAAGGGCGGACAATCTCGACCTCAAAGCCAGACCCAAACGCGGTACATCGAGAATCAAAGTCAAGATGACGTTCCAGGCGAGCCACAGAGTCAACCGTTGTGGAAAATTAAAAAGCAAACTCAGCCTATTGCTGAGGCCATGATTGAGAACAATCTTCCACCAGGAACTCGACCGCCAAGGGCGCGTATGGCACCTAGAGCTGGGTCTGCGACACCTGCTCCCTCATCACAAGCGGTGACGTCGAAGGTTAAGAAGAAGGGAGCGAAGGCCACTCCTCTTTTCCTATCATCCGATGAGGATGAAGCACCTGCTCCTTCCACTGGCCATGAAGAATCAATGCTCGAGGATTCCAGCCCGGGAGAAAGACGGAAACCTGCTTCAGGAAGGAAGACGCGGACAACTGTCGCCGCAAAGAAATCTGCAACAAGACAAAAGAAGCAGCCAATACTTGTGGAAGACGATTCCGACGATGACGCTGTATTCCGGGGATTTAAAGGAAGGGGGTAGCGATTTGGCCCTTTTTACTGGGCGGAGGGGGATATAACATATTACAGTTATTTCTACATGAGTTCTAATGGCTACGTGCACTCTAATTTCTAGACTTTTTTTTTAACTTCCCGTACATCCGAAAGAGGTACCACTCATGACTGGGGCAGTGTCTAACATCGGTGCCGAAACACTGCTTAATTCCTCGACACCACCTTCACTGTAATAAGACAAACATGCAGATTCTTGGGGCAGAGATAAAGTAGGCACATATCCTCATCAATCAATTTGATAACTGACGGGAGGCTTGCAGCGGCAAAGAATCCGTGTACCACATTGGTATGCTTTACTTCGATCCAGGGCTAATTCTTATCTGACCTGGTGTTTTAGTTCAGCATCTGAGAGACATTCGCATTTCCGACCCTGCTGGATCTTCATCAACGACTTCACCATTATCGCATGAACGGCGCTCGACATCATCAAGTCCTCAGCACGATGAATTTTTGGGCGTTTATCCAGGTCACATATTTGAAACCGCGAGTCAGTGCCATCGTTTAGGCCGAGGAGAAGACGAAGCAGTCTTCCATTCTCTCTGGCATCAAGTCCTTGCGTATTGGTTTCCTCACTCTGAGGGTTACAATGTTGTTGAAAAGTGGCACCCTCATGCATATCTTGAACCAACACAACAGGCCTTGATCAGCGTTGCTGTATTTTATCAAGGACAACCGATCGTGCTGCTGCTGCTGCAAAGAGACACCGATATGCATGGCGAGTTGGCACTGCGGGTCAATGGCGACAAGACGTTCGACACATTTGCAGTTTGGTCTGGTCTGCCTGCCATGTGTGTCATCGTGGCGGCGGGTGCAAGATGGAGTGCATTCGTACGACCAACAGACATGACGACCCAAATGGTGAATGAATTGGTTGGGTATGATTGGTATGGTAATTTTGAAGAGGATGTCTGGTCAGAGCCTTCATATCAAGCGCTGAGGCAGTATTTCAAGGTGCTAAAGGATTCAAATCTTCCCGAGTCATCTGTATTTTCACGCTCAAATACTGGCACATCTCCGTGGTGGTGGGATTAATCGTAAGTAGTCTACTAGTGCGGAAATGAAATGGTCGAATGATGGGATGGCTGGATTGTAAAAAAGTTTGTGTACCATTCATTTACTACTACGCGGGTTATTTTATGTCTACGAGGACATCGAAACATTACCGAGTGTTTAATCAAGTATTTGTATGTCTACCCTTTTTGGGGTGTCAAGCCTTTCCACACACTGTCATGATGGTCCTCATTCCCCGGCGCACAACTCTGGCCCGGATTTTCCTCTTCATCCTCCTTTTTTTCATTGTCAAGTTTATATTCTTCCCTGCGCCCTCCTCTCATTCAAAATCTAGGTCACGGCAAATCCAG
>QDKV01005033.1_pt1 | contig 22975 bp, 30 predicted proteins | sample 1861101 | NCBI WGS metagenome assembly QDKV01 (sample SAMN04275158, study PRJNA302643) | Fungus metagenome, whole genome shotgun sequencing project. | isolation source: fruitbody | host: Mallocybe terrigena | place: Sweden | collected 2013 | reverse complement strand
GATGATGTTGTATGAATATTATGAGTGCGCCTCAGAATGAAATCTGGAAAGTACTCTTTGACAAGTGAAAAATATAAAAGATCGACTGTTATCCCATGTCAGTGATACCACTATTTACGTCCGGGTTCGCTAGTCAGCCCGGGAAGTAGGACAAATAGGGATTGCGTTCTACAGTCATGGGTTTTTCCACGTTGAGACTGCCAAAGTGTATTAATAATATGAACACCGATTCACCCTTTTTGAGCAATGATCCCTTCATTCGATCACCACCCGCGAACAATGAGAGTTGGAGAAGGATATCGACGCGATAGACACCGCCGCCTCCCAATAGTGTCTGATTAAAGGATGTGGGGATAGAACATTGTCCAGTTGATGGCGACGAATGCAGACGGGGGCAGGTGCCTCAAGAACGACAATGCGAGTGCAAGTAGTGCAAGCCTGGCAGCTGCATGCACGAGCGCAGAGAGAAGGAGAGTCAACACGCCAGGCATCAGGACGAACATTTCGACGGTCCTGGGGAGGGAGAGGGAGGCAAGGATGAGAGAGAAGGGGGTTGCGGCTAATGGGAGTATAATGACAACGAGAGATGCGACACGCCATAGTTTCTGCTCTGTGTAGGTGGGAAAAGAAAAGTTCCACCCGGCACAGTTGATGCCACCAAAAACGGTGGCAAGGGTAACCAGGAGCAAGACATGGAACCACTTGGGGTATTGGTGCTTTGGAACGTAGAAGGTGGGGACATGCGTGGCATGATTGGGGAAAGAGGAAGCCGTTCCCCACAGTAGGTCAAGAAGAGTTAACAAGAAGGCGGAGCCAAATGCCAAGATTGGGGACAGCAGAAGGGCAAAAATGGCTAAAGGAACTAAACAACGAAAATATAACTGACATAGAAAAGAGTCACGAATGATTTTTAAACCAACGTGAAATAATTTTTGAATCTTGGGAAGGACTCGGTCATCAGACCGCGCTGAAGACTAAAGGTCAACAGTGGAAGCGACGTAACTGAGATGATCCTACTACTCACTCCAGGTGACGGTTCGATCCTCGTCCCTCAGTTTCCGCTTCAGATACACTCGCAAAGGAGTCCGAGCATCCCACCACAGGGCAAACGTGATTCCATTCAAACTAGCCAGTGCCGGCGTTGTCAGCTCAAAGTGCGTCAGATTCAGCTTTCACCCAATGTCCAAGACATTGCAGGATGAACCATGTTGACTGCAGAATGAAGATGAGCTTGGAAAGTGCGTCCCCCTTTGACCTATCAGTTATCTCGTCCTCTGTTATTCGAATCTCAAACTCTGGGTCCTTGACAAGTTTCTCGAGCGTCTCCAAGTTCAGGATAGTCACCCTTTCCTGTCCATCAGGTCCATGTGCTTTTTCTGGGTCCGCGGTTGCCTCAACAGAGGTTGCGCTTGCTGGTGGAACTCCGAGTTGTGCTGTCTCGGTGTTTACCTCCGTCGACTCCTCACGCGGATCGACAAGATGAAACCCTCCCATTACCAGAAAGTGTCCATGCGCCACTGTCCAAACTCCAGAGCTTTCAATAATAACACATACCCAGAAATACCACTCAAATACTCACCTGGACTTGCTGCCTCCTTGATCTCGTACATCGAAAACCATCCCTCAACGGTCCTCCAGGCCCCACATGTATTCTTCTCATAACCTTCTTTTATATAGGGTTATCTTGAAAGAGGTCTGCAACACACCTTTCCCTTTATTGTACACATCTCTGGCGTTCATGGCTGCTAGCCGCTGATTCAACGCCCAGCAAGGAAGTATCTCTGGAGCCACAATTGTCCAGAACATCAATTCCGATCGTCGAAGCGCTGCCTTAAATGGACCTTCCCGAGGCGGCATGTTTGGATGTATGGCCGCCCAAGCGCATATAATCGTAGTGGATACGCAACCCCAGATGATTCTAAACACTAAACAGCGACCTTCGGGAAGTCGACGGAACTTCCTCTCGTGCGATGATCCGGGGCAAGGATGACTTTCGCCTGTGCGACGAGTTGGCAGATGAGTAGAAGCAGTAACAGGAGACCAGTGAGCCGAAACATTGTGGATTTTTAAGAGAAGGGTATGTCGCCTTGGCCCATGCTTTTATCATTTATGCGCCAGCTGTTGTTCTGCAATTTTGTTTCGATCTGCACCTTCAGCTTCCATATCAGAGGTTCCATGGGAGCGAGCTGCATGCGCAAGTTATGATCACATATCATCCGATGAACGACCGTGAGCGGTCATCTTGTACTTTGAGGACTAATTTTGAACATTTGAAATTTTGGTCTGGCGGACGAGAATGACAGAAGGAAGAGGACGTGTACAGTCTATGTAGTAAGCCGTTCGGTTGGAACTCAAGTTTTGACGACGAAAGGTCGCGTTCTATGGCCATATGCGGAACAGAAAGGCCGAATGGTGTCTGGAGTTTAGACCAGTTTCTCGAATTCGAACAAGATTATTGAGGTCAACATCGACCTGTAAGGAGCTGAATGGGCAGGGAGTAAAGTAGTAAGTCACAGAGCGTTGCACACTTACCATCCAAAGCTCCAGACCTTGAACCTTTCCCTCGAAGGGTGCATCGATCGATTACCCCCCAAATTCTGTATCGGCTTAGTTCTAAAGCAGCTGCTACGCCTGTTTTGAAATTCCCTACTTCGGCAAAGGAGTCAGCCTCATCGCTCTCCATCCAGGACCATGCACCCACCAACCCAACCCCCAAGCAACGATGGTACACCAGCAGCGACATCGACCGCCCAAGAAGTGACCCCGACGACAACCACATCACCATTCTCATATACCTTTCTGAATCAGCCATCTGCGTATCCCAATGACCATGCATATCCTTACGGACTCTGGGGCCCACATTCATCAGGGTCGCCGCCGACCATAATTGACACAGCCTCCGGAAACAACCGCAATCGCTTTCGCTGAGCCGCTTCCATGCTTCGGCTACAATGCCTTTGTGAAGGTGGAACTGCGGTGTTCCAACTGCAAGTACCCCGTGATAGTAGAATTTCGGTCCTATATGATTGTATACGGAGGACGCGAAACCTGGGCACGTTAGTGGACGTGATGCTTTGGAAGGTAGGCGTCTGCATCGCTGAGACATGCTACTTGACCCCCCAGCGTTACAGGTCGACATCGATCTCGAACCGTACGAGAAGCCTGTTAAATCACTAAGGCTCATCAAGGTCGACGAGGATCGTGATACTATATTACCGCATTGGAAACCCCGATCCCTTTCGGAATATTGGACCAGTGACCGTTTGCCCGTCGAGGGGCATCTGCACGTAGTCGTGAATGTCTCTCCGATTGGTAAGCACAAGTGGAACTTCATGGGCAGAGTTTACTGACGAGCAAGTCCCCTTTCTAACTCCTGTTGCCTAAAAATTATCTCCGCAATTGCTTTTCGTAACGCCCTTGTCCCGCTCTACTTTGTATAGATTCCGACTTGGAGTCAATGCGTAAACGGCAACGCACCGATAGGACAGAAGATTTCGATCTCGTTGGCCTGTGGATGTCGAATCGAGTAAACCAATCAATTCCTGTCATTCAGGATCTACTGGGATTTATCGAGCGACCACTCTCTGAAGACGAAAAAATTCCCATCACACAGTCGGAATTTGATAAGCTCCTCTCCACCCCTGCTCCAGATATTTGCGACGCCGGTGATATTTGGAGCTTGTTCAAAATTGGTGAACCTCTCAATCATGCGAGGCTTGACCAAATAACCTTCGCCATCAAAAAGACCCCTTTCAGCATCTCCGGTTCTGCTTCTGAGAACTCGTACATCTTTGGATGGGACCTGAATATCCGCACCATCGTCGAAACACTGGAAAGGTCTGGCCATAGTAACCGCGACACCAGTGAGCACACAGCGACGCGAAACCTCCGTCCTGATTACAACCGTACTTTCGACGACAAGTGTGTTTTGCGTGGCGAAGAGACGGGACCCCAGAGCTCGGGAGATCCGAAGGAAGAGTTAAGTTCCAAAATGGAATGGATGTATGATCCTGCCCCTTACGTTTTCGGTAAGTAGGCACCGTCTGGCTTTTCACGGCTTGTAATTTAAATATCTTCTTTGACAGGTTACTATTGCAAAGGGTCGAAGATGACACTCTGTGCTCTCATTCGGCCAGTTTCGACAGGTCAACGTTCAGTTGTCCATGATCTGGTCACCGTTGAGCTGCAATTGACCAAGGACCGCATTTCGAATGTGCGTCATTGGATTAACCTGGCTAGTCTCCTGGTGCCTCTGGCTGCGATGATACCGTCTTCTATGCCCGAATTTCTTATCATCACGAGGTAAGACATACAACCGAACATTTTCTTGGTTTGTCTCACCAATTCCAGGGAGAACTGCAAAGTAGATATCTCTGGTAAACACGTGGTCAAGAGGTACACATGTCGAGATGGCGTGGCCCGGGTTGTGGGGCTTCAGGCGCATTACTATTTGTTGCGTGCTAAACTCGTTCCAAATGTTGACCAACTTGTCCACGCATTCGATAACACCGTCGTCTTGACTCCACGCGGAATCGCTTGTGAACCCAAGTCAGAGATCGAATTGCGACAATGCCTATCCTGTATACTCGAGACTCTCATCGTAAGTTACTCTGTTCAATAGTGCTTGTTGTTGTCCAGCTAAGGAAGCTTAGGTGATTCACGATGTACCGTTTTATCATCGTGATATCAGATGGAATAATGTTATCCGCCGCATTGATGATCCGACCAAATGGTTTCTTATCGATTGGGAAGATGCGGCCTCTCCTCCTACTACGGCTCAGAAAGACTTCCGCCGCTCGAGCCACTCGCCAGCCATTTTTCAAGACCATCATGGTGCTGAAGTTGATATCTGGGCTGTGGGCCATCTGATTACGACTTGCAAAGCTCATGTTTCCGAAGATCTCAAGTCTTTAGGACACAGACTATGTGTGGAGTCTGTGACTCTGACTGCTCGTGACGTCGACCGACTCCTCGCCGACACGCCGACCGCTTTGCAGCATCTGTAATGATTCTCATTCTTGATGGCGCTATTATATCCCTAGGAGGGTGTTGGGGGCTTAGTGACCATGAAGGTTGTCGACACCGACCATGACATTGACCTCATTCAGGTCGGCCGCATTGTATATCTGCGTATTGCATGTTTGCTTGTTCGTCATATTTTCTTATCTCTGTCTTGTCTCTCATCTTTCATAATTCCTCGTCTCTCATAATAATTCCTTGTCTTTGCTGGTTTCTCATATTTATCCGTTTCTCATCTTTGGTTGCTTTTCATTTGCTCGTCTTCCATATCTTCTACAATACAGCTTGTCTATCTAGTATCATTACAATTAACCTTTACAAGGGAATGCCACGTAACTCCCCTGGGATTACTTACAAGGTCATGAAATATTTGAAACTAATATTTAAATGTTTAAAATGTTGTCCGCGTTTTGGACGGACCTAATTTTTCGCATTTGGGTTTGAAATTTAGAAAGTGTACCTGCATTCGACGAAATGCAGCCTATCCACATGAGTGTAGGTTTCGCTGCCTTACACTATGGGCAGGACCGCATTTACTATTGTAATGGTAAGCCTCAGTCGACGTAGGTGATAACGACTCATATTGTCCATACTACTATAACTATTTACATCTGGGTTCGCTGGCGAACCCGAGAAGTCATTCTGGTAGGGACAACGAAGTGCCTTGCAGCATATTCTTGATCAGCATTCACCATTCAAGTACGTCATGCTTGACTCTACTTTTACAAATTAAAATATCCACAGCCAACATTGCAGTACATTGCAGAAACGACAGCAAACAAGACATTAACGTACATGAATTTCTTAAATGACTGACAGCAGCCTATCCCTCAACTTACATTCCCTGAAATTTACACTTCCTCTACCATGATCATTTGAGGCCAGTGCAGCGATCAATGAAGACGAGCCTGCGGAAGCTTCTCTACTATCACCCAAACTCGTCAGAAGGTCCTGTATCATAGGATCAGTTAAATTCAACGTTAACATTCCCGGCATTCTCCTAATAAGTGAATTGAACGACTTTGAGAAAAACTTCTGCGACTTCATGAGTCCTCCCCTTAATCCTCCCCCCGAGATGACGTCTCCTCCAATTTGCGACTTGCAAGGGACACAACTTCCCAACCCAGGACCACAAGTCATCGTCGACGTTCAATTTTGCAGCAAAGGGCCCAAAACACGCTATTGCATAGACTCCAAGACCGGCATCCTCACAGACGATGATGCTTTGAGCGACTGATTCGGAGCCAATGACTTTGAACACGAGCAATCGACTCTATGCACACGTTTCAGAAATCGATATAAAAAATAGAAACAGTAATTGATTTGGAATTTGACCAAGAGATCTCCAGGTCGTTATGAGGAGTTCTTATTCCTGCTCAAGACGAGTCCCTGTGGATAGTACTGCAGGCAATAAGATTTCGTTAGCGAGATATCGAGGAATAGAAGCCAACAGTAAAGCTACCTTTTGTCTCATCCTTCTATCAATCGTTTCCCCAAGGATCATTGTCATAATGACAGTGATAATACCAAAGCATACAGGAACCGCCGCAAAAATGCGATACCTGAGGCCTCCCAGATCACTCTCGATAATGTAGTCAACCATCCCAGCGATGAAGAGAACTACGGCCCAAAGGCATATGACGACAGGGCTAGCAACTGCCGTGGCAAGGAGGGCTACATTGAAGTATTCGTTACCATGTTCGGCGATGATCCCCACGTCCTCATCTGTGGTTGAAAATGCTTTGATTATTGGAAAGTACTGCGTGGTGAAGAGCCCACAAACGCTCAGTGTTCCGCCACCCAGCCATAAAGAAAATGCGAGGCTTGGCGGTTGGGGGCTGATAGCAAGGATGGCTGCGTGCATTGTCGCCAGCAGGGCGAGCTATGTACCAAGGTCAAATAGTCAATATACCGTCTCTTGTGTTACAGGACGTCAGGAACGTACCGTCAAGGAAAGTTGATCCCACTCTGCTTGTTGATCCTTCCCCCAGTCGTCAATCGATTTGAGATCACTTCCTCCTTCAGCCACCACTGCGAGCTCGTGGAATCGTATCAAGTAGGCCGATCCCATCCGGAGGAGTAGGACGTTGTCGACGATACGCCATAGTACGTTCAAAAGGCCGTTCCAGAAAAAGGTATACGAAGACTCCAAGTCGGAAGATGTGCGGACGCACTCTGGAATTGGGGCCACCCATATCGAAAGATGCCTCTGTGGCGGTGGACCTTGCAACTGGTCGGCAATCCTGCCTTGTCGCCGAAGCAACTGACTATGAGGGAGCCCATCTTGCAAGTTCGACGGTGACTCGTTAATCCGATGTTCGTTTGCCCTTAGTTCCTCTTCGATTTCCCGTTGAAATATCTCGTTGGTTGATGGGCGGTCGGTACAAGACATGTTGGCAAGTAAGGGAGGTACCCTACAGCACTTCCGAGAAGAATTCCGTACAACCTCAAGAGTCACAATCGTTAGTACGCCGGGTAGTTACACGTTTGAAATGTGTGGTTCGCATGAGGCTGCACAGTTGGTGTGCCGCTTTGGCATGTTCTAACCCACTTGTTGGTTACAACCTGCCAACAAGTATCCGTGAAGAACGAAAACCTCCATACCACCCTTTTGCGACAGCCATGCCCGCAGAGCCATTTTTATTAACTGCCTACTCTCCCAAAAAGTTTTCGAAGGCTGCCTTACACAAAGGTTTCAGTCGTAACGCCTTGAAACCAGTATCCAAGATCGAGCTGCTGAAGGACACCCGCAAGGAGGGTCACTGGTGTCACGAATTACTCGTTTTTACCATAGCGAACGAGGGGCGGGAGCTCCACTTGTATTTCGAACGTGAACTGGACGACTCGGACGACGGAGAAGGGGTGAGGGCCAAGGTTGTATTCGCATGGAGGCTTTTCAGAGGAAAAGCATATGATATCCTTGAGTTTCACGAAGCTGGCTGCGAAGAAGATGTAGGAAAGAAGGCTTGTACCATACCAAGTGAGTGTCCGGGTTGGCTATGGCACATCCATTGACCGAAAGCTTATGTAAAATAGTTTTTGAAATCAAACTCAGATCGTCTACGTTCACGCTCAAGGATCTCGCCAAAATCTTGGATGATGAGTCTTACGAGGAGAAGTATCCACATTACGGGCTATTCTCTGCAAATTGTTGGGCATGGTCACGCGGTTTTCTATTCGACATCATCATCCGCCATTCTACCTCTGCCACATTCGAAATTTTGAAAACCAACGGGAAAGAAATGGTTCCTGTCACAGTCGAAGAGATGAAGCTTTATTTGCTCACAGAATACGGCGCGTATGGACGAATGCTCTTGCATTTTAGCTCTGGTAAATCTCATATCATCTCTCTCCTTCGAAAGCTAACTTATTCCAAAAGATGATTTTTATTCTCGAACCAGAGCCTTCCCAGAGTTCTTGTATCGGTATTCGATCCGGGTCGTCTTGTTACTGTATACCGTCCTTCACAGTCTCGTACAGCTCATGACCCTGATAGTAGGACCTTCTAACTGGACTATCTGCGTCAGGACGCTGTTCGTGTATTGTGATCGAACGCTTGACGCCGTGACTGGTCAAGACTGTACCTTCCTCCCATTACATCCCAACTTCACTGATCTCGCTCCAGTAATCCCTGGGCACATGGACTATCCCATTCCCAGTTCCTTCTGCCATCCCGGACGACACCTTTATCTCCTAACATCTCCCATCTTTATGGCGTCTCAGCCGATTTTGTCCGTCCATATTTACGCATTTGGAGCGACATCAAACATTTCAGATGACCCCAGTGTGGAGAATCCAGGCCAGGATTCCAGCAGCTGGTTATCATGTGGAATAATCAGGCCCTCAGAGGACGATGGAGAGCTGATCGAGGTAGCTACGAGCCATGTGCGACTCACCGCAGCTCCTCGTGGTGTAACCAAGCGTCTGTCATCATCTGAATATAGCGTGATCCACGTCTTTGACTCAGACGACTTCACCAGAAAAGTCAAGCCCGAAGACATGATCGCTCTTTGGGCCCATTCTTATCCCGGACGACTGCACACACCCCGCATAGCGTCAATCAAGGTGAATCCATGCACTACTTTCGAACCTTTTTCCTAAGTTCACCATGCGGCTGCTTAGGTTGTTGTGGGACGAAGGCCTGCCCGAATGCTTGACTGGATACTCAGACTAAATCGTTCACGGCATTTGAACTGCGAAGCATGGGTCTGGGCCAACCTAACCGCTGTCGCAAGGGCGATGCATGCTTCCGACACACCTCTCTCCCTCCCCCCTGATCCGACCGCTGTGCTCACCTACACACTACCGGAGTTCATTCAAGAACGCACATCCACGGCTGAAACCATTACTTCGGATATCCTAAGTGCTTCGTTGTGTTCGATGGAACTCTTTCATGAAAAGTCTGGAAAAGAAATCGTCGTTGCTTTTTCGCACCACAATGTGGACTACGTTCTCCATATCACTGGAGCATCTGCCGTGCATGCTGGATGGCTCCATCACCTCTCGTTCTTCACAACCACGCACCGCCTCGAACGCGATGTAGTCAGGATCTTCCGAGATTGCGACACAGAACGGACCGTCCGTGAATCTTTCACCGGTCAAAGCATCTTGCGGATCCAGTTCGTCGCTGGTGGGAATTGCAGGCAAGGAACAGAATTCGAACCCAGTCTGCGATCAATTGTGAAGCTGTTGCAAGGTGTACAGAAACATTATTGGTGGTATTTCTGGTTGAATTCTAGGTACTGGACGTGGCAATGGTGGCTGCTCCATACCATCCTTCGAGAAACAGTGGGAATTCAGGAGTATCTCGCGGTGGAATGTGTTCGGTGCTCCCACGATGGCGCGGCCACACTGCTGAAGTCCAAGTATAAGCAGTGGAGACATACGTATATGAAGGAGTACGGTATGTGCTCAGTTGCGATTTTGAAATATTTTGGCTGATCGCTTCCATTGGGACTCCCGTAGTGAAGGATCCCTAGTTTGAATGACGTTTTATTCGTCGCCACTCAGACTCGTTCCATTTGGATTTTCATGCTTTTCTTTGGGTGCTCAATGGCTTTTCACTGGTATATCCATAACGTTTTGTGTATTACCGTAATTTCGTCTATGATGTGTAGGATTTTGATGTGGCCAATGTAGGCCAGAGATGGTGGCGAAGCCGCGTGGACTTCCCTACCTCTCGCTTTTCGAGTCGAACTAATCTTTTCAAGAAGGACCGTGACAAACTTGACTTGCAGACTCCGTTGGCGGACACTGCAGATAGCGAAGATGATCTTAAACTTGATGACTCTCAAGTAATCTGGGTGATTCTGATGCTGATTCATCTGGCGCCGTCTAAATATTTCCTAGTGCACGTAATTGCTACCACAACTTTGTCCACGCAGCGTACAGGTCGGACTGTGTTACGTTTATACTACATTGTCAAAATGTCCTCGAACAAGGTCCCATGCCAATGCGACAATGTAAGGGAGGACGTTTCCAAACGAACAGAGCGTGATCATCGCAATGGACCAGTTGTCAGGCAACAGAAAAAATCTACTGGACGAAAACGCCAGAGAATGGAAAGTTCTGGTACAGTTTCCTATCGTGTATATTCTCTGCAAGCCTCAACTAATATGTTTGCAGGATCAGATGGTGAAATGGATGTCCCAATGGACAATGATCAAACTTCCCAGTGGCGGGAACAAGTGTGTGTCGACAGTCTCATTGCACTTCTAGTGACATGACACTAATGTCTACATAGGAAACCGATGAAGATAGTCATGTACCGCCTCACACAACAATACACTCAAGCAATATCCTCTGCTACACTTGATAACGGTGGACTCAATGAAGACGTTGAAAGGCTAAAAAACCCTCTAAAAGGCGAGGTCGACCTGTCGGATACTGTTCGTCTTTCACTGGACATATTTCTTGGTTCGTTCGTCGAACAAACTTATTGTCTCATTGTTCAGTCAATTTCGAATACACCCGACTAACCCCAAACTGCCCAAACGGAACGTTTTAGTGAATCAGTTGAGATTAGAAACTCAATCGCCACGTCCACCAGTCAAAGACCCATCGGGTTCTCAAATTCACCATCGAGGAACCTTTTCCCCCTTCGTTATACCAAGTATGTTATTCTGACGAAAATTCCACAAACTTCCATACTGAAAACACTGCAGACTCTGGTTTCTTTCATTCGACTACGCCCCCACTGACCGAAGTTAACGCAGCACTGTTATCGGCGACGTCTCAAGTACGATGGTCTTTCTTCATTTCGGCGAGAAGCTGATTGCGGGAGTCAAGGGTGCGAGTATCTTCATAAAAACGTTCCTAATTGAAGCCTGTTTGAGGGACTGGTTTTGAAGGTGATGGTGGTTGTTTAGCGGCTTGTGCTTTTTCGAATACTTCTTGTCGTCCTTTATGGTCCAGAGGATGCCTAGTCATAATGATCATCTTGGGGCGAGTGGTTGGTGGATGGTCGCGAAGGGAGTCCAGTGTCGGCGGGATGGTTTTCGTAAAATTCATCATCATCGTCGCTGTCAACAATGATGACCTTCCGTTTAGGAGGGGTCTGAGGAATAGGAGGGACATAAGAAGTCACAACGACTTCTTCAACTCGATCGGCGATGAGGTTTGGGTCTGGCCCGTCGGGGTCAATGTATCCTCGGCGTGGTCAATTGCTTGACTCTGGACAGGGTTTGGGGTTGGGCGGTCTCGGCGCTCATAAGCGGGGAGATTCTTCTTTGACGTGAGTTGATGTCGATGAGGATGTATGAGAGATTATAATCGCCTGAGTCGGCGTCTTGGGGATCAGAGGCATAACCGTCGGGAATGCAGTTCCGTGGACGGAGGAAGTGATCGCAGACCCAGAAGGAGTCTGCACGGATAGCGCACCCCGGAACTCATTGCTATCGCCATCGCCATATACATCAACGCTCTTCGTCTGCAAATTGCAAGATCGCTTTCGGCATGGGCCTGTGGTTCATTTGGCTCAGGGTCTTCCAACGTCAAACCGTTTCCCCATAACTTGGCCTGCAATTGGACCTAGTCTTCATTTACACAGATATTCTGTAGGAGTATAAACCTAAAGTAGAAAGATGGAGCACAAGACGTAACGTAATAAACACGAACGTTGACGTTGAAGCAGAATGGCATGGAGAGAATCAGAAGCATACGAAGTCGTCCCGGAGTCATGCAATGGATTGTCGTAGACCACATCATATACTTTGAGCATATCCTATATCAGGTTCCAAAGTACCGTAATTCCCATCAGGCCCACTAACATAAGTGGGCAGCGACTTGTATTGGCGACAGATGTGCTCTTCATGCATTCAATGGTGCTAAGGGTAGAAACATTGAACTTACTCCCACAGTCGGTATACTCCAGCATGAAGTTCATGACCGTTACCGGCTGGAGTGAGGAGACATTAAAAGAGCTGTCGAAAATTTCGTTATTTGTTCGATTCCTACTGAGAATGCAACCTTACTGTGAGTCAACACGCATAATCCCGCTTGTGTTCTTGTAGCTGACGGCGGTTATTAATGCAGCCTGAAAAAAGAAAAAAGAACAGAAGATATACATTTGTCTTGATTGAGAAAAGTAGGATGCATACCACTCTTCCAGGAGGGATCGAAATAGTAATCGCCTGGCCGGCTCGTTGAGTCGCTGAGCTCGACCAACCGCGGCTAGTAGGAAGATGCAATCCGGAGAAGGAGATTCCTATCGTATTATCGACACTCCAGGATTCCGAAATCTGTATTTCACGTTGATAGCTTACAACTACGCTTTGATCGTTCGCTCGATCGCAATTGGAAACTGCATCGCCAACTATGAGCATGTATGTGTCGTACGACTGAGTCCCCTGAGGTGAAAACTATTAAAACTGATGATTGGGCACACGAACTAGCCTGAGCGTACTTCGGGTGAAAAGGAACATTTACTCTTTCCGCAAGGCTGACACGCCTGTAGGGACCGCAGAGACTGTTCAGGAGTTAAGGGTGTGGGTTGGTTAGAGGCGTCCTGCACCGTATAACTGGTGTTTTGCAATTAATGTGAGAATTTAGGGTAAGAATCAGACGTACATGAATGCGTCCACTTCTCCCCACAAATCCCGTTCAACTTGGGTATTTTGACCAAGCGAGACTACCAGCGAATGTGGTTGATTTTTCAGCCCGATTTTATGCCAGCGCACTGCAGATTTCATTGGTTCGGCTCGGAGACGTGTGAGATCCACTATCTCAGGTGGTCCATTGTCGAGCGACAGTTGAGTCTTCACACTCTGACCTTGGAAAAGAGCCATTAGGTAGTACATCGCAACACCTAATGACATTGTAGTTGTATTCACACATGACGATCAGTGAGTTGGAGGAAATACCTGTGAAGTTGAATGTTGCATAGGCGCCCGCCTCACTTGCCAACGATGTGCGGACCCGTAACACTGCCCGGGCACGTTAGTACCCGTTGACCAGGATCTCGCCGGCGTGTATGTAATGGCATGATCTGTGTCATCGAGAGTTATGTTGCGGAACTGACCACTGACAAAACCAAGGAGAATGAAGGCGCCGATGGTTGACTTCCATGGGACGAAAACCGACAGAATCATAGCGGTGGGTTGAGCGGCGATTTTTCGGTATCTGCATGTGTACCATGATAGGAACGCTGACTATTCAGAAAGAACCATATTAAAGGAACAAGAGGTCACGCCGCCGAAGGTTTGTTATAGAAATACAGATCGCCATGAGGTTCATTCCACACGCCCATTCGCAACGTCAACGCAGGGTTGAAGATGAGCGAGTCATCATGGCAGAGATTCACCAGTGGGATTCCGTCTATTTTTTTCAACCGAACTCTACGATTTTTGTTGCTTCGTGTCTGTGTCCTGTTGATGTGCAATGTTCCCACGGACGATGAGGACTCATGCGGTATTGAGATTTGAGCGAGATGCCCGCATTTATGTCTACACATTATGTTCTTGCACTATCTTGCATCATTTAGCAAGGTGATTTCCACGTCCTTTCTCTGGTGGTTCTGATCTAACTATTACGATTCTGTCCGATCATCACAGTGCATTTGGTTCCAAGTTCAGCCTACCAGGTATAATTGACCTTCTTTTCGTTATTGGAGAAGCGGCTCGTAAGTACGTTATTTGGACCAACCTCCACTACGTGCCTTATTTGAAAATTTTCTTACTGGGAGCTATTACGGGCCAGTGGGCCCCGCTTTCTTTGATTTCTTACGCCAGCGATCAACGACGGGTTTCCTGCGAGTTTAGTGCAACACTTGCCCATATTCCTAAGGGGTTCATGTGGGTGATATCGATCTCACTCGCGCTTGTCGCTATCATGAGGATCGCAGAGGCACTGGACAGCAACGGTCACTATTTCTGGACCAGATACGATATCACAGGAGGAAAGCTGACACCCAGACGGTCTCGCAATCTAATAAGGAGTCCAAACGGTTTCAAAGTGATCACAGGTGTGAATCTGTGGACGGAACATTTCGAGTACGTCTTCCTGGTTATCGTGACCACATCGCCTCACCTTATTTAGGAGAGAAGGAAGATGGTTTGTTTGATCCCGAGGCGTATTTGCGCTGTTCTTGGTGATCGTGGTCATGGCATTTGCCTTCAGCGCCGTTGTCATCGATCCTTTGCGCGAAGGAGACGAAGTTCCTATCAAGGCGACCAGGTCCTCATCCCAACCCCGGTACTGGCAAGGCCAACATTTGTACATAATTGTTGTAGGTTATAAAATTTAGAGATGTTCGCGGTATTTACTGATTGCTCATGAATTTGTAGGGCTTGCAACAATTCAAGAAAATGGATGTAGACTTTACGAATGCTATCACGGCGTCATACTACGGCCTTGGTAAGTTATGGATTTGATGAGTTTTCTTACAATATCGTGATAGCCCGTAGCTTGCCTGTCAGGTTCTGCTGGAGCGTACTCTCCTGCCCCCAGCGATTCGACATTCAGGCTGCAATTTGTAATTTTCAATTGCCAAGGTCCGCCCACACCAGGACTGCGATCACGAGCGCCACAAATACCCCCTCCTCCTGAACTACATGTCAATGAATTTCCGCCAGGATTCGCATTTGTCCTTGTCAACTTCACTCTTCTAGCGAGTGCTGTTCAAGCCGCAGGCGGGGATGACAGTGTTCCTTCCGTTCAGGTGATGATCAGTCATTCTTCTGATCCATTGGCGGCCGTTCGTCGGACAGAATTGCCTGTTTTGCTCATGGCAGGCATGAACCTCCTTGGCTTTGCTCAACAACACATCGTGCGACAGTTCAAGTCATCTAGTCTCGCCGCACTCGGAATTCTTACGGTATGTATTTGCGGAAATGAGTTATCTCCGACCAAAAAACTAACTTTATTCGCCTTTTCGAGTCATTTGAAGATCTTGTGGTATCAGACATATCACACTTACAGCCCAACTTTCGAGCGACGGCGACGGCGACTTTGAATTTTACCGCTTCTCTGCTTATTTTTCCCCGGATCGGGTTCCCTGATATGAAGATTCTTCAAGATTACCGGGATAAGTCCATTCTGAGGGGGTTCTCGAGCATCGGTGGTCTCTGGACGACCCTTGCTTTTACGTTTGGAGCGTTGTTTGGAAGTCCACTCGTGCGGGTTGTGTTTGGTGAGCTCTGTGGTCTGCCTCCTATTTCGGTTCATCATTTTTTGTATCGGTAGGCCTGAAGCCCCTCTCTGTCTTTGGACTTGCGCATACGTTGTCAGGCTACACGCTGCAGAAGTACAAGAAAAGGTATTCTGAAATAAATCCGAAGGCCTTAGGTGATAGACAAGATCTCACTGCCCTTATCGTAGTGGAAGGTCTGGCCCTGACGAAGAACTGTTGGTATTCATGTAGTAGGATTTCTCTAGTGGAATCACAGGAAACTATTTATCTAGATATACCAGCTCTGTTTCGTATGACTAGCAAATATCCACAAAGCAACCATATGCATATTGAGTATTTTTTTGCGGTCTCTAGCTGGACTCCTCAGCCAAAGAGAAAACTGTACCTCAGTTATATCAGGTGATAACTTGAAGACTTCGCCCACCAAGCACCTAAGTGCACTCGAGTCCCATACTGCAAATATCAATGGTCGCAAAAAATCGTGACACTGTCTAACGTTGTCTTCTGGCTTTGGGTGAATGTCATTCCCCTAAGAACTGTTACAGAAGACCCTTACCACAAGAAGAAACACGGACCTGAGGATAACAGCAAGCAAAACACATTCCAGTTGGAAGATCAAACTTCGATTTCCAGGCCTTGAATTTACTTCCATTGCGGACATACCCTGCTGCAATTCCAGTGCATTTTTCCATCGGGTGCTGAAATCCTATGCTATGAATCCAGCATGGCATACATCTTCCAGGACCGCCCAGATCATTATTGAGGATGATAAGGTGTTTTCGTAGCGCCTTATCGGAGTAAGCGTCCATCAACTGCAGTTTGGTCGAATTTAATTCAGTGAAAGATGTATCGACGTCCATAGATTCGCCCTGAGGGTGCAATTGTACGGTAGTAGCCTAGGCGGATGTCCACATCAGACTAATCCAAAACTGTCATTAACGAGCTCACCTTCCTACCTCCTGTAGGCAGGGATACATGTTCCGTAGTCGAAGTCGGAGTGCAAGCAGGTTTAACCCGTCTGTCGGAATAGCTGTTGATTGCCTCTACATTGGTTGCATGTTGTGCGCGTGCAGCTGCTATCTCAACACTAATGCTAGGACTTGATCCTGGCGTAGCCTTTATTTTTGCATTAGACTTATCCAATTCAATTAACGAAGTCTCACTTTAGCACTCCCAGAGGGGTGACCGCCTTCCTTTACCCGGCCATATGCCGCTCGAATGGCAGCGTCGCGAGAGCCATCGTTCAGAAGTCGCTGATCAAAATTAGTAAGTGTGGTCAACATTTTACCAGAGACTCACCACGGCAGCATTCGCTACTTCGACTTCACACCTGTCGCAGAGAGCTACAACACAGTCCTGTGTGCATATCTTTGTCTCCAACCCACCATCTAGGTACATCCCGAGGCAAAGACGTCGACAGCTTTTCGTCTCTACATAAGCGGTTATTTCTGATACCCCAATGTTATCCTGATCGGGCATCAGGCACTCTGGGGGAGCCCTTGGGTTCCAGAATACCGTTGAATGGGTGATTGGAAGTTTCCGTCCCCCCCGTCCTGATTCCTGCGAGAAGTCGATGATGTTCCGAGGCTTTCCATAATTAACGACTAGCTTGACCTCGTCGTAGTCAATTCCAGCTCCGAGCGCGCTTGTGGCCACTAACACCTTGATCTCCCCCTCACGCCAGGAACGAGTCACTTCTTCTTTATCTGTCACCTCCGAATGATAGTAGTGGCATTTAAGTACAGCAGCAATTTCCTCCGCGTCGCGTTTGGTCAAGCAAAATATTAATGCCCGATCTTTTAGCTGGAATTTCTTTAGAAACTGCACGATGTATTCCATCACTTTGTGCTCTGTGCCATCCAGAGTGCGATATTTTGCGTTTGCCGCTAATCCAGGTGGGCCCGTCATCTCGAAGACAGAGTATACAATTTCTTTGCGTTTTGTTGGGGCACGAATCAGGAGAGTGTTCCCAGGCAGGAGGTGCATCTTTTGAGCAATTTTCTCAACCGCCTCAGGGGGCACGGTTGCAGACAAACCAACAAACGGCACACGCCCTTGCCGTAGGTATTTCAGAACATTGAAAATAGGGCGGTAATGGGAGGATGTTACTACGAAGTGAATTTCATCGAAAACCAACCGCGCTATCCGCCCTTGTCTGCAGCCATTCAGGAAATAGTCCTGAAAGGGTTTGGTGGCAGCTGTATCTGCGAGGACCAAGATGACTTGTGAACCGTACTGGGTATTACCATTAGACCACTCCATCACCCGGAGGCGCTTTGCTCGGAGACGAGAAACCAAATCCTTGAGTAGTGAGACTAAAGGGACTACCACCACTGTAGCGAGATTCGACTCTTTGGCATTCACCGCACACGCCATAAAAAGTAGCGACTTTCCACCTGCAGTTCCAAGGATTACCAAAAGGTCCTTCTCCCGCTGCGCTGACAGCTCAAGAGCACAAGCTTGATATTGTGACTTGAAGGTGGCATACGGCCCAAAAAGAGCACGTAACTCCTGGTATCGGGCAGGTTGTATTTTGACCTGAGAGATATCGACCATTGTGTTGGCCCAAGAAAATAACCCTGGGAGCTGCGCAGCTGGAGCGGCGTCGGAAGGACCTGTCGGTTGGACAACATTGCTAGCGAGTGAGACTTTTCGAGGAATTATAGGCACAATGGCAGCAAAGCCCTCTGCTATGTTAGATTTGATGGCTGGAGCCAAATAAGTCGCTACCTGTGAAGCCAAAGGAGCCAACTGTGAGGCTGAAGTGAATCGAGCAATTATTTCAGAGGAAATGGATGATGCAAGATCTTTGTGGTCAACGGCAGCTGTTTGTGAGGTTGTTCCCCAACTAGAGTTTGAGATTATGTGAGGCATGGAGGTGCAAAGTTCCCTGCCAGTGGGATATAGGAGGGTATGCTGAAGCTTTGAAATCTCAACGAATTTATCCAGCTTGTTGATGGATACATTGAGAATCGAATCGAACGTAATCGCGTAGTTCGCTGCCGCATCCTCTTCATGGCCGCTTTGCTCGTTTAAATACTCCTCCAGCAAGTCTCTGTTCTGAGCCCCTCTACAAAACTTCCTCATAATTGCGATAAGAAAATGGCGAGTGTCTGCGATGCCCATCGAAAGCCCCAATCCATAATCGCTGACTGCTTCTCCAGAGGTTGAGGACAAAATAGCAGAAAAATCATCAGTGTTAAAATTGCCGGATAATCCTGTGAACAGGCGCGAGAGAAACCTGTCTGGGTCGATTGGGTGTCCCTGGTAGCACCTCCAAATTATATCGAGTGTAGGAACGACCAATGCTAGCCACAGAATCAATAACTTGCCAATCGAAGGGGGAAGGCTGCGCCCAATCATCCTCGGCTTGCGACTGTTTGTCTGAGTTTTATTGTACATTGTCACTATATTGAGATAGCCGCTGTACCAGTAGATGTTCCGACGCCGAAGGGTTTTGTTCTCAGGAGCAAGGATTGCAAGCTCTGTTCCTCGAGCAGGTTGTCCTCCACCATAATGAGCTAGTCCAAAGATATTTCCAATGCATTCCTCGCAAGTGCGGAGCCATGCCTCTACATTGGGTTTATTCCAGGCAATGCCTCCCACGTCGCTCGTGTGAGCGGCAAAGAAGAAGCGGTCGCCAAATTTGGCTTCGTTCATCATCGCCTCACTTAGGAAAAACTTGTAATGATGAAATTTATTGCGTGTGTCGGAAATGAAGGAGTAGCCAGGGTTGGTGTTATTCAACTCGTCGTGTATGTGATCTTCGTGAAGGTTCGGAAGTTCCAGTCCTAACAGGACATCATTAAACAGTAGAGTTTGAGTGCGTTGCTCCAGTTTTAGATACATATTGCGGAAAGATGACGTCTTAACGAGGTGTCCATCGAAGGTCATCTCTTCGCAAGCATGATCGTTCCACATGATGCGTGGCATACGTGGTGTGTTGGCGTCCAAAACAGTCACAAAATGCGTTAATTCCATAATGTGAGAAAAAGCCCTAAACCCGTCCTCACGAACCGCCTTGCGAACATCGCAAATGATACTAAGAAATAGAAGACATGAAAGATGATCCAGCAAAGTGGATAGGAACTTGATATACTCACAGCTCAGGGTTTCCATCATGAATTCCCGCTTTGCATTGTTGAACTGCCTCCCAAAATGTCGATGCGCGGAATGGCCACTTCAGCTCAGTCAAGGTACCATTAATGTCTCCAGGGTTCCGGATTTGTCCAGAAGGTAAGACATTTGCGTAAATGATAAAGCGGGCTATGGGACAGACGTAGCCATCACTTGCATTAACTCTATTGAGAATTACCATAATGAGCTGATGGATGGCATCCTCAACGGACTCGGAGTCCATTGTCTCCAGGCTCCTAGTCAAGGACAGGCTGTGTTGAACGATGAGTGGTGCGAGAGTCAATGGTCTAACTTCAGTACCAAGCGCAACGCGCACTGTGAACGCAAGAAATTGGGTCACAGTCTGGATATAACGGCTGGTAGTTGTTTTTCGCATCGGGACTTTGAAGGGATGATTGGAAATAGCACTAGATGAATTGCATCAACACCATCTCTACATAGAACTGAGAGGACTCACTCCTTTGTTGAGTTAATCCATCGTAGAGTTGTAGTGTGAACATCGAGATGGCCCATCTCCTTTGATATCCTCTGGTAATATTTGTTGACAGCGCAAATTGTTGCCTCAAGCTTCTCACCACGAGCTGGTAGGCAAATAAGAATCTTTATGTCCTTCGTCAAAAGGCCTTGCAGTGCTTCCATCCAATGGTACGTCGCGAGGATGGGATTCAAAACAGCAGGATCGTCAGGTATCGCCAAGGGCAACGGAGCTGATGTTTTCCTGATTTGATCCAGCAAAAGTGCAAATGGCGAGGAGACACTGGATAAAGAGGGTTGTTCAACAGCAGAAACGTCTACTGAATATCGTCGGTCATTTGATTCGAAAATTATTTGGACGCAGGTATCTGATGGCGGAATCTCACGAATGGATGAGTGGTGCATCTTAATCATATGTCGCCCCATTGTAGCTCGTGAGGTTGTAGTGTGGGTACAATTACGCACGCCGCACTGGAAGCCATCTGACCACTTAATTCCAGGAACTGGAACTTCCGGGACCTCTGTTGGGTCAAAATAATCGCGTAGAAAGAGGTCTTGACTCTGAATAAGCCGATTAACAAAATCTTCGGTAACAGTGCGATCGTAGTGTGGCAAGGAGCGGCGATGGCGTATAAGTTGGGAGGGCACAACTGCAATCATACAGACATAGCATACAAGGATGCGCAACGGCTTGTAGATGTAACAATTGATGGACTGAACCTCTGGCGACGTATAGATGGCTGGGGTATTATAGGGGATATCAAGAGAAGTGTAGTTTGGATCATGGTCATTGGGACAATCTATCCTGAGGAATTAATGAATCGGCCGTTGACGAGAAGGGAGATACTCACTCAGGGGTCTAGGATGTTCACCACTCCCTGAAGCTACAACAGATGTTTTGTTGTTGGGATCGAGAAGTGGGGACATAGGTTGGTCACCATGAGGGGCTACAAGTGATAAAGAAAAGGTGTGTTCTTGTTCAGCAGGCGCCTCGGATAGTGCGTCGACTCCATGATCCATATCAGTATCTCCGTCAATGTCATAATGATGCGGGGTCAGTGGCACCTGTGGATTTCGATGCATCCTGCGGAGGTGATTCTGCATGTTTGTCCGATTCTTGGTCCTAAAATTGCATCCCCGACTGATGCATTCGAACTCTTGTGTGTCTGGGTCTCGTTCAAAAGTCACGCCATTACAAGTGAGGAAGACGGAGTGGTAGGTCCCATTGTGGTCACTAAGCTTTCCCTTTGAAGGAAATGTGAAAGAGCATGTATCGCAAGTATAGCCCGCCATCTAGAAAAGGGTAAATAGCTTGAGGCCACCTTATGTAGGAGCATTGGCCTGCGCGTCAAAACATAGGCACCGTCCATATTACGTGCAGCATGTCAAAACATAGGCACCGTCCATATTACGTGCAGCATGTCAAAACACAGGCTGCGGGCAAAAGAGCATTTATGGGCCGTGGAAATACATTAGAAATACATAAATAAATAAATAATTTGTAGCTTGTCAAAAGACAATACCACAATTGTAATTTATATAAGTGACAAATTTCGACTTCTCAGACTCGAGAAAGATATTACGCCATTTAGTAGCCTCGGTACTCCATTTAGGAATTTCGGTCCTTCATATAGTAATATCTTTCTCAAATCTACAAATTCAAAATTTGTCACTTGCATAAATTACAATTGTTGTATTGTCTTTTGACAAGCTACAAATTATTTATTTATTTATGTATTTCTAATGTATTTCCATGGCCCATAAATGCTCTTTTGCCCGCAGTGCTAGAACCAGCCCCTCGTATCCAGAGATCGCAATATGAGAAATGTAACTTAGGATTGTGATTGGTTGATGAGATCAATGTACAAATAAACAAATGTTAGGGGCTCAACTCTGGATAGGGCTGGCAAAAGATGTACTCACGTAATTCCACCTGTCAGCATTCGTCACACTATGTCACCGTGAATTTGATCAGATAAAGGGCAGTGGACTTTCTCGCCGTCTCGGGCTCTCCTCTCTGTGCGATTATGCGTGAGGCTATCCCGACAACCAAGACTGGATTCTTTGTTCTCCAGGCGCAAACACCACGCAGAACTTTTTTAAATGCCTACTCTCCTTCGCGGCGTCTGTGAGATCCTTGCACCTGCACCGATTCCAATATGTCTTGGTGTACCTGGAACAATAATATTTGCCTTGCTCCCGCTCGATGTCCGTATTGCCAATGCATCTTCAGCCTTCTTCTTTGCGGTTCTGCAAAAAATCAATCGCCAATTACTCATTTGATGAGGGACTTTTGTGATCGGAAACTTACTCTTTACGCTGGCGTGCCATCTCAGTCTCAATCTCTGCCTTTCTTGCAAGGGGGGCTCAGGATGTTAATAATTACACAGGGTATGTAAATTTTTTTAAGCTCGAAGGCGGCACCCCCCCCCCCCTCCCCCCCAAAAGGGGAAAAACGTCACAAAAAAGGAAGTTCCCAGGCACTATAGTGATTACATTCAAAGTAGTATGAAAATAACATAATTCAGAGGTATTTCTACCGCCATTGACGTTTCGTTGGTCTTATATGATTAGAGCAACACCAATTTCAGGGTGGAACATCAAAGTTGAAGCAGTCGAGGTGGAACTGCTCACATGAATCAGATCATTTTAATTCAGACAATGGGTGACTTCCCATACCACTATCTTGAAATAATATCTCTAAATTTCCATTTCTCA
>QDKV01005034.1_pt1 | contig 23099 bp, 29 predicted proteins | sample 1861101 | NCBI WGS metagenome assembly QDKV01 (sample SAMN04275158, study PRJNA302643) | Fungus metagenome, whole genome shotgun sequencing project. | isolation source: fruitbody | host: Mallocybe terrigena | place: Sweden | collected 2013 | reverse complement strand
TGATGAGCGCAACATCTTGGATGAGCAATTATGGAAGACACAACAAACATTCAACTTACGGGTGTCGATTGCTTCAATCTGTTAAGATGATCCGAAATGGATTCGTAGGCAGGTCTTGCATAATCGGGAATGTGGGTCCGATCGCCGGGGGCTATCAAAAAGAAATATTTAGGTGACGTTGGCAAGAGTCGAGAAGAAAGCAACATACGATACTTTGGAGGCGCAGGCTGCGGTTTTGCGAAAGCCCTTGTCTTGGATGCTATTCTTGGAGGGCCTCCAGGCGAAGGTGGTGGTCCTGCAAGCGGTGGAGCCACAGCAGGTGGCGGTTGGTGATGTATTGGCTGAGGAGGAGCGTAAGGACTGGGGGGAAGTGCGTGCTGATAATGCTGCGTAGAAGGCGTCCCGCCAATGCCCGTTGAAGGTGGAGGACCGTAGAAGCCACTGGTAGACACTGGTTGCTGGCTAGAGGATGGACGGTTGAGGGGCTGAGGCCCAGGAGGGGGCGTCTGACCAGGACCCAAACGGGACGGTGAAAGCTGGTATTGGTTGGGTGCATGCTGTGACACGTGCGGCAGCTGAGATGCTGGAATTTGAGGAGGGGACATCAAACGAGACGGAGGAGCCAAGGAGTAACCCGTTGTAGATGGTGGGCAAATTTGAGGAGGAAGAATGCTTGCTGGGTTCGGGACCCCTGGGCTTCGAATTCCCAGAGGCGGGCCGGGAGCTGAACCACGATTGACGCTTCCAGGTCGAGGAGGGGGAGGAAGCGTTGCTGAGGCTTGACCAATGTATGGAGATCCCTGAGGAGAGTAGCCGGGAGAGGGAGCTGCATTAGGGAAAGGAGTTGTAATTGCAGCCGGCTTGTTTAAGTTCAAAGATGTTGGAGCTCGACTGAGAGGCTTAACAGCAGGGGCGTCATTCCACCCTCCAGCGTCTCGTTTGGGTGGCGGCGGCGGTGCAGTTCCAATGGAAGTGGACGGCATACCATTTGAAGCACGCGGTGGAGGAGGAATGGATGACGTCGGCGGCGCTTGCTGAGGTCGAAGAGATTGTTGATTCGAAGGGTCTTGCGACGCAAGGTACGGGTTCGAATAATTTGACGGGGCCGTGGTATGACTCAACTGCGAAGGAGCAGAAGGAACGTAGGGATTGTTGACGGCCGAAGCCCGATCGTAGGGTGAATACGATGCAGTTTGTTGAATAGCAGGTGCAGTGTACCCAGTGAAACCACTATATGTTGTTCTCTGGAGCGTAGAAGCCAGGTTGGCAGTCTTTGACGGTCCAGGAACAGTACCCGTGGTTGACGTGTTTAATACAGGGCCAGCCTTAGAAGCCCCGATAAATCTCTTCCTCTCTGATCCCAAATCTGAACCAGGAGCGGAACCCTTATACCCAACAGGCGTTAGGTTTAAGAATACAACAGCCTCTTTTACTAAACCCTGTGTAGATAGCAATTCTGCGTACTCAAAGTACCGGTCGTACAAGGCGGCGAGCTTGTACGCTTGTGGAGGATCGACAGTTGTCGCTTGTTGGTCCAACGCTGCATCTTTATACTTGGTGGCAGTTCTGAAGACAGAAACTTTCTCAATGAAAGTTTGTAGAGCATGAGCATAGGCGGAGTGATAAGAAATAGTCTGTTCGCCATCTGTCAATGTCCTTTCTTCTTCAGCCATCTCCTCCGCCCAGATGCCAACCAACCTCTCTAAGCGAGCAGCAGCCAGGTATGTCAACGTCGCATTTTTCCTATGGTCTTGAGAAGTTTCATCATCTTGCAGATCTGCAACCTTGAACTGATATTCGAGTCGACTGCCGAGCTGTTCTGCAAGCGTTGGAAATTCGTCCTCGGAAGCAAACGTACACAAAACGACAAAAATTTCGCGCCATTCATGTAAATCCGCATTCTGGACAATGTCACCAAGGTCATTGACAACAATAGACTGGAACAAGCGCAAAGAGGGTAACTGGGTGGCACGGCGGTCGAAGTACGCTTTCTGTGTTCGCTGCAAGAGCTCTTGGCCACCACAGACAGCAAGTAGAATAGCGTCTGCAAATCTGTCACAAGACAGACACAATGTGACTGCCGACTCGAAGTCTCCCAACACAAGTGCTTTGGTGATGAGTTTGTCAGTTTCGGACTCTTCGGGAGGGTAGATTCTAAAGCCGCTGCTTTTCATGCTCTCAGAAGTGACAGAAGATGGACCAGAGCCAATGGTGGCAGCGACGGAAGAATCCAGGGCATAATTCATGTGGGGGACATCCTGCGCGATGCCGACGGTGCTGAAGAAGTCATGTTGAGGATTACCGACGATATCATCTTCGAATAGGCTTGGTGCGGTGGTCGCAGATTCGCCATCCGCATGGCGTGCACTCGCAGTATCCGATGTTACACCCGTACTGACTTCCGATGGAGTAAGTTCAACAGGAGCGAATTCATCTCCTATATCGCTTCTGTCTGAAAATGGTTCGGCAAACGAGACAACAGACTCATGAGGCTTCGCAGAAAGTATATCTTGGTCCGAAAAAGCCTTAGACAACTTAAGGTTCTCCACAGCTGCAACAACACGAGCAGAAACTTCCTCCTTGGAAAAACCAAGTAATGTAACAAGTTGATCCCTTGAATCTGCCTTGAACAGACTGAGCAGCGCCCTCCATGTTTCTTCATCACCAGCAGATTCCGCGAAGGCCTCCAGTGTTCCGCTTTCGATTGCCACCTGAAGCTTGATGGCGCGTTCCACGAAGTCATTTTCTGTAACAACTTTCCTGAGATGCACGACGTTGCTCTGTGTTCCTCCTTGTGCTGATGGAAGATTGGAGACGGTAACGAGCTGACCACCAAATGCAAACGAACTGGAAATAGGGCGACGGAGCCATTTTGGAGGTTGTTTGAGAGAAAGAGTGACATGTTGATTTGTTCCCGAAAGACCCGTATCGAAAATGTCAGTACCGTCACCGCGTGCTACAGTAGTGGCGACTGAAGCCTCGTTGGTAGATTGCAATGTGTGAATGCCGATTGTCCCGTCAAAAGACGCAGTGGCCAACATATGCGGATTGCGAGGACACCAATCCACTTGGAATGCCCAATTGACTGCAGAAGGAAGCTAAATTCTTATTTAGCGAAAGCGAGAGCAGAGTCACTTGAGAAACAAACCTCTCCAATGATATCTGATGTCTGCGGATTCCAACAAAGAGCACGGTTATCTTTACCACAAGAGAGCAAAAGATCTGCATCCTGTTTACACCACGATAATGAAAGGACACCTTTCTCGTGGCCAGTAAGAATCTGACTGGTGATAAGCCTAGCAATCCATTTTTTGAAGATAAACTCACTGACCTTTTCAGGCGCCCTGGCATTGCGCAAATCCCACATCATGATAATGGGAGATGAATCGTCTTCGGATGCAGTCACGAGCCTAGTCGCCTGTGATACAGGTGAACATCTGAAGAGCTAAGCAGATGAAAGATAACCCACGTTGTCAGGATGCCATGCAATATCACTCATCCCGCGCCGTCCTCCGACTGCCATACCAACTCCCGAACCACTTTGGCTAGCTAAGGTACCAGCCCCACCTCCATAGGCGAGAGCAACAACCTCACGTTTACCGCGAAGATCCCACACAACTGTGTAACCTGAGCTACTGGCTCCTGCGAGAACATACTGTACTTGTTGATTCCACGCCAGAGACGTTATCTCTTCTAATTTGGTGGTCCGTTGACCTGGCGTTGGGGAATAAGGTTTGCTGGGATCTTTGAGATCCCAAATGAAAATCTAAAAATTTGTGAGAGGTTATAAGAGCCAATACACACAACTCGGACCTCTCCACCAATGGCACCAGATGCAAGAAGACTGCTTTGAATAGGATTAAAATCTAAGCCCCTCACAGGTCCTGTATGTGTAGTATTTCGTAGAATGAGAGACTCAGTTGCACTGCGTTCTTAGGTGTCAAAAACATCTAAAGCGATATATGTGATGACCATACCCAACGCCAGTCAAAATCTTTGCAGGATCCCAAAAAGCCAACTCGCCGTTTTCCAAACCAGCGGCAATGACTCCCTGCGGACGATGCTCGTCGACGTGACCCCAAGCCAAACGATTAAACCTGTCTCGAGTGAAGTTCTACTCATAGAAATTAATTGTGATTATAATCTTACCTAGCGTTTTCTGTGACAGTGCCCTTGGGCTCCTGCAATCCAGGTAGGCCGAGATCAATTTCATCCTTCCTGTACAAGTCTGGTGCCCAAATTTCAAGCTGGCTCTCGTTACTGAAAGATTCATCAAGTGCTCCTGCGACAGTTCCCGTGGCCAGCAACGGAAGCGGTGCAAATGGAGACCATGCAAAAGTTGACGTTCTATGGATTTCTTTTAGTTTCATTGTTTTGAAGAATTTTGTTACGGTTTGAAAGGTCGACGAGGATGACACGTCGATTTCGGCACCGGCCCTGAACTAACACGTGATCTAATGATACGCGTCGAATGCTACATATTAGGATGCTGGATACAAAAACTCATCCAGGCGTCAAGACCATCGTGGACATAGTCTGCGAGTTTTCCTCTTCAAATTCCTTTTTCTTCTTAATTCTGACACCACCTTGTTGGTCCACATTTTCCTTTGTTTCTTGTCCGACAGCCGTAGTACGAAATGCTTCACCTTCTTTCCGCCATTGCCGTCTCTCAAATGCATCATAAGCGTCTCTTGCGTCAATCCACCTCTCCTGGACGTCTCTGACGTCACTACCCGGCCCTTTCGTTGGTCCAGACGCAGTAGTGAATAGAGCGTAAGTGTTCGGCCGTGCGGACGGGGTCACATTCGTGGGTACCTCAACCGTTCCAGCCACCATAGATCGAGGTATGAATATGTAACCCGTCGCTTTATCGACGAGCCTAGTGAGATTAAGCATAGAATTCTTGTCTTCAACCGCAAGGGTTTCAAATCCTACCAAACCGAAATCCTCGATGAGCGAGATAATTGCCATGTTCAGTGCTGCAAAACGCGGCGGAAGGGAAATGTTTAAAGAGTTTTCGAGATATGACAGATCTTGGACCTCGGTGTAAAAATCCAGATTGAAATCTGTGCTCTCTGATTGGCTAACTTTGCTGAGATGTGAGGGGAGTACAAGATACCTAGATCACCGTACTGCGCCAAGAGGTCAATTTTGGATAGAACGTTTATGTGAGGCAATTCAAGCTGAAGCATCGCTCTCAAGGATAGTAGGAGGACGGAGACATATTTCGAAGCATCTGTGATGTAGTGCGCATCGCAAAGATGAACAGCCGCTAGCTAACTTCATATAAAGTCATAGCAGAGTACAAGATGTAAATTACATACCCTGAAAGAACACTTTTTCGAAAGCTTTTCCACGATCTGCTTTACACTGTCATGATTTGTGCTCAATTCAACTTGACCAGGCAGATCAAACAAGACGTAAGCATCATCTCCAAGCTCCTTCACTCGATCCTCCAGCCAGTCGAAATTCTTGTCGAGATATTCCATACAATATAGCATGCCTCCATTGGGCCCTAAGCCAAATTTTTCCATGACGTCCTCGAGGGTTATGAGCAACGAGATGTTGATGGCACATGGGTAAGGCAGTGAATCGTTCGCAGGATCCAAGTTCACAATGGATATCGGCCGTCCTAAAGCACTGAATAATTGATGTTTTCCATAACAATATGTCGATTTTCCACTGCCCGGAGACCCGCAGACAATCTCTCCAAAAGGCATGTTCGTTGTATATGTCAAGTTGTGAGATCAGTAAGTATTTGTCACTTTGCCAAGGTCCTCAAGAAAAAACAATTGCATCAAATCTGACTTACAGCTTTATCCAACAACCTGTACGCGCCGTATGGCTCCCCATAGTTGGAGTGATGGCGATTATGCCAGCTCAGACGACGTAATGATCAATGACTTTCCTCAACGATCCCTAACAATTGATTGAGTCGTAGATTGATAGTATTCTCGTATATACCCGCCAAGTCGACGAGCTTTCAAGAGGCACGTCTTCTGTTAGGCAAGCACCTCATAAAGACGAACACGATACGTCTTCCAGCTCTGAAATCGAGATTGTGCAACCATCTTCGAGGACGAAAGCCACGGAACGCTCCGAACAATACTCTCTTCGCGCTAACGCGTCGGCTGAACTGCGTTCTCATATTAACGATTTAGATGCAGAAATCCAAGGGTGTCACGCCGATATAGAACAAATACAAAACCGGATCCATGAATGTATGAAAGAAAAGCAGAAATTAGAAAGACATTTGGAGGAGGTATCAGCGATTCGTCAATGGAAAGCAAGAAGGAATGAAAGTAGACCCCAAAGGGAAAGGGAAGGCAAGCGCGCGTGGTGGTATTAATTATTTGACAGAAACCTTCGACTGGACGGATGGACTGAAGTCACGAATGAAATCTGTATTCGGAATAAGAGAGTTTCGGCTTTGTCAAGCAGGGTTTGTTTTCGTGCAAATCGTCCTTGAAATGGTTCTAACAACGGATATGTTGATAGAGTGTGCAACGCGAACATGGACGGTCGTGATATCGTTTGCATCATGCCGACGGGTGCGTAATATTAATGTTAATACCCTATTCTGCTTCATGACCAAGGTGAAAGGCGGTGGCAAGTCTTTGACGTATCAGTTACCCGCACTTCTTATGACGGGTTGCACGCTAGTCATTTCACCTCTAATCTCTTTAATGACGGATCAGATCCTACATCTTCGGGAAGCTGGAGGTAAACTACGGATATCTTCTTCCACGTTTTCTTACTTATATCCCTCAGTTGCGGCTGCTATGCTGACTTCTGCCAGCAAGGTGACTGAAAAGAAGCAAATTCTTCAGCGGCTACATATGCTGGCCGACCGAAATGTCGACCCCAGTGACAAGGAAATCAAGTTGATTTATGTTACTGTAATTATATTTGCCCCCGCTCTCAATCTTATTTTGACTCTTCAATGCTTTTGTAGCCAGAAAGAATGAGCAAGGATAAATCCTTTCGCTCACTGCTACAGAAAGTGGATAACGCAGGAAAATTATGTGTGTCAACATCTCTGCAATAAGATCGTTGATGTCGTCGTTAAATTTATTCGCAGCGAGAATTGTCATTGACGAAGCACATTGTGTTTCCCAGCTTGGACACGATTTCCGGTAAGTAGCCTATCTACACCAAAATGAGAAATATTAGAATATTTGCAGTAAGGACTACAAAGAATTGCACATCCTTCGCAAAATCTTTCCACGTGTGCCAATCATGGCGCTTTCTGCAACATGTGGGCTACAAGTGTTGAAGGACCTGATTTCTATTTTGGGTCTAAAGGGAGTGGTTTCCGGGGAAGGTAATTGAGAGGAAAACCATTTTAAAAATTGTCACGATTCCTTATTTTTGATAGATGCCCCAATGCAAGGCACAGTCCTTTTCTCGTCTCCCCTATATCGTAAAAATTTGCACTACCGCGTCGAACCCAAGCCAGATAGTGCCAAAGATCAATTGGAGACGATGAAAAACTATATTCTAGAAAACCACCTCAACGAGACTGGAATCATCTATTGCCTGAGTAAAAAGGTGCCCTTCTTCCCCGACGTTGCCTATCGATGTTTGACCAATTTCCAGGATACAGAGGCCGTTGCCGGGCAGTTAGAGAAACAGAGTGGAGGGCGCATTAAAACAGGCGTTTATCATTCTGATATTGCTGCAGCCGAAAAAGAACGACTGCATGAGGCTTGGCGGCATGGGATAATCAAGGTTGTGTGTGCGACTATAGGTAGTTGGTGCTGTGCTATCGGGGTTTTCTCTCTAATTTCCTTTCTAGCATTTGGTATGGGTATCGATAAAGGTGATGTGCGGTTCGTACTGCATCATTCTGTAAGTCTTTCTAACTCCCTAACTGATCTGTGTTCTAACGATAAATCCAGATCTCAGTGAGTCATTTTGGTCCTTTCTACCTCCAGCAAATCAGAGGCTACAAAGCATACAGAAATCATTAGAAGGCTATTACCAAGAATCCGGACGTGCAGGACGTGACGGCCACGATTCGTTTTGTATTCTGTATTATCGTCCCCAGGATGCGACGACATTGGCTGCCACATCTGCAAGGGACAACAATAGTGAAGAAAAATGTACGTCGACCCACCTTTTTTTTCGATGATTTTATATTGGAAATGAACTGAATCAGTGCACGCGGTACTAAACTTTGGAGAAGAACTTCGACGCTGCCGCAAGGTTCAGTTTGCTGAGTGAGCCATTTTCCTTGCCCAATATCCACCCAGCACACGCCGTTGATGCAATCCATATAGATATTTCTCTCATTCATCACAACTCTCCGTGTCTTCCTGGTCAACAGAGGAGACAGATGCTTTGGATCGCTGCGGCCACTGTGACAACTGCAAGCGGAGTGATGATTCCGTTGAACGGCGTGATACGACTCTTGCAGCATGGCAGTTGCTGAAGATTCTGCAAGCAGTGCGACAGCAAGGCGGAAAATTGACGTTAGGAAAGCTGGCGGCACTTGCTCGCGGAGGGGGTAAGGGAGCATACGACGTCACTTCGCTAAAAGGCAAGAGACGGGATACGGAGACCTTCAGATTAGACCTGGACCCTGTCTCTGGCGGCCCTGTGGCGATGAGCAAATCCGTGAATATTTCAAATATGCTGCAAGTTTGGTAATCTGAGTTGACACCCTTAGGACATTGAACACCTCATAATCAGGCTCACAATACAAAAATTCTTACAGGAAGAGTACCAGCAAACAGCTTATAATATAAACGTTTACTTGGCACCTGGTCCCATGGCTGCTCGGCTTAATCATCTCACACATCAATCTGTATTGGCTGGTCGAGCGAATACCAAACTAGAATTTGATTTTCTTAAGCCAATGGCCAAGAGCAAAAGTCGCCATAACAAAATCTCAAAACATCCTCAGGAAAATCGTGCCTGTGCATCGAAGCCAGTGATCCCAATGAAGCGAAAAGCACAAGCACAACCGAAAAGCGATTCTGGAGATTTTGATGGCAAGGGTGGCCCGGACGGTGTGTCTCTGCAAGCCGAAGACGATGATGATGATGATGATGATGAAAGTTTTGATTGGTCGTATTCCCTGCGTGACGAGCTGACATCACGACCAACAAAGTCCCTACGGCAATTAAAGGGCGGAGAGCGAAGTCTTCAAAGAAGGAAAGGAGAAAAGAGTGTTATTGGAGAAAGCGTCGATCATGAGATTATGGTGCTTTCATCTGATTGATTTCTCTTATATCTGGGGCATATGGGAGAGGCTATCGCCCTTATTGCGAAGTTACTCCCCTCCTCATTACAGTGTCAAGCATCCAATTCCGACGTAACTCCTCGCCACGTCGAGAACCCATCACCGATTTTTGACGCGGCACATCGAACACCCATTCTCGATGTGGGTGTGGAGGTAAAGAATCCGAACCCAGTCTCTAATGCGATTCATGTTTATTTTGGAATGTAGCTCATTAACTTATTTTCTGTGTATCGTCGATGTTTTCTCGGGACTCGTGACTTCACATCATACAATCTTCTTCTAAATTTTGTCATGAAACTAGGTGATGGGCCAGAATTGTAGCTCAACGCTTACATAACAACAGAAGCCGTGATGCACATGGTTCATCGTTCATTGTTGAGTTACGTATACCATCCGATTGTGAACAACCGAGAATAAGGTTATTTCGTCATTTGACCGATATAAATGAGATACTCGTAGATACCCGAACCACCCAATTCGTCCGAGATGCAGATCTTGGCTGTTCATATGTTCCAGTGATGTCAAAACGCATATGTTGGGCGGCATAATCTGCAGAGGTACGTTTGACGTACTCTTCTAGGAGGAGAAAATTAACCCATTCTTGGTAGTAGTATCCGTGTAAACCCCTGTTCACGAATATACGATTCCGAGCCGTTACTCATTTAAGAAAGATCGTGAATAAAGGTATGAAATTTCTGTTGATCGACAGTACTCGAATGAGGGTATTCAAGCTCAAGCCTTGTTGACAGAACTCTTTAAGGCAGATCGAAGTGGTGGCTTAGGAATGAGACGATGATCCATATCAATCCGAACACCTTCCTCATTCATCCAACCTTCACCATACTCTGGGTAATCGGCCAAATCAGGGAGGGACTCGTCTCCTGGCCGAGGAGGTCTGTAGGCGCCATCGTTAGTCCAAAGCTGGTCCCTACAAATGAGTAGTAATAAACATGAGATGAACATACTACAGATGCGAGAAAAAAAAATTACCCGCGACGGTTGAACCAACCTTTCCTCCTCGCTGGGGCCAGTACAGGGGATGGTGCGATCAGGTTCTCAGTCCAACGAACCGATCTTACTAAAGGTGCAGAATTTCTGCCCAACAATGGGGGACGACCAGGAGGCGAGTTCTGGTCTCCGTCTGAATATCGACGATGAGGTTCGGGAGCAGACGGCGCAGCTGCTTGGGTAGTCGTGTCGGGAGATGAAGATGGCGAGCTGTCGTACCAATTTGTACTTGGGTTGTACGGGGTTTCTAACGAAATATATACTCTTTCACCATGATGTCGGCGTGGAGAGTCTTCCGGGGGAATACCATAAAGTGAAGGGTCACTGTATGCCTTTGACGGAAAACTCGCGTTTTGTTTTTGTGATGGAAAGGACTTTGAAAGATCGATTATGGTAGAGTTTCGGGAGTCTAATGGGTTGGAGGCCGCAGGTTCAGTTCCACGGTCGCTGCGGGGTCGTCGGTTTCGATCTCTTTCTTTGTCATCGTCCCTGAGCTCTTGATACGAACCATTCTTCTTGTAATCTAACAGAGAGGAATTCTGGGGCGGTGGTCGAGTCGATTTGGAGATGGACGCGGATTGCTCTCGAACACCAACAGACTCAAACTGCGAAGCGACTCGTTGCATTTCTGGCGACGTGCCCAACTTGGAGACCGACCTCATTCGATTTTCAGGACTATTTCGGACTTCCTTAGAAGTCATTGACGAAGCTTCAGGGCTAGGCTGGGTATATGACTGGCCTCTAGTACCTCGAAGCTCGTCCAATCGAGGGTCGTAGTCTTGTCGATGAGATCTAGGCGTTTTGTTGTCGTTTCTGGGGGTCTGACCAATTGCGCCCCGCTGATTTTCATTTAATTCTGTAGCTTGTGCGACCTGTCGTCGAGGTGGAGAGTGAGGAGAATGTTTGTCGTATGGAGGATTAGCATCCTTGTGAGTCAATGAAGCTGTCGCTGCAACTCGCTTTGCCGTCATGGGTGAGTTTTGATGCTGGTAATAGTCTGTCTTGTCTTTATTATAAGGTAGAGTATCGTATTCGAGTTCTGGACCGGCTTTAAGGACTGATGTGGAGGGACTGCGTTCCGAGAAGTTACGGTCTCGGGACAAATCTGGACTAGACACGGAGTCCACTCGATCTCCCCTCTGCTCTGTTTTGTTGCCACGGGGAACGTCTCTGAGAATACCATGAGGATTGACGTTTGCAGGTTTCGTATGCCCAGAACGTGAGGATGGAGGAAGAGTGGGGCTAGAACTGATCTTCGGCTGATGAGCGGAGGGATTCTGCGATATCATACGAGGACTGCCCGAAGAAGTAGCCGGATCGACCAAGATCTTATAATTCCGATTGTCAGAAGGGGGAGAAGTCTGAGATCCTACTTTTATGGATTGTAGATTATTTTCCTCCAATGGCAGCTGTGACGAGACACGCTCCACGCTAGGAGGACTGACATCTCGAGAAGCGTATATCGGAATAGAAGGACTGACGCTGTGATCCAAACCAGTCGCCACTATCCCGTTTCCGATCCGCCTCTGCGGAAAATGCAAATCAGGGTGGAGGGGTCGGGAAGATGAAAGACGGGTATTTGTCCCCACTTGAGAAGGTGTTTGTCGCTGTGTTATATTTGTTGGGCGACCTGTAACACCTGAATTCTTGGTATCTTGTGAAGAAATGGTGTCGTTCGAAAACGAAGAAGATGCAACTGCATTATATTTCGCGTTCATCTTCGCAATGTGATCGCGTTCCTCGACCTCTAACTCAGATATAGTGCTCGGATCGTATTCGATAGGAGGACGAAATGCGTGCACCATCGAGTTAGTTTCTCCTGGCCTGAAGGGGGTGGCCGTACGGGAATTTTCCTGCGATCGATGCGCTCGCGTCTGCAGCTGCATGGGAATATCGTATGAGAAGTTGCCAGACGAATCAGATGTAGGAGTTTCTACATCGTCAATTACAGACTCAGAGCCTACAGGACTCCTTAGCGCCATAGTGCTATCAGTGGACAAGGCAGGAGAAAATGTCGAAAATGTTGTAACCGATGACGTATCGTCAAAATCAGACAATTGGATAGCCATCGGTTGCTCATAAAATGGGTCGTTGGCTGCACTTGGATAGATAGCGTAGTCGGGCCCATAAGATGAAATAAGATCACTGATCCCGAAAATTAAAATCGTTGCGAGATGAAGTACATATCAAGATGACATACCCGCTATACCATGGGTGGATTTGTTCTTGCTGTGGTAATGAGTGGTAACCCAAGTTATATATTTCTGGATTTTTTGAGTAGAGAAGATGCGGGTTAGCTGCGGGCTGATAAATTTGAGTAGGAAATCCATTCGCTTGCTGTAGATAGAGAAATAGGCCATTATTGTTCTTTTTTAATCAATTTGCTTACCTTCGAAGGCCCCTTTGAATGGAATTTCATACTCGCAGGAACACCAGACGGCAAAGTGGGATACATGGTAAGAGATGAAGAAACTTAGCATCAAAATGTGTTCCAATGCGGGGTGGATGCGGGATGGATGATTTATGTAGCCTTGAACGCAAAATCACGTTCGACACACGAGTTCGGCTTGAGGTGAGCCATGCGGCCATCGCTCGATAAATCTGTAACCGTATCCTGGCACAACGAACTACCGAAGTCTGTGATATGCAACATGAACAAGACAATCCGTCACAGTGATCTGAGGAAATCTCTGATCGCATAATCAATGACGACCGAGTCTTGGAGAAGACAAAAGATTTAGAAGCGCAACAGTCTAGACTACTCGATGTAAGACCCCTTATACTCTGACTACTGAAGGCGTAGTCAGAGAAGGAGGCGTGATACCAAAATCGCTGGTATTTGTATGATCAATGGCGAGATATACTGAGAATGTCCTAATCCTGGATCATATGTTTGTCACTGCAACCTGTTAGCACTGCGGCGATTGACTTGCAAGCTGCAGATAGCCTCAAGTTGCCGTTTCCAGTCAAGCACGGTCAAGTTTTCCAGTCGTAGATCTGAATTGGCAGCTCAAGCTGCGCATTGGAGAGGAAAGCAAGATATGACATAGTCCTATCACCAGATTCGTGGGTTGCTGAAAACATAAAGTGCTGAACATGGAATAAACATCAGCAGGTCCGATCGTGAATTGACTCGGTAACCAATTTTTCCTTAATGATCTAAATTACGTAACTTAATAGCGCTTTCAAACCTGGCTCGCATCACTATATAGCAATGCATTCTTTGTATCAACAAATTCTGCCATCCAGCGGTGTGGAATTTGCCACCAGCTTAAAATTAACGCCTTCGACGTTGGAATCGGCCTTAAATGTGCCGGTGCGCCATGAATTCATATCTCGCGTTATGTGCAATTTGGTTGTTGCGAGGTCGAGTCTGTTGCGTATCTTCGAAGTTCGGGAGGAGCCTGCCCCGGTTATTCAAGATGAGGAAAAGGATCGAAGGTCAACAGTTAGACGGGGAACAGAGGCAGTGGAAGGGGAGGTGGAGATGGACGAGCAGGGTGACGGCTACATCAACATAGCGAAGGTAACTTAAGCCAGCTTTATTTATGTACTTATGATGAGATTTCAAATATTTGCTATTCAATTTTCTGAGTGCTGATTATTGTCGTTGTTCTTAGTCTGCGACTCAAAAAGCTCCTGCTCATAACCCGACTGTAACTCGCTTATATCTGATACGGGAACATCATCTTCATGGTGTTGTCACTGGGATCCAGGGTGTCCGCACCGTTGCATCTCAGCAAGATCACTTAGATAGACTTCTCATATCCTTAAAGGATGCGAAGGTCAGAAAAAATTATATACCTTCCGCAAGTGTAAATACTGACGCGCTCTACCATTTCAGATTGCTCTCCTGGAATGGTCGGATGCGATTTACGACCTTGTGACAATATCTATTCATACGTATGAACGGGCTCCACAATTGGTAAACATCTGCTGCATCGAGAGTTTCGAAACTCATTGTACATTCAGCTTGCCCTGGATTCTCCTTTGTTTCGAGCAGTACTTCGTAGTGACCCACTGTCCCGCTGCGCAGCCTTATCGCTTCCTAAACACGCATTTGCTGTTCTTCCGTTTGTCCAGACGCCGACGGACCTGGACATTGTGGATCAGGACCAGTCCCAACCAAGGTAATGTGTTCTCATCCCTCATCGTAAGCTTTTGTTCATTATTAGACAGGGACATCCCTTATTCTCCGAGTTTTATTCTCGATTTACCAATTCAAGTTGACCCAAATTTACGTAACATTATTGATTTTGTCTTCATTCCTGGTTTCAATAACCCGACTCTTGCCGTGCTTTTCCAAACGCAGCAGACATGGACTGGGCAAGTTGCGCTCGCTCTGGATAGATGGATAGAAAGTTAACCCACTACTCTGTTAGGCGACTAAAGGAATACAAAGACACCGTAAAACTTGTCATTTTCACCCTTGATATCGCAGCTCAGCACTATCCGATCCTTACATTTGTCGAACATCTTCCCCATGATTCTTTGTATCTCCTTCCGTGTTCAACTTCTCTTGGAGGAGTCGTGGTCATCACTGGTAACTCGATCATATATGTAGACCAGTCTTCCCGACGAATTGCTCTTCCTGTTAACGGATGGGCGTCCCGTATTAGCGACATGCAAATTCTTCCTACAGACTCTGCACGGAAGTTTAATTTGGAGGGGTCTCGTTCTGTGTTCGTGGACGACAAGAACTTTTTCATCGTTCTGAAAGATGGCACGGTATATCCCATCGAGATTGTGGTCGACGGGAAAACCGTGTCGAAGTTGCTATTGTCACCACCTTTGGCCCAGACGTCGGTTCCAAGTATTGTGAGGAACATAGGGAACGATCATATTTTCATTGGTAGCACAGCTGGACCCTCTGTCCTCCTCAAGGCTGCTCATGTAGAGGAAGAAATCGAGCAAAATGAATTCCAAATAGCCCCTACTGCCGTCGTTAAAGACGATGATGTCATGGACTACGATATTGAAGATGAAGGTTTGCGTTTAGTGTTCAACTTATTTTGTGATCCTGACCTTATATTAAAGATATATATGGGGTGTCTTTGGAGTCTAAACCACTCCCAGCCACGAATGGAATGACGACTGCGCAATCTGCCACAAAGAACATGCGGATAGTCATCCATCTGTCACTAAGGGACTCGATACCTACCCATGGGCCCATTGCAGACATGACGTTCTCTCTTGCTAAAATTGGGGTAAGGTAGCACCACGTTCTTCATTTCGCTGTCTTACTTAGCACGGTCCCCTTTCAGGATCGTCCCGTGCCCGAACTTGTGGCAGCCACTGGTTACGGTTCCAGTGGCGGTTTCACCCTTTTGCAGGCATGTTCTTGTTATTTCTTTTATGGCACATGAATGACCTTCCTTTAGCGTGATCTTCCTGTTCAAATCAAGCGCAAGCTCCACATCATTGGCGGAGCCCGTGGCTTATGGTCTTTACCCATCAGACAACCCGTTAAAGCAAGTGGAATTTCGTATGAAAAGCCAGTCAACCCTTATCAAGGGGAGAATGATTCCTTGATTTTGAGCACTGACATTAACCCTTCTCCTGGTTTATCTCGGGTCAGTCAATTGGTTGACTTTAAGATGAACTCGCATAGTAATCATCCTACTAGATCGCGACGAGGGGTGCCAAAGGCGAGATCACAATCACAACCCGTATACCTGGCACTACAATTGGTGCTGGAGCTTTCTTTCAACGCACTGCTATTCTGCATGTTATGACAAATGCCATCCGCGTTCTTGAACCAGGTACATTCCCATGGTTGAATGAAACTGTGTATTCCGACTTACCTGACATAGATGGTACCGAAAGGCAAATTATCAAAGACATGGATGGGAACATGCCTCGGCCCAAAATTCGTGGCTGCAGTATATCCGACCCGTTTGTCTTCATCGTTCGGGAAGACGACTCAATCGGTCTGTTCATTGGCGAAACAGAACGTGGAAAAATTAGGAGGAAGGACATGTCACCTATGGGTGATAAAGTTAGTTCTCTGGTTTAGTTTCCCAATCCAATTTCCTAATTTTTTTGAATAACAAAGACTTCAAAATATCTCACTGGTTGTTTCCACATGGATTCTACCGGTTTATTCGAGAAGTACTATGAAAATACAGTTTCACCTACAATCATCACTTCCACTCTTCAAGCGGCTGTCAATGCAGGAACCCACACGCAGTGGTTAGTGTTAGTGCGACCTCAGGGTATTATGGAGGTATTTTATTCAATTACATCGTTCTATATTGCATTGAAGTGCTGCTCAGATTTGGACCCTTCCCAAATTGACATTAGCTTTCTCTTCGGATGGATTATCGACCCTTCAAAACGCACTCCTCGATTCACACGACCCTCCTGCTTTGTCACTGGCCCAAGATTCTCCTCGTAAACCACAGGAACTCGACGTAGAACAACTTCTCATTGCACCGATCGGAGAGAGTTCCCCTCAACCACATCTATGCGTCAGCTCGTCTTTTCCTTGTCTTTGAAATAGCACCAACATTTGATTCTTAGGTTTTCTTGCGCTCAGGCCAACTCACCATTTACAAGGTTGTCCCAGCGGGTCAGCCAGTCGAGCCTTTGGAAAGAATCAGACCTTCACATCTGAACGTCCTTTTCGTGAAGATTGCTTCAATTGCATTTGAAATTCAGCGTCAGGAAGAACATAACGAAAAAAGTATCATTGCGGAGCAGAAACGTATCTCTCGGAACTTCGTACCATTTGTCACCTCTCCTGCACCTGGCACAAGGTTTTCTGGGGTATTTTTTACGGGTGATCGACCAAATTGGATTCTTGCAAGTAATAAAAGTGGCGTGCAAATCTATCCATCGGGGCATAGTGTCGTACACGCGTTTACGGCCTGTTCGCTTTGGGAGTCGAAAGGCGATTTCTTGTTGTATACTGAGGAGGTACACATTACTTCACTCAGATAATCATGTTAAGGACAAGACGAGCTGATGTCATATAGGGCCCAAGCCTTCTCGAATGGCTGCCGAACCTACACTTAGAGGGTCCGTTACCATCGCGATTTGTGCCAAGAGGTCGTTCGTATTCCAACGTACTTTTTGATCCGTCCCTGGGCTTGATTATTGCCGGTTCCTCTTTGCAAGCAAAGTTCACATCCTACGATGAGGATGAAAACAGGATATGGGAACCTGAAGGTATGCAAACTATTGTCACCAGTTCCTTTTCTCAATTATTTACCTTGTAGCCCCGAACCTCATGGATCCTGTTTCGGACTGCTCGGCACTCGAACTCATTTCACCTGACCTATGGATCACATTAGACGGGTATGGTGATTATTATCCATGCAACATATCGCTTATATGCAAAACAGCTTCGAGTTCGCTTCAAATGAATTTATGAACGATATGGCTTCTGTTACGCTTGAAACAGCTAGCACTGAAACTGGATTGAAGGATTTTATCGTCGTCGGCACAACAATCAATCGCGGAGAAGATCTAGCGGCAAAAGGGGCTGTGAGTTCAAAAAAATTTCTTGGATCAAAAAACTTATCGTCTCACTTTTTTAGACCTATGTTTTTGAGATTGTTGAAGTGGTGCCAGACCCTGTCATTCCACCTAAGCGTCGTTTTAAGCTCCGCCTACATTGTCGAGATGAAGCCAAAGGTCCGGTTACTGCGGTCTGCGGCTTCTCTGGCTATGTAGTTTCTTCCATGGGTCAAAAGGTTTGCTTTCAGTAGTTTGAATGTCAGAAATGCCCACCTTGACTGCTAGATTTTTGTTCGCGCTTTTGACTCTGATGAACGCCTCGTGGGCGTCGCTTTCTTGGACGTCGGCGTATATGTGACTTCGCTTCGCACACTGAAAAACTTGCTTCTTGTAGGCGATGCTGTGAAAAGTGTCATGTTTGTGGCATTCCAGGTTCGCTCTAATAATTGACTTGTGACACACGATGATTCAAGTTGCGTCATATATAGGAAGACCCATACAAACTCGTATTGATTTCAAAAGATACGAAAGGAATCGCGGTTGCGAGCGCAGACTTCTTTTTCATGAACGAAGAACTTAGCATTGTCACCAGCGATGAAGAAGGTATCCTCAGGGTATACGAATATAGCCCCCAAGGTAATAAATCAATTTTATTATATTTCCAGCCATTGACCCATGTAATTAATCGTTCAAAGACCCTGATTCAAATGATGGGCGCCATCTTCTTCTGCGGACAGAATTTCATAGTCAAAGTGAACACAGAACTACAAGTACTATTGCACGCCGCGCGAAAGACACCCCAGATATACCTCAGTCAAAGCTTCTGATGGGTGAGTGGACAGACCTCAATAAATTATCCTAATCTCATCAACTTTGATCTAGGTTCCTCTGATGGCTCTCTCACGTCCCTGATTCCTGTGGAGGAGGGAGCATTCAAACGATTGCAATTGCTCCAAGGTCAACTGACGCGTAACATTCAACACGTTGCGGGTTTGAATCCCAAAGCTTTCCGGTGAGTCGTGGTTATCAAATTGCTATTGAGGTGACCAATATACATAAAAGAATCGTGCGCAATGACTTTGTTTCTAAACCACTTTCGAAAGGAATTCTGGATGGCAACCTCTTGGCACAATATGAAGCCCTACCTATTTCACGCCAAAATGAGATGACACGTCAGATTGGAACAGAGAGGCTTATTGTGTTGCGAGACTGGACTGCCCTTACTGGACCTTGGTGATGCAGCGACAATGAGGAATGGTTCAGTTGCTATTGTCTAAAATAACATCTCAAACAAGACAGACCACATAAATAACAAATATTCGTCAAAATAAACTCCTTAATTGTGATTCGACATCCTCAGCCGTTCGTTTGATATCTAATGGTGAAAGTTTGTATTTTAAACCTGTGAATCTGGAACGAACTTACATTTATGTGGATCTGGTTCAAAAAAAAAACGTCAACAAATCTAATGTTATATTAGGAAGAGACCGTACTCTTGCTAAACTCCTTATCTTTCTGTTTTTGTGTGAACATTTGAAATGAAGGGACAACCAACATGATAACCTCATCTGCAATCTCCTTCTTTGCCCTTAGGTCATCCTCAAGAATTCTGACAACTCTATGCCGTTCCACGACCTCATCTAACAAATCAAAGAATCTAGTAAACTTTTCCTTTGCGGAGCCTTTACTTGATTTATCTTTAGGATCATCTGTAATCGCCTGCATAAGCGGAGAGAAATTGGAGTCAAAGTATCCCGCCTTGGCAGTCCGGAAGGCAGAATTTAGAGCTTCAGAAGTGACCGGCGAGATGAGACTCAGGACAGTATCGTCCGTAGGTTCCAGAAGAATATTCTGTCGAAGGTATGAGATGTTATTGAGGAGAAATATGGAGCCTAATGAAGGTCGTCGACCATTCCGCGAGATGGTACTCAGGCTTGATATTGCGGTTGTCACAAGATCGTCTATACACTCAACTCAGTGTCAATACTGGGTATTTGGCGAATGCAAAACGCACGGAGGAAGTGCTCCATGATGCTGCCATCGTCATCTTCTTTGCTACCTTTGCCTACTTGAATTCCTTCGCCCATTTTCCAATTACCGTCACCAAGTGCATGGAGAGCAGCTTCAACGGCACTCTGCACTCGAGGTATTCGTTTTATATATTCAACGGCCTAAACCGCTGTCAGCGTTGGATACGTCAAACAGTGATACTTTGAACAGCGTACCGAGACAGTAAAATCCGTCAACCTGGTATTCGTATCTGACCCTCTGCTGCTGGACGCCAACTTGATATCAGCAAGGAACTCTGGAAAACTCCGAAGGCACAAGCCCCTTAGATTTTGCAACCCATCCTTGAGTTGATTCTTCTCCGACGTATAATCGACACTCCGACGCGAGAACAAATCATCCCAGTGATATTGTAAAGACTGAAGGTTCTCATATGCTGACAAAGCGAGAAAGCCATACTTTTGAAGCGACTTCTTCGTTAAAACAATAATTTGTGATAGGACTTGGTTAAAAAGGTTGAGTATGGGTGCTAGGAGCGCACCAAACGCAGACGCGACCATTTGAGAGTTCGAAAGTGGGCTGAGTTCAAGTAGAAGTTTATATTCCTCCTGAATGGCCAACCGTCATTCCCTTCGATTTCTCAGATAAACATCAAAGGTACCTTACCTCCGCTGTACCGAGCATCAGCTCAACCCACTCCCTAAACTCCGTCCCCGTAGTCAACGGATCAACGGTGACTGCTCGAGCCACTAACCTCTTGCCTTGCCCTTCTAAGCATTTAACACTCCAATTGCCTCGCATATCAGCGTAACCTATTTGTGCCTCCTTCAATGCGGAAAAAATACTCCCAGCAGCTGGATGTGAAGGGTGAGTCGAAGGTACGGGCAGTGTACGGAGGAATTGAACCACAGGGGAAAGAGTTGGTAATAACGATGATGGGAAAGAACTCAGCATGAATTCGGAGCCAGGTGCGGGCGTGGTTCCTGACGATCCTTCTGCAACTACCTGGGTGTAGAGGTGGACAAGCCTTTTCGCTCCTGTTTCTACAAGGCGTGACTAAAAATAAAATTGAAAATTAGAAATTATCACACAAAACCTATACGATCCCTTACTGTTGCTGCGAGGTCGAGATCAGCAGCATTGAAAGCAATGCTTGTATTCAATCGTTCTAGAGCGTCTTTGTAAACATTTAGTTGACCTGGTTGAGGGCTTTTGCAAGATTGAGTGCCCATATTATGCGACGGAAAGAGTAACCTCTCACCCCCTCAAAATAACAGCCTCGTCGACGGCTAGATCCCCTTGATTGGTTGTCATCTCTTCAAGTCTTGCCAACGTTTTGTCGACGTCTGACAGTATAATGTCAGGATTTTTTGGACATTTTAGAAAGGATACATACTGCTCCGCCTTCTATTCAGAATTTGTGCTGTAGAGTATAGGGGCAATATCGACTTTTCAAGCTTCGCAAGCCGGGTATCGAAATTGTCAAGGATCGCTAACAAGAATGAGTGGGTCGAATTGTGCAATGACGACCAGCCTACTAGTCATTTTTTTCGATATTTGATGCGTTTTATTCAAGTTTTGCTGGAGCTGCAACACTACAAGTCTGAGATAATTCACGAAGTGTCAAATAGTGTAGACCTACGAGTTCGATTTCCGCAGTTTCATCATCCATATCTGTGCGATGCTGGAACAATTACAACTTGTCCTGGGAAGGATTTCGATCTACATATGTACGGGCCGGTCCGCCAAATGATTGGCAATGTCTGAATTGCAACCCATAGTCCCCCGGGAAGAGAGCAACGATGGAGGCTTGTTGGCTATAACACAGCAGGTTACCCCGGAGCCTATGCCTATAACAGAACAGGAAGTAGGAGAATATCGGGAACAGGATCGATTTCTGCCTGTGAGCAATTTCGCACATGAGTTGAAAGGACGTATCGATATAAGGTTCTTAGATTGCCAACGTTGCCAGGATCATGAAAGCTGCGGTTCCACCGACAGCAAAGATTGCAAAAGATGCAAAGGAATGTGTTCAGGAATGTGTTTCGGAGTTCATTTCCTTCATTACTTCGGAAGCAGCTGAGAAGTGTCAGCTCGAGAAGAGGAAAACAATAGGTGGAGAGGACATCCTCTACGCTATGGGAACGTTGGGGTTTGACAACTACGCGGAGACCTTGAAAATTCACCTCGCAAAATTTCGCCAAGTATGTATTCTCGTTCTCGGGTTCTTCGTCATTTCGTCTGAAGTTTCAGTGCCAGAATGGCCCAACGGCATCGACATCAACTAAAGATATCCCTTTAGAACCAAAAGAATGATTTCAAACGCATTGTAAAACTCATACTCCAAAACTGTATCAGTTGTGTATAATGAACATTAATTTAGATATTAACCGTCGTCACAGGCGCTAGTCGAACGGACGGTGATGGTTTCACGGCGGATCGTGATTTCGAGTGGTTTGTGTAATCACCTATACCGATTTCGGTATGAACGGTTCTTGTAACATTACAAAATGATATTGTGGTGTGTGTACAATGACTGCTAGTCCAATGCTCTCCCTCGTCTGGAAAAGACTGATAGTTTCTGTCGTTCAGCGAACGCTAAAGTCGTCTACAAATGTGTCATCGGCGTTGAGCCCACGGCTGGAAAATGTCTTGGAGATAATGCATTTGTTGGCTCCCTGATATCTGTTCTGGTCGGCCTGTATCCAGGCATCGCGAGCGTTGATAACTGCTCATGTCAGGAATTGAATACGCGCTTCTGTATTGTTTAGAACTAATACTTACAAGTTAGGTTACAAGGTTGGAGAGGCAGTGCATCCAGGAAGAGGCGCATGAAAACAACGTTGCCTTCCTGTCCGTGGGGGTTTGTAAGCTTATCGTTGGAAAACTCACGAGCGTTGACAAGAGCTGCATAAACGTTGTGAAGCATATTCGCCCAGACTTCACCAATCCCTATTGCAGAGTCTATGAAAACATTGAAAAGGGCGAGATGATGCGATGTATATTGACGCACCATGAACCTCATTCAGCTGTCGTATGTCCATGGGTTCGTGTTTGTGTTCACAGAATAGGGGAAGCGCCGGAGTCAATGAGGGTTGTTGGACACATAAGGGGCGATAGCATAGTCTGTTGTCTGCGCAGAATTTTGCCCCATCCAACTACGAGCAACCAGTCAGACAACATTCATCTCAATGGCCAGGGGAATGTTGGCTCACTCAGCCATAGCATCACCCCACCCCTCTCCCAGACCACCAGATTCAAGCGTCTGAAGACAACATGCAGTTCCACCATCAGTCAACCGATTGGTAATCCCATGTGTCATTTCGTGGATAACGATATCATTTTCCATCGTACCGTCACGTCTAGGCTAACTCAA
>QDKV01005035.1_pt1 | contig 23153 bp, 19 predicted proteins | sample 1861101 | NCBI WGS metagenome assembly QDKV01 (sample SAMN04275158, study PRJNA302643) | Fungus metagenome, whole genome shotgun sequencing project. | isolation source: fruitbody | host: Mallocybe terrigena | place: Sweden | collected 2013 | reverse complement strand
CTATGGGTGCGAAAAATTGACCAACACCATGAGGCGGGAGAATAGGGATTGGGTCGCGCATTGTCTTGTAAGTACCTTCTCTCTGGTACGCTATGACCCAAAGGGCCACAACGGTTAGCCCAAACTCTATATTTTTGACCATCTGTGGTGATAATTAGTCTAGTCGCAAGACATCGGCAAGACCTCTCAGTGTTCTTTACGCGAAACGGAATTGATGTTTGTGGTTGCCCCCTAATTATCTGGGATACTTTTCTCAGAGATGTTCGTTCCTATCATTCCGACTGTTGATATGGATTGCGGATGCTACTATGCCTTAATGACCTGTTTGAAGAGAATAATGAATGATTAATGATCGCTGAGTGCTAGCCCAACGCGCTGAAGCCAGCCTCTTTCTCGCGCCCGTTTGCTAACTTTGCTTGCTTGGATTCCAACATACATATGAAGCACAAAACCTGTAGGAAAAATTTACAGAAAAGGCTGAGAAAGTCATATAACACATTTCTGTGCAAGAGGATGGAAAATAGTGTACTTTGTGCCATACCATGAAAATAACTGGTCAGTTTTCAACATATTATTAAATAGGATATTCAAAAAAACCATTCGCCACCCAGCCAATTTTGGACCTTACGGGAAACTGCTGTTTGACTGCTGGATAATAATAAATGGTTTGTGACTGGATAATCACGCAGTCGATTTAGACTGATGAGTAAATTTGATAGGCGTTGCTTCTACTTTGCTTCGACTACAGACCTGATCAGACTGTCAACGGTAACGGACTTTGTATTGTACATCACGTTTACCCCATCGGCGACTTTAAGCGCCCCCACGCTTTCATGATTTCGCCCTGAAACCCTCAAACGTTGCTAACATATGATTTAAAGTCGTGTTACTAACAGGAGGATTAATTCTATCCTCTTTATCTCCCACTTTTTTCTTCGCCTTCAATCTTATCAAGTCCCATTCATCGTCTTCCCAAAAAAAGTCTTCGATTTTGACTATAATACAAGGATTTGACCAAGATTGATGTAATTTCGGATTGCGATATTAGCATGACTCGTCAACCCGCAGAACCACGACGGCATGTTGTAAGGACTCATCACTCCTTTGTAGGTTTTCCGATCCACTGCTATTTGCATTACTTAATGTATTGGATAATGCAGTATCAATGTTGGGTTTACATTGACAAGAAATGACCGGTCCCCGTTATACAATGCTCTTTAGTGCACAAAAACGCTAAGATAGAATTGTGCTGTACGCATATGATGTACAGACTTATTGCATATCATCACACTTGAAGACTCAAGCGCCAATCATTCCACGAGCGCTTAATTTCTTTTTCGAGCAGGCGCCAAAAGCAAGTACAACGAAAACCTATGAATGACAGAGTTCTGCGATCTAAACGCAAGTTCTGTCATGTTTACTAAGGCAAACATACACTTCGATCATCCAATTCGAACATACCCTGTACCTAGAAGACTCACCCCGTTTGTTGCAGTAACATTGCACCAATTCTCTGGAAATAAATCCTCTTGAATGGTCCTGGAAGCATTTAGAATTTAGTGCAGGACTTTCCAAATGGTGAACGACTGAAGTAAAGATAAAAGGTTATGGAAAAACACTCGGAAGATAGACGGGAGGTTGGACACGGACGAGAAGAATCTAAAAGGAAATATGATTGAAGTTGGAGAAAATAATACAGATGAATAGATGCCAATATATGAAACATGGAATTTTTGATATGAACAATGGGGAAGCGGGAAAAGGACCAAAATCGAGATATGATATCTTTTCTACTCGGCATTTAACTCGTAGTGGAAAGCGTGCCCATAAATTGACTTCGCTGAGGAGCCATCATCAGCCGCAAATGCAGGGAATTAAGCAGGGAAGGCATACCAAATGCATAATCGCAGCCCGTTCGGTTTCGGCAAGGGCATTGATCTGATCCTGTGACAAACTAAGAACTTGCATCAACATTGCCTAAATCGGGAAAATAACGCTATTAGAATACCAGACTTCAATGAAAATCAGATCCCTACCCGTTGACTGTCGCTAATTTCAGGCAAACCGGTTTTTGGTCCTGGTGGTACTGCGGCTGCAGAACCAACGGCAGGCACGGCTGCTTGGGTTGCCACGGTTGCCGGCGCAGGTGGGTGATAGTAAGCTTGACCAGTGGCTGGCTGATGTGAAAACATGGCCGAAACGGGAGGGATCGTTGTGGACAAGGGAGGCTGCTGAGGCGGAAATGGGGGCATATGAGCTGGGTAAACCGGTGCAGCCGTAGGAGGATACGCTTGTTGATGACCAGTTGGAGCGGCTGCAACGGGACGTGCCGCGGCGGCTGTCGGGACCGCTGCACTGCTTGACCCCCGAGATGAGGCGAGCATGCGTTCCAATATAGCCGAATCGACAATTTTGTTTAGTAGTAACGCTTGAAACAGAGCATATGATAATTGAGGATGTTTGACGAGGAGAGTTCGCGCTTGGTCAGGATGCGTGATGACAAAGGCCTGAATGGATATATCCCTTTCTTGAGTCGCATTGAGCAATTGAAGTGCAAGGAATTCAACAAACCTTCATTTGTGCTAAGACCTCCATTAATTGACTAGGTGACATGTCAGCAAGCGTATGACTTATACTATCCAACGCCGATGATCCTGGAGGGATTGGTTTGCCTGAGGGCAAGTTTGTGAGAAATGATTCTAGATCGCTTCGAGGGCCGCCACGTGAGCGAGGTTCAGATGGACCAGGATAACCACTGTCGAGAAGTTCCCCTCTGACAGTTGTCTTGCCTTCAAGAAAAGGATCGGAATCCGCAAGGTCAATTCGCAAAGGACGGCCACCGACATCAACGCCATTCAAGTTGCGCACGGCGGAAAGTGCAGTTTCGTGGTCTTTGTTCGGAATTAGATGGGAGTTCAGGAACAACATTCATGTTGATGGTTTGTGGATGTGGATAAAAGATAGAAAATTTGTCGGGAGTTGAGAGAACAGCGTGTTTGAGCGTAAATCTGGTTAGTGAAAAAGACTTTTATGAATGAATTCGAGGACTAAATTACCAGAAAACTCGCAAAAGCCGTAACCCCTTGGCTTTCCTGTCTCCCTGTCAAATACCAATCTGGAAAGTTGGGTATAACGTAGGTCATATAAATGAGGAAATCCTGAAGATAAATCACCTAAAACCTATAACCTGTCCCACAGACTTAAATACATCGATCAGCTGTTCTTCCCCCATGTTGTACGGGACATTGCCCACTAATGCGTGAAGGAAACAATATAAGCGTGGCCAAAAGCTGAAAAACGGTTCTGTCAACACACCGAAGACGACCTTGGACATCACTACAAAATATTGGTGATAAGTCCGTTATCTATGTCGCAAAAACAGTTCGTGAGGCGGGAGTCGGACCTCGGTTGAATGAAAAACAACAATCTTAGCACGTGACTCTGAGTTTGCCTGCGGATCCAACGATGACAAATCAATTTCTGTGAATCATGATTGGTAAGTGCTGTGCTCGGGGGTTGGGGTGATGACGGATCATCAACTACTACTCATCGCAAAACTCGGTTTCTCGAGAATACCAGCCGGAATTGTCAAATATTTGCACTGAGTCAAGTATCGGACGACTTTAACCGCCTGTGCAATGTCCGGCACAGCCTACCCTGGATGCAAATAGACGCTGGAGTAATCTCGATCTGCTAACGTAATCTTAAAAAAATGTATAAAAACAGCGGCACAACCCCAGTTTCGAATACTTACACACCTCCAATACTCTTTCAATGGGTCCTTCACGCCACACCCCGAATATCTCCCCTAAACTACGGTCATCCTTGTCCAAAACCAATGTTGGAGCGTCGCCAATTCTTGGTGACCCCGCATGGCTGCGAAATCCAGAGTTCAGGCATCTCGTCAACCATTTTGCGAATATGAAGTGCCTGAAAGCCATTGAAGAAGGAAAATTACGCGTAATACCTCGGAGACAGGAACCAGTTCTTTACTTACCTCGGTGAGTATTTCTGCGCGTTCTGAATATAGAATTTGAACTGAATTGCATGTTTTTTAGAGTGGACATCATTGACGATCCTGAAGCCCCGACAATGGTAGCCATTTTTGAGCTACCAGGTCTTGTCAACAAGGAAATTAGTGTCACCATAAAGGACGGATATCTCATTATACACGGCAACAGGCAGTCGCTCTATGGCAACTCAGCAACAGAGCAGCGATCTTGTCCGAGTAACTTGAACATCGATCCTGAGTCATGCCGACAAGCAAGCATGTCGATTCGTGAGCTTAGATTTGGCCCGTTTCTTCGTCGGGTAAAAATTCCTTACGGTACGAAGGTGAGTATTTACTCAGTTAGTCCAACGAGTCACCGACTGAATCAATCTTTAGACATCAGATGTCACAGCATCACTTGCCGAGGGAATGTTGCGAGTTACGTGGCCAAGGTCATCTGTGATACGAACTGACTCAACTACCGAACCTGCCAAAACCGAGTCACCTTCACCATCCATGTCACCTCGTTCTCCGGGCTCTAGCCCTGTCATGCCACAAAAGGTGGAAGCAACCGGGACTTCCTCACAGTAGGATTTATGCGGACGTTCACTATCAGAGTTTTCGTCTTTGCAAGTCGCGCGAGTGATGTGTTTATCTTTATTCGGGTCACGGTACGGACTTTATTCATGGACGACAGTGCCCACGGTAGATCAATTACCCCTACACTTGGAAATAAATCTTAACAATCATATATTTTATGCGTAGCCCTTTTCTTGGTCACTATTTCTGGGATATAGATAGTTTAGCACTGTATGATTTTACCACTCACCCTGACTCTTTTAGTATCGCCATCACCGTTCTACTTATATTAATGAATTTACGCACTTACTTAACGACCGCTTTGTATTCAAATTTCGAACCGTTTTGTAATATTAAAAATCCCCCAGAAATGACATTGCAAACATTTAGGCTCAGCCACTGGTAGAACGGCCGCATGTACTCCATGAACAAATAATTTACGTCCGAGCTGTCTCTGTGCTTTTACGTCGATCGGCTGGTTGTCGAGTTCGCGTCGTATGGTGTACAGTTATTGCTAATATTAATACTATTGGCTCGAAAATTCCCCAATTGGGTAAAATGTCACAATGTTTGATTCGATCAGAAGCTGGAAGTTAGCTAAGCAATCGATCAGAAAGCTTAATTAAGGCAATATTTCGGAAGTGGCACGCGAGTTACGGGTGTTTCTGAAACCACTACTCACAACTTGCAAACCTTCTCACTCGCGGTGAAGGCGATATTGCCAACAGGCCTCACAGCCTTTTTTTTACGTTTCCGCAGCTTGAGCCAAAAAAGTGCTTGGCACTTCGGAACCAAAGAATGCCCTTAAAGCGTGTGTACCGTTGGATGACTCTCATTGGTCATTTTTGTCAAAATGATGAGCTTCCCCTCTCTTTCTACAGCAGTGACTCCACCATTTCGGTTCTGACTCAATAATTCTTTGTTTCTGAAAGCCAACCCGAGGAGGTGACTCGCCCCTTTTAACACTCGGTGCCGTCCGATCTCAAACAGTTGACATTCTGTCTCAGAAATTGAATGTCCCCTTCAGTAGGGCTGCTCTAAGGGTGAAACTAAACTGAGAAGTTTGTATCATAGGCAGTATGACTCATGGGTACCACTAGATCTCCACACGGCCAAGAACTCAAGGGTCGCCGCTGAGAAAAGTAATGTCGTAACGTGCCGAGATCAGTGTGAGTCAGAGTTACAGGTTTAAGTTCGGAATATTGTTGTCAGGCCGTATTGGTCTTAGACGGTCTGTCGGGACAGCATCAACCAGGTATGGGAATAAGGTCCTACCAGTCAATACTCGCAATGATAAGTACTTGCGGAACTCATTTTTATACCAAGAATGTATGCCTGTATTATTTTGCCTACCACTGATGGAAGTGCTTATAGTTTCTGTAGTGATCCGAATATAGACCGCACTGCCAAAGAAAGTTTTCCGGGGGCCTATGTGCGGAAAACACTGACGTCATCACAATCAAGGCTGAGCCAAGTTCGTCTAGGCCAATAAATGAGGGATGTTATTATCGGCCAAAAGTTAGTCTCGAATGGATTTCCCTAGTTGACCCGATGTATAATTTCCGACAACCGACTTGACCCGCAGAGTCTAGACCCTTCGAAGCATGTGTTTGGTAGTTTGGTTTCAAGCTTGCAGATGGCTGATACGCAAGTGAAATGTCGAACCCATAGAAAATGCTTTAATTTTCACGTATTTCAAATGATAATATATGTGAACCATGAAACATGTCTGCAAGGTGATCAGGTTCAGAATCAAAAACACAAGTTCCACAAAAACATGAGCGCTCATGAGTTGCAACTCGCGGGAGAGAAAATAAATACTCACACTGGCATTCAGGCTGAAGTTTCAGCCATTCCTTTCGAAGGTGCCATTTGCTGGTTGCTTTTGTTTATGCTTGGTACGGCATTCGGGTCCCTTGTCTTCTCCATATCCTTCCTGACTTGCTCCTCGAAAATGTCTTCATCAAACGACTTACTGCAACAAGAACCGCAGCAGCCGGCCGAACTAGAGCCACGGCCACTACCGAATGGTTCTGGACAGCGGTGTCAAGTATGAAACACCAGCGTGGATGACAGGTGCACCTACGTGTAGTACACCAGTTGGCGAGAGACGCACAGATGGCAATCGCTGAAATGTAGGGAAACAGTTGACCATCAGTTTCAAGAATGGTAATAAATTAGTTATTTTTGACGCACTGCAACACCCAAAGCAAGCACTAAAAATATCGTCTGCTGCCGCCATTGAAGGAATTACAGAATGAAAAGTTTAACAAAGAAAACGTGGCTGTGGGTCATGGAAGCAAATGGTGGAGCGAAACGCCAAGTGGAATCGAAGCTCTATTAATTGATCTATTCCCATTTCGGAGTGATATGTTGAGACCAGATTTTTTATTATCAGATCTAAGTAAGTCTCTTCACAGTTCTGTATAAGTGCCAAAAACTGCGCATTTTTCAATCGATATCGCGAAGGGAGGTGATGTGCAATATGGACAAGTTATTGGGGTATAATGGAGGAAATTCTTGTCTGTAATTCAAATGCTCCATATGAACCCGAGAGCTTGTCTTCCACTACATTCATTTCCTCATTAGTCATAACAGAGAAGTTGGGTGAAGGGGTTGGACGAATATGAGAAAAGTCTTGAACGTTGAATGCACGCAGGTTCTGATAAATATATCGTGAGGGTGTGAACACGAACATAGGTGAATGAACTTAACCTCTTCTCTCAGTGCGACAGGAAGAAGATTGTTTGGATATCGCCCAAAACGAATTTCCTGACAATGCTCGATAATAGGATTGGACGTGATAAATAGCAGCACGTCAATTTTTTTCGATGAATGCATCCTAAACTGTTCATGGTAGTCAACGACGTTTTCTGCGGCTAACCCAATCATGACCTACTTGGTGGCATGCCAGGACAATTGTACAGTGTACTAGATCATGGAAGAGAGCGCTTCCCTCTATAGATGGTAGGAGGAGAACGCAGTTTCTGAGACTCCGACCATGTAAAGCGGAAATTTTGGGCATGTCATTCAAAGTAGTGTCGAAATTTAGGGAAGGCGAAACAAGATCGACAACGCAAGCGTCGAGGTCGGATACTACCAAATTAGATGGTTCAGAATAATTGCAAAAGGATTCACGTGTTAGGTATTTGTTGGATTGAGAAGAAAGAACGACGCTGAACGAAGAAGTCGAAGAAACTTTCGACGAAGGACTGGTAGCAGAATGCGCTGGAGCTGGAGTCTCCCGAATCTCTGGCTGTACTTGTGGCTTTCGTTTAAAGGCAAACCTTGATTTAGGCACAGAAGTTCGGAGAGATTCGATTGAAGCTTCCAGCGTCTTCAATTGCTGAGATACGATGAGGTAAGTCTGGCATTAAAAAAAGACACAACACACATTCTCGTGTTGTTTCTGGTCATAACTGGGTATCAGGCCTGTAGCATCAACGAGGGCCTTGGTTATTTTGGCCAAAGACACGGAGAGGGTCTGGAGAGCATCTTGCGAAGGAGATCCTTGAGCTTTCGCAGCCTTGACCTGGTGTTCCAGCGCTGGAGTCAATTATTGAGATCAGCCCAGATCAGAGCTAACTGTGTTGCAGACCGGATCGCATAGCATTGAACTCCAACGTAAAGGATTGAGAAAAAGACCAGGTGCTTTCGTCCATAGCAAAGGTGTCCAACAATAGGTAATGGAAGTCTCGATATTTGTTAGCACAAACACGGTCACCGAATTCAACGTGACTTGCACTACTTGCCTTCTCTTCATTCCATCATCACCAATCTTGTACTTTATATTTGGCAACCCCGATATTTGTTTAAAATGGCCGACAACGATATGGAAGTTGACGAACAACAACCGACTACCAAGGGCAAGGGCAAGGACAATAGCAAGGCGCGATTTGAAGTCAAAAAGGTGATGACTTCTGCATTCTTTCCCCTTGATCGCGAAGATTGGGCGGAAACTGAACATAAGATTTATTCTCATACAGTGGAATGCAGTGGCCTTGTGGGCCTGGGGTAAATGCCTTGCGTGCTTTATACATCTCGGCACTAAACCATGTTTGTGAAATAGACATTGTCGTCGATAACTGTGCTATCTGCAGGAATCACATAATGGACCTATGTACGTCCTCTGCTTATCATGACTAAATGGCTCGATGAATGTCGATTGTTTGCTACTTACTTACAAGGCATCGATTGTCAAGCGAATCAGGTATCAGCCACCAGCGAGGAATGTAACGCAGCGTGGGGTATTTGCAACGTACGACACTTCTCTTACATCTAGTTTCAAATGTGACCTTATTTTACTCAGCATGCATTCCACTTTCATTGCATCTCACGTTGGTTGAAGACGAGGAATGTCTGTCCTTTGGACAATCGCGAATGGGAATTGCAAAAGTACGCTTTGCCTGTAATCTAGTAATCTTCGTTCATGCTAATACCAACCTAGATATGGACGATAGGCTGTTGCAATTGTTAGAAATTCTGGTCTCTTACGTATTGTTTCATTACTATAAATGCATCCGTGAAGAGTTGCGATTAAGATAGCGTTACTACTAGTATGAATCCGATATTTCTGAACGGGTTCTGATTTGTTGGCTTTACATTTCTTTCTTTTTTTATCGCCTGCAAACACCGATTTTTCCACTTCGGAACTGTAGCAAGGTGTATTTGAGTCCGAGGGTGATCACGCACCACTACCCATGTTGAATTGTGTCCCTCTTCTATCCTTTCCTGTCTACTAATCACATTGAAATTACTTGGGAGTTCCGTGGTTGTAATTGCATTTCTAAGTACGAGGTTTTTCATGTACCTTCTGTTCATTGAAGTCATTTCGCAGATCGCACATGAATGAAGACGGCTCAGATCCCATAGGTACAACCCCAGTTCAACTTCCAAAAACTCTGTTCAACCCCCTCTGGTACGATCTACCCACACGGCTGGCCGACTATGTGCCAAAGTGCGGACCCAGTGCCAAAGACGTCAGAAGGTATCTGGACGATGTTGAAGAAGTTGGCAACAATCACTCGATGACAGGAGGAGTGATGATCGGGATGGCATTCTACTATGTCGATCGTGAAAGACGTCTGTTGTGGAAGACGGTTGGATCTTCTACTGGGGATGATTGGTCGATATTCAAGGAGGATGTATCCAAACTTTACCCAGACGCATTTTATGATGAAGGTGCTCTGCGACGTTTTTGTAGTGCACAGCCAATCTTCCGTAGTGCGGACGACATTCGTACATATTTTACCTCTTTTCTGTGTATCACGGACGATATCCTGGCAAGCGGCGTTAGCCTCAGTGACCAACAGATACGCAATTGTTTCAGAGCAGGGTTGCACTACAATTTTCGGCGAGGACTCACTCAACGATTGGCAGTTTTGGTCCACTCAGGTGCTGTGGATACGAGTCGTCTTTCGGTCGAATTTCTTTTCAAGGAATCATTGTCCCTGTTCCTAGAGGAGCAGAATAAGCGTTCTTAGTTATTTGTCTGTATAAAACGCTCCACAGTTTTGTTAACAATCAAATCTACGACAAGTATCATGTTCAAATTGAGAGATCCACATTTTCTCAACGTGTTGTAACCGTCGACTTGCGCCCAGTGGAGACTTCATCCGTTTTTGCCCTGAAGGCTGACTCTTTTTCCAGAGTCATTCACTCGACCCACACCAAGAATTTATGCACACAAGTTCGCTTTCCTAGTAGTCAATAGGAATATGGCTACCTGTTTCGTCCCCTATTTCAGGACCTCATTTTCTGCTAGATAAGGCCACCACTTATATGGGATGAATTTCTGCACAAAACCAGGATGATCAGCCAAATCTAGCTCCCGCAGCTAAATGATGCCCACCTGTAGATAGTCAGTGATTGACCGGCGTACACCTCAACCCCGTCTAGACCCTTTGTGTTCGATAAGATACTTGCCATGGATGCCTTCGAACGGATGAGCTTAAGCAATTGGTCTGACTTAGAAGCCTTCGCAGGCTATCGGCATCACGGTCGTTGTTGGCTTGACGTCGTGCTGAGGCGCCGTTATTCAGAAAACAAATAAAAATTGTGTCAAGATCTTACCTGAATGCAGTAAATGCATGTGCCTCAGTGGGCGTACTGTCCTGATCTTGTAGGGTCATCGAAAAGGTCGAAGAGAAATTGATAATATAAATCCTCATCAAAAATTGAAAAGAGACCTATCCACCCCGACAACTAGCTGAGGCAAAGGTGAAAGAATCTTCCAACAACCAACGAAGGAGATTGGTAACTCTAGTCTTTCTTTTGTCACTTTCTAACGACATAAATTCACATGTCAAGTCTATCTGTGTTGTTTTCACACTGACAGTAACATTCGAAAGAGAGAATTCTGCCAATTCCTCCCAAAGGTTCGGAGTAAGACGCAGAGTTGTGGTATGTGTCCATATGCGAACCGAGTTGAATCAGGGTCTACAAACCGTATTAATACTCAAGCTCGTTCAACACAAAGCAACAACAAACCAGTATCGTTCCTAACCGTTTCGAAGCAAAGGCCAATCAGAGGTAACAGGAAGGAAGTCTTCTCCAAGTGGAAGAGTTCCGAGCGCCTACGGTCGAAGAAATTCAACAACGGTGGTGTGTGTGGGTATAAGTTCGTGAGACAGGTCAACCCCTTGCTTTAAACGAAGGAGAGACTCTGCCTTTGAGATGCTTGAAATTGAGGGATAGTCAACGGACCAAAAAAATCATGATCAGGATCAGGATCAGTGAATAAAATAACCCCTAAAATCTTAGTCCTTTCTACATCTCTGATGGAGGTAAGAATATGCATGTAAACTGCATCAAGTTCTGCGAAAAACATTCCTCGTTCTTGGGGATCGGGCTGGAGTCTTAGGATTGCATCCAGAGGTCTGTGATAACTGGAAGAGACGTACTTTGCGACTGTGGACGCAACCTAAAAGACGAATTGACCACTTGATCGTCTAACTAAATCATCGACAGCGCTTTGTGGTGGCCGAAGAAGAGAGCGCTCGCAATGGTGATCTCTGATATCTGCGAGCTGTTTCTCAAGGAAAAAACGAATGTCGTCTGTAGGAACGTAGGAATCGTCCAATGCTAGGCGACATTGCATGTGGGTTGGAATTTTTGTCTGGATGCATTTCTTTTGCGGATTTGCGAAGAGAATACGGCGTGCTGCAAAGCGTTTGAAAATCCCATCAAAATTTAGGGGTGGACTTCTGTGTCGAAACACTCATCAAGACCATCCACGATGATGGGTTGGGGCAACTTCTTCGACCTGAGGTCATGTTCAGATAGTATAGTCGAGAGAGGGTTTGCATGACTAACTCTCCATCAACTGCGTCTCGAAGGGTTCAAAAGACCCTGTCATCTTTTTCCACTGCTTCTTCGATCAGCTCCCTGGTCTCCGACATCACAGTTCCAACTTGATATGCAATAATAGCGACTAGTAGCTTGAGGTTATTATGACTTGAAAAAACCACATAATTTGAGCATCTAGATCAACCTTCGAGTCTAGTGTCTGGGTAGCATCTTGAGGAATCATATCGATACGCCAAGTTATGGGTTGCCAAAAGTTGCGCCGAGTGTCCACCACTTTCCGGGCTCTTCATCAAGGTTGATTGTGTTTTTCTCATCAAAATTGCGAAGCCACAATGCTGCTTTCGTTTTGTGAATACCTTTCTTCAGATCGACGAGTCATCTTGTATGAGCAGAACATGCCGAGTCTGGTCTCGCAGGACGAAATATTTGACAATTTCCCAAGCCAAATCAAGTAAGTGGTCCATCGGTGATTCAACAGCACAGACTCGCGCTTCTCGCCTCGAGTAGGTTCGACTCTGTCCCACATTGATGTGGCAATACAGCCTCCCCCATTGCAGGGTGGCCTCGCATGTCGGCGAACACACATAAGCTGCGGTAAACCGGTGCTCCATTTTGGTTATCTGTGATGCAATGCATGTATAAGATACCAGACAACTTAATATTTGCCTCGTATCTATTTGTGAACCTTTTGAGTACGAAACCCCACTGGAAAAAAATTCTTGCTCACAATTTTCTCAGACAATCAGCGATCAACTTCAATGTGTCCATCCGTTCAAGTCCAGGCGTGTCGAGTAAAAACAATGGATCTCTGTAGGTTTCGTGATTTATAATTCGAACAGTCTGGACGCCGTGAACGGGAAGAGCTGCACGACTTCATCAGAAATTTTGGGTGAATTAAATATACAAAAAGCAAAAAGCTTCAAGCTTACATGACTTTTTCCATTTCCTGTGGGACCTGTGATTCTATAGACGGAAGACGGGCACAACAAAAAATCCAGTCAATTATCAATCATCCTAAAGTCTCCCGAGCGCGTACAGTTTAATCTTTGGACGAGAATCGAGATGGTGGGTATCTCGCCGTTCAACGTATTCAATAAATGTACGTGAACAGAAATTAGACGGTCAAGTGAATGGAGGTTGAAATGGGGTCGTGCGCGTAATGATGGCACCGCTCCAGATATGGAAATGCGGGCCCCTATAACACCCGCACATCTTATATGCTGTCTTTCTAGAGAAGCTTGAGCTACTTCGCAGTGTTTTACTTTCGTTCCAGCACCGATTTCATCACTTCGGAATTTCATGATCGTCTTCCAAAGAGACATAAACCTCTGACATTGTTATGGACTATCCAAGACGACAGGTGTCAATGGTGTTGAAATATATGGCGCCTCTTCTGTCCTGTCCCATTTACTAGTTTCACCGTGATTGTTTGCATACATACTGCGGTTGAGCACGTTCACGAAAATAAGAAACTTGCCAGCAGAATTCGGTGTCAATGAGAATCGAGATCGCACTGTTCCGACTTGCCTCTTCCAATCGCACCATGAAGCCTCATGATAGAAGCATCTGAGTCGACGTTCCGAAATGAAGGGATGAAGAGAACTTTTTTAATTCTCTTCACTGAGATATTCACAGAGTTTTAGAATAGGTCACAAAAAAGGAAATCTACCCAAAATGGTACATACCGACCCATAGGCGGTATTTACTACTTTTGTCCATCTTCATTCACCTTCGTTATTTCTGTAGGCCTTGCTTTTACCCAGGTGATTTGGTCAGGCCTTATTGTTGGTAGTGTAGGATTACACCAGGCATTCATTGAAGTGTTGTCGGCACGTTCATACCCTGAGTGTGAGGATTCAAATTAGGGTCTGAAAAATGAATGGAAGAGTCGAGCAGAGTTCAACAGAAGAATCATGTTTCAAGTCTCAGATCTCATCGTCAATTTTATGCCTTTTCTACCCTTTACCCACATACAACAATGGTGGAATATTGCGCCATACAATATGACGTTAAGCGCTGACGAGATGCTGGTTACTGCTCAGTAGTAGCGACCCCACAGTGACTTTGAGGGTACCTTGAAGTCAAATCTATGCGAGAATCTTTTTCATCTAGCTGTAAATGGATTCAGTGGCAGCTGACGATGGTCCCATGATATGCATTGCAAACGTCCACTTGCATCATAGTATGAACTTGTGCTGACATCGATTCAGATACGCCACAGCATCTCCACAACTTTTCTGTTCAAAAAGGGTTCTGTGTTTTTGAATTGATTAGATTGCTTGTATTGGATTAATGAATCCGTCATGTGTGATGACAGATGAATATCATACATACAGGTAATGCGGCCTTATTCTGTTTGGAAGATTAGATTCTGTTCAAGAAGTATCTGCCCGGAAGTGTTGCCGAGCCGAGTTCAACTCGAGGCCCACCGCTTTGGTCGCAGTACTTCAGATTCTCATATATAAGTACGCCGTGATTCCACTGGACCTACCCATCGACTCCTACTTCACAATGTCCGACTCAGCCATATTACCTTCCGACCAATACTATATCCGCAACCAAGAAACGTTTGCGGGTCGTAACCACGTTGAAGATAGGTCTCTTAACCCCAAAAAAGTTTATTGCCCTACCGATGGTGACCTCGAGTTGGCTAGTCATTTGTGCTCTAACCCTGCGACCTTATTCTAACATTTTCAAACCCTTGCAGTGGGAACTTGAGCGGCTCTACAATGGCCGCTATAAGCTTAAGACACGTGGGGCTCCGACTGGAGAAAGAAATAACCTGCTTTATGCATATCTGATCGAGCAGGATAGGGCTGAAGAATGGATCATCACTAAGCGAGAAGACGATGGACACCGCAACCTGTACACGTAAGTTACTCTTTATATTTGCCGCAAAAGATTCTTGAACGCCACATTCAATCTCGCAGTATCCAGAAGGCAGACGGACAAGATGGTTGGGTCAAGCAAACGAATGTGGAGGACCCTCAGGTACGATTGGAAAAAAATGCTTTTCCTAATTCCACAGGCTGAAGATTTCGATGTTAGATTGCGGTCCGTGGCCTGATCGCCACCAAAAGTATTCCACCTCAATTTCATGAGAGTGGACTCTGGAACATTCAACCCCTCGTGAATTGATCGCCTGACGAATAAAAAAAACGTTTGAACCTTTATGGGATGAACCAGCGCGTGTGTGACAGTGTAGTGAATTTGTAAATGTACTATTATCAAAGTTTAATTTTCGAGTTGCAACAGAAAGGCTCTGGGATTTTCGAAACAAGTAGTCGCCCACTCACCCGCACCAAAAACGACTGGAACATTATTCCAAGAAAAAAATAGCGCTCATGCCATATTTTTCTCTAAATTTTGTTCCATTTTACCGGGAAGAATTGTTTCGACAATACGTGGGTCGTAAAAGATTGAAGATGAGGAGCTTCCTGTGTAGGGGCCAATACGGAAATGTCGTGGCAATGTCCTCTATGCTGGTAAGAATTGATTTGACAGCGATAAAATTGATATATAGCATAGCCAATAGTGTTTTTACTGTGTTTACGGTCTTTCTGAGGCTCTTTAAGACATGACGCGGACGTGTCACTCTCTTCATGAGGTCGGATTAGTGTCAACCCAGAGATAAGATCAGCAATTAGTGACTCTGAAATCTGATTCCTGAACCAAGCCGGGAGAAGTCCCCCAGTAACAACTTGTTATTGATCAAGTCGGCCGACGAAAAGTCTACGAGAACACAGCCGAAAACGCTTTGCTCCGTTGATACATATGATAAGGGAAACTTTATCTCGAGAATTCTAGCCGTTGGTTCAAGACATGAAGTATCTTTAGGGTACGCAGACATTACTAGTCCAGAAGTCCGATAACACGTCAATGACCTGTAGTTATCGTCGCTAATACCTTGGAAACATTCAAATGCGTTGAGCAAGGGAATTTTTAGAAAAACATAGAAGGAGGATGCTGACATGCTCAGGTGATGTCCGAAAACAGAACGGACTTGCGGTTATGGAGTAGATCTTGGAGCACGTATTGCCAGGGATTTCTATGAAGGTTCCATGCCTTGTCATCGGACTTGCCAAGGTGCCGGTATTTAGTTGTCGGGAGTAACCCCAATATCACAGCTTAGTGAAGGCCCTGGATTTTCAGAATCATTGCTAATGTCACAAGGACCAACGAACGTTGCCCAGTCAGTTGCCCAACTGGACATATACAAGGGTACCCCACCGCTTTCTTTTGCCATCCGAACGTTTCATTACGATTTACTCGACCATTGTGACCTTAGGTTATGTAAAGAGTACTTGGAAAAGGCTAAAGCAAGTTGCCATACCATATCTTCCATTGGTAGTGCTGTTTCTGCGCCCATTCGGTTAGCGAGAGTCGAAGACCATTCCTATATACAATATGTTTCGCTCGGCCGAAAGCAAGCTTTCTCCCAGGTCATACAACGGGACAACCCCAGATCTCTGGATCTAAACAAGAGGGTTTGAAAGCACTGCATCTCTTATCATATAAAAAGCACCGTATTTTACTGACCCCAACCCGACTACGTGAATAGGGCATCCAAGTTCTCATTGTCGATCATGTCTTACAAGTAAGTGGATAAGTTGGTGTTGACCTTTTCAGTTCCTGATTAGTGGTTCTTAGAATTTCTGTAATTGAACCAGTCAAAGTAACAAACACGGGGAACAAGGAGCTGCGCATCGTACATGAAGGCCCGATACTCCCAATCATCGAACTTCCACCTGGCAAAAGTGATAATTTGTTTCCTGGGAAATGGCGAGTTGTTGTCCAGGAATATGAACCTGTGATAATTGCCAGGATTCAATACGACGAAAAGAGGTTCAGCGTTGAGGCGGAAAGAGGGGTGGAAGGTGCACAATTTACAAGCGACGTTCCAGTGAGGCCTAAAGACTAAATGTGGCGGGATTGTGCGCATGCAGTTCCCTATGGTATATCTTTGTGACTTGCGCATGTTCTAAGTAATCGTTTTCTCACTGTTATTCGTCCAGGTTCAAAATTTCTGTTTTGATACGGTTGCAGATCCGTCCTATATTGTATTCTGTTAGTCACAAAAATCCAAGTCGAGTGTTTCAGTGTTTCGTTGTCGTCGTTTTGAGCAGAATGTGTTACTAAAATGGTTGATGATGTCCGACGGGCATATTCGGGAAGAGAAAAATACATTCAAAAATGTACACCAGCTTTTACACTTATACAAATTACCAGTCAAAAATTCGACAAACTTGCTTTTTCTAACAGTAAGATTGTCGGATGGCTGATTCGTTGTAAAACGCAATCAGGGCCAAGTGCGCGGATGTCCTGGACTTCGGCTGTCAGATCATGAAGGAGAAAGGGCTAGCGTAAGATAAAAAAGACTTACGTACGTTCTTGGAGGCAGGATAGTGGACTCTGAGTCTGAGCGAGCTAACATGTCTCTGACATAGCAACTTGAAGCAAGGTTGAATCGTTGATCAATCCAGAAACCGAAGTGTGAATTTGGTCACATGACAAACGCGAGACGCGAGTGGACCTGCCCTGAAGATGTTGATGGCAGTTCCGTGCGGTGAAATCTTGTCGCTGAAGACTGCCATGAGCAGGAATTTATGGTCTCCGCCAGAGGGGACAATGAGTTCAAGACATTCATACTCGGGTGTGTTGATCTCTAATTTTTGAATGTGTTGACGTTCTGATTTCATGGTCATAGACTCGCAACAGTTTCCATCTAATAGTGAACAGTCTGCAATGCCTCCACATCAACTCAGCGAAGACATATACGTCGATGGAAACTCTATTGATGAGGTTGATGCTGCGCTTAACAACCTCGACGACGATGAAGACTTTACAGAAACAGAACATTCACGAACCCAGTGGTCTCCAGGTTCATATTCATCTGCAGGGCCAACATTTTCATCTGCTACTGGTACATTTACCTATTCCGGAACTTACTCAGGTTCTCCCTCTTTCGTCTCTCTCCCGACTTTTTCTCCACGTTCTCCGTTTAACCAACCTCCTGACCCTCGTGTACGACTGAGCCGAATCACAGAGAGGACGGAAGAATCTCGTCCTTCGTCTGCTGCATTTTCTAGCTCATCACGTCCTGTGGGTACTATCCCTGATACTCACCGTCGCTCTGCTTTTCTCGGAGGTGCCCACTCTCGTGCTTCGACAGAACCAAGCTCGGATAGGTCGCTTCCCGTTCCCGGGCGTCTTGGCGAGCTTATTGCCGTTTTCGAGTCTCAAAGCCCTAGCATGAGTCATTCTCGCTCCACTTCAACCCCTGGCTACCGAGCATCGAGCCCCATGTTTGGAACCGGCGAATCAGCCGCGTCTGGATACGGCTATGGTTCAACAAGCTTTTCTCGTCCTTCGTCCCCATCAAAGTCAGGCAGTGGGTTCTCAGGGTCTTACACGGGTCCTGAGACTAGATCTAGCTTGCTCTCCCCACCTGTAAGGCCAACGACCAGTGGACCGCGATCTTTTAATATTGGAACACACACCGATACACCTAGCTATACTACACCATCGTATACAACCACGCCCAGTGCATTTTCGAACACGATTACGCATACGGGGTCATATACGACTCCAAATACGGAAGCAAAAACCTTTACAGGAACGGAAGACACGTATACTCGCAGCGCGGTCACACCCTCTTCCACTTTGCGTAAACCGCAGAGTACATCACGTTCCCCGATCGATTCTTTAAGGAATATTGTTACTTTATGGAAGCAACGCACGCCTGCGGCAACCCGTACCGAAAAAAGTTCTGTCTCGCCTTCTTCCCCACCTCCACCGCTACTGCCCGGTCACGATGATGGCCCATATCGTATTCGACGTCGGGTTGAAGGGGCCCGTGCAAGATTGAGAGAGTCTCGTGGCGCGGGACCGTCAAATGTGACGCCCGTTCGACCTCCGTCGCAGGGAGCGGCAGATACGGCCAGTATTAAGAGCGTCAAAAGCGGAAAGAGTGGTATTTTCCCTCCCGGATTTGATCTGAACGAGTTTAGCAGTTATGCACGGAGCAAGGAACCTGTGAGTGGATTTTTTTCTGTCTTGGTGGTAGTGCGTCTCTTCATGCATTATGTGCCGTAGCCCACACATATCGGTTCGCTATGGTATCTGAACGTTCACGCTTCGCCTCCCTACCGCTGGCAACGGTGCCAAGCTCTTTTGTATCCTCATATCCTCCTCCTCTCCTGGCTCGCTCCAGGTGGAGGAAGGGGAATCGTTGCACTCGATCTCCTCAATTGCACTAGCGTCCAGTTTGCGCTTCCCCCAGCGCACCCGTTGGCTCGCGATGACGTCGGGACGATCGCTGCGAGGCAACAGAGTGCTGAGCCGAATGCATTGCCGTTGGTAGATATGCTTTTGCCGTTTCATATGATGTATGCAGATGGAGTGGAAAGGTTGGCAACAGAGAATGTACTCGAGAGGCAGAAATGGGTGGATCGGATATGGTATGTGTTTTTTGAAGTCGAAATATGCACTAATTTTTCTTAATTACCTCTGTAACTACACAGGGATGCTGTCAATAGGCCAATCACTGCATCCGACTCCGTATCCGTCACCCATTCCCCAACGGGTTCAATTCGGACGATTCGCACTATTGATAGCGATGCTAGCCTCTCAAGCAACGGCTCTCGTTCAACCGTTTCCATTATTATCCCTCCTATCAGCTCGATTCCCGAAATCTCAGACTGGAATTCTTCACCGTCAGGTCTCTCTCGCAATTTGTCCATGGCCTCGTCCTATCACAGTGGTACTGTTGATGACACTGCCATTCAGAACGCCACTCCCAGTCGCTCAAGTTCGTTGAGAAGGTCTGTGTCAACGACTGATTTGGATGATGAGTTTAGAAGGGCAGTGAGTCGTGCTGGAATTGGAATTTTTGGATCTCCGGTGACAATCTCGAGTGGTTCGTCCCTTGGACAGAGTATATTTGTTGCGCCGCCGCCTAGTACAGGTCGTACGAGTGAGCGAGCTTCGTCAGATTCGGATGAGAGGTTCTTTAGTGCTAGTTCGGATGAGAGAAGGTCCAACGGTTCCTCTACTTATTTTTCGACCACTTCATTGACGTCCACTGATCCACGATCGATGTCGAAGACGATGACGAGGTTAACACCTACGATGTCTGAAACCCAAATGACACCCTCTTCTGCATTCACACCGACGACGACTTATCTCCGCACCGACTCAACTTTAGACCTGGACACTTCATATGGGGATTCACCGTCAACATTGTCTAGAGCGAGGGTGATCAGGCGACGTGTAGCCAGCAGTGCGAGGTCTCATTCGTCTGGATATCAGACTGAGGTATCTCGTCTCTCTTCGTCGGAGGGGGATAAGGAGAACAATGAGGGCAGCGTGAATGGAAGTGCAATCGGGAGTGGGACGCCATTGGGGAGCTATGGAAGTTATACGCCTGGAAGTGGGTCCCTGTCGCTTAGTGGAAGTGGGAGCCATGGGAGTGGAAGTTATTTGGATAGTCGAAGTCGGACGCCAACGGGGAGTTATTCGGGGAGCGAGAGGTCGGGGTCGAGAAGTGGAAGTTATTTTGATGGTGGGAGTTACACACCTAGTGGGAGTTATACCCCAAGCGGTAGTGGCGTCAGTGGTGGTTTTACGCCTGGAAGCGGCAGCTACACTCTCCAGGCCGAGAGTCAGGTTATCGGAAGCTCGAGCAATGGATTTGTCGATCATACACCCATCTCGTCGAGTGAGACGGGTTATGATATTTGTCCCTCTTCTGACTTCACAGATCTGACCAGGACAATAAGCGAGACCGTCACTCCGAGTCCGTTGACTCCTGTAATGACTCCCATATCTGTGACACTTCCGCTCTCGGATGCTGCATCTGAGAGGTATGTAACGGCATCTCAGGCGAGCACATTGTTTGAGACGGCGGAGGTGGTAGTCTCTTCTAGGGCGTCGATCACATCTTTTGAATCATTCCCATCAATTCCTGGGTCAGACTATCTGACGGCTGAATCAGTTTCGAGTTATCGTACGGCTTCAGAACCTCCTCAGCCTTCGCCCGAGTCGGTGTATGCCACCGCTGATGATACAGACCTTGAAGAGATTCCATCCGAATCGCAGGTTAGCACACCGGTTCTTTCTTCACTCGAGCTGGGTTCGGGGAGGAGTATCAGTCCTCTTTCTGTGCCGTCTGTTCTTCCATCTATAAGGTCGCCGTCTGTCGTTTCGGAGTTGTTGCCTGAGGAGATCCCACTCCCGCCTTCTGTGTTGCCACAGGTTTTATTGCCACTCCCAAGTTTGACTCCAACGCCGTCCCCATCACCATTGCCTGCTTTATCTCCGGTAGTATCTGGTCCGCCGTCCGTAATCGAATTTGACTTGTCCCCTTCTCCGTCATTGCCGCCAACGCCCCATGTTCAGCCAATGCCCCATGTTCAGCCAATAGCATCGCCGCCTTCAGTGCCTTCACTGACACCAGTGTCTTCGATTCCCTCAGTGCTCTCGGTGCCCTCGGTCCATTCAGTTCGTTCAGCTCCTTCGCTTTCAGCGTCGCCTTCTCCACCATTGCCACCGACACCAAGGGTGCTGCCAGCTGCACCTCCCGTTAGTTCCCCGTCGCTTTCACCTTCTCCTTCATTGCCCCCGCCCCCTTCGCCTTCACGTTCGCCTTCGTTGTCACCCACTCCATCACCTTTAAGCCCGTCTACAATAGAGAGAGACGTTCCAACCCCAACTTCATTGCACATTCCACCCCCAACGCTACCGCCGGTTAGGGAAGAGGAAGAAATCAGCTTGAGTCTTTTATCTTCGCTATCTCCATCTACATTTGAATCAACGTCGGTTGTCACCCCTACATCTGTGGCAATTGTTTCTGCTTCAACACCTTCAACGCTTCCTGGATCGACGCCTGCGATTTCACGAGCGAGTGTGCCATCTTCGTCTCTTTCAATTTCGTCTGTTTCGCCGACGACTTTTACGCAAACGTCGTCTTCAATTGTTCCTCCGAGCCCACATGCATGGGCCACAGCAACGGATTTTTCATACGAGTCGTCGATTCTGCAGCCTTCCCCGTCGGTTCGCTCGATTGTGTTGCCGGAGGGAATGGAGACCTCGTTCGAAACGTCATTCCTTCGGCCCAGTGGTTCGCCTTCGTCATTTGGAAGGATGAGCACCATTCCTCCCTCTACACAGGCTCCTTCAATTGTGGCTTATTCTCCACTACCCCCGTTGACGCCGGTTCCAGCTTTACCGCCATCAGTTTCGTCGTCGACAGATATCCGGACGCCAACAAGCTTGATGTTCTCATCGGAATCGAGTTCACTTGGAAGAACAATGTCTCTGTTGTCTACTACTTCTTATGCCACGGAGTCGTCACTCACCCCTTCCATGATTGAATCGGAGAGTGAGTTTGAATTTTTGGAAATGGATGAACTGCCAGTAGAAATGCCATCCCCTTCCACGGAGCCGTCATTATTATCAACAATCCAACTATCTCCTGTAAGTTTTTCTTCAAATTTTACGTTCGTTTCATTTTTCTGAGCCATATTCTAGTCTTATACTCCTACACCAAGTCCAATAGCAGAACCAACACCTCCCACTCCTGAAGGAACACTGATTGTTAGCATAACAACACCTCAAGGCAGTGGTGCTACCGAACAGTCTAGTCTTCGTACAATTCCGTCGATCAGCACGGTCACGGAAAGGGATGTTGGACGCGATTTCGATAGGTTAGTTGATGAAATACGTGCGTACGATCAGGCGAGGGGTTTGGAGCACCAAGATCTTGAGGATAATGTCAGAGCGCTACGAGATGAATTGCGGGGGCTTGCAGATTACTTGCGAAGGACACCCTCTCCCCCCACACCTGTGCTCGTGTACAGGACGCCTTCGCCTGGCTCTCCTGTGCTGGAGACTCCTCGACGCATTCAACTGACAGATCAACCTGTTGGGGGCAGCTCAGTCATCTCTTCGATTTATCCAACTGGGCCTCGGGTTATAGAGGTCGTTGTCCCTGAACCGCTACCTGCGACGTCGTTGAGCCGCTCGGCAAGTAATGCGAGCAGTCTGCAGTCTTATTTGCCATCTTACCATTCAGATGACGATCTTTTTGAAGAAATCGAAGAGACCAGTATACTTTCACCTGTTCGCTGGCCTTCTGAAGAGCTTAGCGTAGAGCCTTCAACCCCCCATGTGACAAGTTCTTCAAGTATATCCTCAAGCCCATTATCTCGTTCGACTATGTCATCTGAAGCAACAACTGTGATGCAGCAAGCGCCTGAAGTCCTTCAGAGGGCTC
>QDKV01005036.1_pt1 | contig 23237 bp, 28 predicted proteins | sample 1861101 | NCBI WGS metagenome assembly QDKV01 (sample SAMN04275158, study PRJNA302643) | Fungus metagenome, whole genome shotgun sequencing project. | isolation source: fruitbody | host: Mallocybe terrigena | place: Sweden | collected 2013 | reverse complement strand
TGCCTAAACGGAGGGGTGTCGCTAGACGACTGAGCTTCGTTGTTCGCAACCGACATGGCAGGAGAGGAGAAATGCACAGAGTACGAAGACTAAGTGGATGTCAGAGATTGACCAGTGAAGGCCTTATCGCCACGACCATTTCCTTTTCGGACGAAGTTGAAACCATCGAGTTCAACCATCTATATATGCGGAGCCGGTGTTGACCACGAAAAATCGGCAACCAATGGCACAACCACCATGACCCTTCACACAAGCTCGACCCCAAGGGTTCGAACAGTTCTTCCAAAAATTAGTTCACTTAACGCCTCGCCAGCCTGGGTCGTCAACATTGCATTACAAGGCCTCCAAATGATCGGGATAGAAGGGGGCCTCTTCTACATGTACCCATTACCAAGGTGAGTTGTTTCGCCTTCTCTGTAGCGCTCCTTTTTTCTAATGTTGGTTTAGAGGACTACTCTCTCGTGATAAGTCGAAAGCTCCCTCTGATATCATGTTGCGCCTCAGTCTACCCTTGTGGTCGCCTTCGAGACGTCGACTGCTCATGGAAAGGTTCTGCGAAAGGTCTCTACTACTGTAGGACAACTCGATCCACATTGCCTCTTTTTGGGCAAAACGACTTGTACGAAGACAGAAGGAAAGTAAAAAAAGAAAGATGTTAGATTGTTATTTGAATTGAAGTCATAGCATAATAATGTTCTTGTCAACCCGCGCCAAAGAATGAACGATATTAGTAATAATCAAAACAAAAAAAGGGTTCTACTCTTCTCCCTTAAAAAAACAAAAAGTAAAAGACAACAACCACGACTGACGACTTTACGAAGTAGGGGTAGATGAACCGTGACTCTCTACAGATGCAGATGATACGGGTGAAGTGACGCCAAGGATCGAATTCGAAGAAGACCTTGAACGCGGGATGGACGGTCTCGGTAGAGTCGATGTTGGTGTTGGTGTCTATGTCGATGTCGGTAGCTTCTGACTCTCACCGGCGGCCGAAGCCAAAGGGGTATGGGTATGATTAGTCGAATTTGAATTTGATGATGGGTCAGTAGTCATCGTCGTTGTCGCTGTTGTTGGGCTGTGTACTATCATCTCTCTTGGACTGTTAAGAATCTCGAGACCAAATTCATCCGTCAGAGGACGCGGAGGTGGACGTTCGACCATCGCTTCCAGTAACTGTTTTTTTTAATAACGAAAGTGTCAAAAAAAAAAACTTCTTGTGTAAAGAAAGAAGGAAATACACACCTCCCTCCTCAAATCTTCACCGGCATATCACCATCTCCTCAGGACCCAACAACTTCCTAAACACCTCGCCTTCTTCCTCGACTAATATCCTCGACCTAAAACACCAAGTTTGTAAAAATAAATAAAATAAAATAAAAAAAAGAAAGAACACATGAGATCTTCATCCCAAGCAACAACAAAAACGGAAAAAGGCGCACCTATCACCCGGAGAAACAACAACCCCCTCTCATCATCCGAATACCCCCCCTTCTCCTCCTCCCTCTTTGGCTCACCCATCATAAACGTCTGCGGGCTCAGCACCATCTCAGGCTCAGGCTCAGCTTTGCGTTTGCCCTTGTCCACTTTAGGCGTTGTTGCATCCTCCTCTTCTTCCTCTCCCTCCTCCTCTTCTCCTTCTTCTCCTTCCACGCTGCTATTCAGCTCCTCAGAAAAAGAAGACGAAGATAGACTTTCCATCTCGACAACGTGTCCATTCCCATTCCCAATCGAGCGGCCGTTGATATGCGGGAATCCATCCAGCTTCCCATACCCGCCCTCTCCTTCTCCATCACGTTCCACTTCCACTTCCACCCCCACCCCCACTCCACTCAACCCTAACCCCAACCCATGCAACTTCAACCCCTGCCTCAACCTCCCCGTCACCTGCTTCAACAGCTGATCGTCCAATCCCAAAAACTCTTCAGGTTCAGAGGATCTCCTCCTTCAGTCTGCTCTTGGATAACGCTGGACAGTTCACCAATGAGAGCGCGGGATTTGGATATGGTTTCGTTCATGGGTGGTGTGTGGGGGTCGTTTTTGTCGGACTTGTGATTGGGTTGGACGATGGCGGTCAAGAGGTCAATGTACGTTCTCGCTCGGACGACGATGTCAGTTTCAGACTATGAAATAATAACCAAATTATATCTTTTTTAAAAAGCCGAACACGTACCTTCTTCCCCTGATCCAACTGAATAGATTTCGCGAGCTCACTCTCCTCAATCGTCCCCCACCCGTACCTATACCACTCGCTATCGCTCTCCGTCCACCCTCAGCTGCAGCTCCACCTTTCGAGGCTCGTTCTGCCTCTTCCGAATTCCTCACAAGTATTCAAAATCTCTCCACACATCCTAAAAAAAAAACCCATCAATATAATAAACCCGCACTCCCCCAAAAAAGCAAACAACCCACCTCGCAAACTCCCCATCCCCAAACGGAACATCCACATCCAAACATCTCATCACCCAATTCGCTTTCAACCCCCGCTGAGCGCCATCACCCCAGCCAAACCGAGCTCGTTCCTCGTCAGGACGAGATGGAGGAAGGGAGGCAGATTCGGGTAAAAACTCGGCTAGGGCGATCGCGCCGAGAGAGGTGAGTTGGGTATCGGAGAGGAAGAGACGTTTGAGCGCGGAGTTGAGTGTGAGTGCCGTGCGGAGGGACTGAATCTGGAGAGTAGGGGGAAGGGGTCAGCGAGTTTGAACCTGGGGTGATGAGAGAAAAAACCCTCACCCCAGGTCCAGAACAAGGATTCTTATTCAAATCCAACGTTTCCAAACATGAATTGTATTTCTACACCAAACGTGGTCAGCAAAAAAAAAAGCAAATGAACGAAAACGCAGACGCACCAAAGCCTCTGCAATAACAATCAAACGTTCAACTTGTTCTCGCTTAGATTGAGCACTTTGAATGTGCGATTCCGTTTGAGAACTTGAGAGAGGTATGAGATGCCGTTCTGTTTTTTTTACAATGAGGAATTCCATCGAACCGAAATAAAAAGTAGGACACAAACTCACCCTCAAATCATTCCCTTTCAAATCTAGCGTCCTCAACGCACCCAAAGATCCAACGCGCGAACTTTATCCAGCAAAGCCGTGCTGGCCCCATGTGCATGTGCTGTTGGTATGTGTGGAGGAGGATCCTGAACCGTTCGGAAGTGGATGTCGTGTCGTCATGCCCCCTTGCAAAGAAGACATTATAATCGGGACTTGATTCTGTGTTTCAAAGTTGTTGGCCATTCAGCGAGGACAGCGCACCGACAGCTTTGACGCGCCGTGCTCGCAGTACATAAGGCGTATACGTCGTCTGGGCTGGTGAAGATAAAGGGGGGTGTGGGCTTGTGCCTGGTGCTGGTGCAGGACGGGAGAAGAATGAACCGGCAATAGAAGTGGAAGGCGATGACAAAACTCGAGGTGGAAGTAAGATGAATGTAGGAAAAGAAGCGACAGAGCTCGAAGTGGAAGCCGTGCTCGTTGTGGGAGACGTGGGATGCGGGACGACATCTCTTATCATCAAGGCAAGGGCTACACGTGACACCTCCACTTGCCGTAGGGAAATGTTTTTGAGTGACGAATTTCGTACGGCTCGACCTGTCGAGAGTTTTCAATCACAAACCAAAAAAGGGAGTTACTGTTTCGAGAGCAGGTCGTAGTTAACCGGAGAGCGACTAGTCCTGGTTCTGGGGCAACCAGAAAGCACAAAAAAAAATTTAAAAAATAATAATAATAATAAATTTCCAAGAGTAATTCAATTTTAATTCTATCTTCGTTAGTACTCATCAGGAGCTTCAATTCTACAGTCTTAAAAATGTCAACATGTGCTGTTCAGTAAAGATGCTGGTTCCTGATGGCCGCTACCTTTTTCCTTCCGCGAAAAGTTCTCTGCTTTGGATAGCGCGGCATAATTTATAAAAGGCCTGACATGAATTATGTTTTGCAACTTACCAAACCTCTTTGTGCAATGTTCATTTTCTGACATTACATAGGGGTTGCCGGAGGTCCATACTCCATCACCGTTGACAATACAAAAAGGCCTCTTTGCCGACCTTCCCTTCCTTCCCGCATTCAGCTTCCTAGTTCCTACGCTCTCCCCCGTCTTCAAGACTGATTGTATGAACGCATAGCCCACAATGTTCACGAAGAACCTGTCCCTCTTTTTCCCCTTACTGTTCCTTCTCCACACGTTCCTTAATTTTAATGCAGTCTCAGCTGTTTCTCTTCAGTTCCAACGACGCTCTTTGAGTGTTGATATGGGAGCACTCAACACGAATGCCAAGCGGCTCGCGGCTGGGGCTCCCCTCATTTCCCCAACCAAGAGATGGGTGCCTTCCAAAGGCAAGTTTTGTTCAGGTTGAATTTGCTGAGAAGGGAGGACTTCCACGCGACCCTTCCTCCCTCACTACCATGGCCATGAACTTATTTATGTTACTCTCCCGTTTTTAGTTGCCAGAGATCCTCAACCGTCTTCTGTCCCGTAAGCTTCCCTATATTTTTAACTATATATGGTTTTTAACTTTTGCTCGCCCAATTACATAGAGTTACTCGTGTCATTAGAGTTGATCTTAACAACGGTGTCACAATTGGTTATGTCTCTCAAAGCCTACAAGACGGACAGTGAGTTTTTTATACTCGGGTTATCTCTCCGGAAGTCGACGAGTAACTGATTCGCCTACCCATAAGCTACTCCCTAGCAACATTCCCCAATGCAGGCCACTTTTCCACTACTATCAAATCTAGCGGCGAAACGGTCGATATCAACCTGAAGAACCAAGTACGTTCGAGAAAACTTTCCCTTTGCTATCATCTCGTCAATCTCTACTTACCAACCTTTTGTCTTCTCCACTCAGAACTCTAATCTATTCCTCGCAGGCATCATCCAATCTGGCGTGAACCTTCGCAATAACAACGCCGCATTTGCCAGGATTGGAGAATCACAAGCTACGAATTCGAACGACATTCCACAGTCCGGGAAATCCCCCAGTCTCCCTGGCGATGCAGAAACAGCCATCTGGAAATTCTCTTCCACTGGGGAAAGCCTCGAGGCTCAATGGGTCAACTACAACAATGGCAAGGCTAACAGGGTTATCATGTACGACAGTGCGACGAACACGTTCTACATCACGTCAGATCCGACTGGTGTTGCAGCTGCTCATAGCTTGGCGGTAGTAGTCGTATGTACCCTTTTTCTTTGGTTTTCAATTCTTCATGCTCACATTCCTCTCCTAATGCAGAAATTCTTCTTTGTGTAAAATCTGTTGCTTTATAGCCTTGTTGTCACTGCATGATGCGCGCAACAATTTGAATTATACTAGATGAAGTTGTTACTACCAGTGTTTGAATCCGATATACCACCTTTTTCTCTTTCGTTGACGATGTTAGCATCGTTTTCAAATCTGTTTTGTATCTATACCCAATGTTGTGATTTCTTTCATTGAATGTTTCATCACCACGGTTGACATTGTTTCACTTTGACTAATTAGCTTTGGACAATTAATTAAACGAGTTATAGAATTCTAGATGGTTAAATCCAGCATTTTTGAGTGAGGGGATTGCACGTCTTTTTGTCTTCACCGTACATACTACGTAGTGATGCAGAAACAGCCAATGCAATGAATTCAAGGTCCTGAGGGTTTGAGCTGGTGAGACTCAGGTGCCGTACCAACCATTGGAAGTAGTGGGAAAGAAGAGAAAAAGTTTTTGTTTTGGGATCTCAATGAGAGTTGAGATATGTCATAGGGATAGATGATAAGAGGACCCTTGATGAAATTGTCATTTGTGTGGGAGCGTCGTTATATCACACTTTGACGAGGCATCAACAGGGTACATCGTTTGTGGAATTTGAAAAAGTGTAAATTCTCCCTCGGAAATCCTTTCCTTTCAACCTTGAATGAGGTGGCACTGGCAGTTTCCTTATTAGGTATGTACCTAATTCCAAGTTCAATCAACCAGGTGTATCCAAATACTGTATGTAGCGGGGCCTCACTATTAAGGCTCACTTACTCCCCACCCCAAGTGGCAGTTTTTTTTTGTGTTTGGGTTTCTCTCCATGCCTTCTCCCATTCCGAACACAAGAAACACAAAGTGGCCGTGTTTTTTGTGTTTGGGTTCCTCTCCACTCCTCCCATTCCGAACATTTAGAACACGGCTGTTTTGGCCCTTTCCTTTGTGTTTTTTCCTTTTATTTCCTCCTTCCCCTCTCATTTACCCCCCATCCAAAGTGGCCGTTTTTTTCATGTTTCTTTCTTCTCCCATTCCGAACACAAAATCATGGCCAAATCGTCTGTGTTCAGCCTTTCCTTCTTTATCTTTTTGTATTTTACTTTTGATTTTTAATGCATGACTTTTGTATAGCTTAGACTTGTAACGATATTTTTGAAAACTTGTCCAAAAAAATGAGGAAGAAGCCAAAGAATAAGTTCATAAAAAAGACGAATTAAACTTAAGGAACTTCCTTAAACGGAGAAAAGGGGAGGAAAAGGAAATTTCTGTTTTCCTGATGGGCCTCACAGAGGTCAAGCAACCTGCTCTATGGTAGACTACATCGGTGGTGCAAATGCCAACTACAAGTATCCGCTCACCTGATGTGAGAAATCATGTGACATAATAATTGGTCGCACGATCAACTAAAAGTACCAGCATCTCCAACACAAGTATGCTACAAGGAATTTTCGGCAATGCCACTTCGACATCGCTCGAGCATGCACAGATACGGGACAAGCCAATTGTCCCTGAAGCAACGGGTAAACCAGAGATGTGGCGTACAATGACCGACCATAGGAGGTGGGTTGCATTCTATGTGGTTGTGGCGATTCTGGTGGCTCTATTGGCCTGGCCCTTAATCGGCCAAGATGTGACAATTCTTTATATGGCGACAGTGGCCCTTATCAATATACCACAAACTGCAGACCCACTTACCTCCGGTTGTGGTGTATCCTCGCCGTGGAAGTTTGATTCAACGTACCACAGCAACCGGACACTGGGGGATCGGTCCTTCTACGTTCACATCCCCGAGTCTTACAATTCCAATTTCCCTCATGCAGTTGTGCTGAGTTTTCATGGAAATACAAAGAATGATTCTCAACAAGAAAGAATTTCTGGGTTCTCGCAGCACGGTCTGACTATTAACAACCGAGTACGTACTAAATTTATGAAACAGATCTCAGGTGTTGAGTTCGCAAAGGGTATCATTGCGGTTTATCCGCTCGGGGCATGGGGCCCAGGGAGATCCGGAGATTTACCTGGTCATGCGTGGCAGGGCGCGCCGTACGCCAAAGTGGGTACCCTAGTTAAACGACTCGCATGGCTGACAATCATATTACCTGAAAATAGCCTGGTGTCGACGACGTATGTCTAGCACAATTGCTCGTAAGAGTTTTTGTTGACGTTCATTGCATCTCTGTAGATTGCTTTTACAAAAAGTATCATCGGCGAACTCAAAGCAAACCTGTGTGTGGACGAAAAACGGATCTATGCTGCTGGAAAGAGTAATGTATGTTGCGTTTCCCCTTTCTCAGTATCTTCTCGATCTTAATGTAATTCTACTTGAAGGGTGGCGGATTTGTAGGTTGTTTTAATTTTGTTGACGTAATCATCATCAACAAGTTCTCAGACGAATCTCCTTGCCTGTACCTCTTCCACTGCATCACTCATCGCCGCCTTCGCCCCCGTATCCCCAGCCCTTTACCCGGGGACTTTACCCCTAGAAGGCTGTGACCCCGGGCGTGTGGTTCCCATAATAGCCTTTCACAGTTTAGCGGACCATACCATACCTTTTAAGGGACAAGACTGTGATAAACACGGCAATACTGACTGTGAGCCTTGTTCAGATAGCCGGGGCCAGCTCGCTGACTCGGTATCATTGCAGATGCTTTGCCAGCCATTCCCGTTTATCGAGAGGCGTGGGCAGAGCGTGACGGCTGCACAGAATCAGACGAGCCAAGCGTCTCACACCCACACAAGTCAACGACCGCCAAATCGTGGCAGTGTTCATCTGATAGTCGCGCAGTTGTCAAAGGGTATACAGTCAAAGGTCTTGGGCATTCGTGGCCTAATACTAACAGAGCCGCCCCCTTCAATGCAACCACTGATGACATTATACCGTTTTTTGAAGCACACCCATTCCATTGAGGAGAGATATATTCACCAATGGTTGTATCGTGTTCCACCACTCCTTGTCTCACCAAACAACAACATTTTCTGCAGCTTTGTCACTCCGATTTATGATAGCAAGAGTGTTTCAGGATCAAGGATGATCAATTAGACTCAGACATTTTAAAGTACCATAATAGCAAATGAAATTTCCCTGCAACCTTTCTCCAACCCTTCTCGTCCTCGTGTCACTCTCAGCTCGGGGATTTACCAATCGTACTTTTGGATATTTATCTGCCCGGAAAATCAAGTCTTTTCTTTCTATAAGTAAAGCCAATTTTTCGTTATAAGACTCCTATTATGTACGTACTGCACAGGGCTAGTAACTGTAAAATATGTGTAACTGCCCATCCCAAATCAAATTCAACAACAACCGTATTGCTCGGTATAAAAATTAGAAAGTCAAGAATTTTTCTCTGAACTAGAGTCGTGTATCAGGTATAATTTTAAGTGCGAGGTAAACGATATACTGTACGCTGCTTTAAGTCTAAATACTGTATCATATCAAAGAATAATTGTTTGATGTCCGAGCCGGAACAGCGGCCGACAGGTGGAAATATTACTACTGCATATGGATAATGGCGCAGTCGACCCCTAACACGAAATACTTATTAATATCATCAAACTGGCTTAATTTTTTGCCTGTCACTCTCGTCCTCGAAACTAACTGAACGTGTAGCACACGATGTTCACGAAGAACTTGTCACTCTTTTTCCCCTTACTGTTCCTTCTTCAGACATTCCTTAATTTCAATGTAGTCACAGCTATTCGGTTCCAACGGCGCTCTGCCGTCGATTTGAGAGGACTCAACACGAATGCCGAGCGGTTCGCGGCTGGGTTATTGACCCCCATTGCCCCAGTCAGGAGATGGACGCCTTCCAGGCCTGAAGGTGACTTCTGTTCAAACTTGAATCACTTCCGCGAGCTCACTTATGTTTTTCAGTTGCCAGAAGTGAACCGTCTGGTACCCCGTGAGCTTCTCTTCCATTGATATGATAAACAGAGTTTTATTTAACTTTTTTGCGCAATACACAGAGTTACTCGTGTCATTCGAGTTGACCTTGACGACCATACCACGATTGGTTATGTCTCCCAAACCCTACAAAACGGACAGTGAGTTTTTATCTTTCCGGATGTCAACGAGTAACTGATTCGCTTACCTATTAGCTACTTCCTAGTACCACTCGCCAGTGCAGGCCAATTTTCCACTACTGTCAAACCCAATGGCGAAACTGTTGATATCAACCTGAAGAACCAAGTTCGTTCAAGAAGACTTTTCCTTTCACTGTGTATAATCTTGTTCATCTTTATCAGAACTCTGGCCTATTCCTCGCAGGCATCATCCAATCTGGCCTGAATCTTGTCCCTGATGACCCTACGTTTGCCAGGGTTGGAGAATCACAAGCTACAAATTCGAATGACACTCCGCAGTCCGGAAAAACCCCCAGTATCACCGGCGATGCAGAGACAGCTATCTGGAGCTACTCCGCCAACACGAATGAACTCAAGGTACAATGGGTCAACTACAACAATGGCAAACCCGCCACGGATATCATGTACGACTTTGCAACGAACACGTTATACCTCACGGATAATCCGGACGGTGTTGCAGATGGTCACCCCTTGGCGTTAGTAGTCGTATGTATCTTGTTTTTTTTTTCGATTTTCAATCATGTAGGCTCACATTCCTCTAGAACGTCTTCTACGTGTAAAATCTATTGTTATGGCCTTATTGTCACAGCACGCTACTCGCCATGGCTGTACCTTTCTTTGATTTGCAATATTTTAATTATATCAGGTGAAGCCGTTACTATTAGTGTGGTATACCACCTTTTTTTTCTCGTCGCTATTGTTGGCATCATTGTGGATTATACATGGTACACCTAATGTTGTGATTTTCTTAGGTGTCCTTCGTTTCTCATTTACCACTATTACGCTTAACATTGTTTCATTTTGACTAATTCAATTTGGACAACTAGTAGGACAGCTAGTCACAGAATTCATGGTGATGTGACTGAGACCAGCTCTGTCTTGATCAACTTTTGTCGTCCAGTTATATAGAATTCCATGGACAATTGTTCCTCGAATTTTGCCTGCTAATGGGAATAAGATGCCTGTTTCAAAAGACCCCTGGCACATGGATCTGGTGCATGTGAATGCATATGGTACATCTAGGGCTGCGTCGGCCCAATAGGCGGTAAGATTTTTTTACCTGACATGGTTTTGAAGGCGTACCTTGCCTGAGATTTGTACAATCCCTGTTCTCTAGTACTCCATATCCATCCTGTGAAAAAGAATACATACGATTACTACTAATACCAAGGGGTGACCATCCAGATCGTTCGAATTTGTAGCTTGTGATTCTCCAACCCTGGCAAACGCAGCGTTGATATTGCGAAGGTTCACGCCAGGTTCGATAATGCCTGCGAAGAATCAACCAGAGTTCGGACATCAGCAAACTGGTCAAGGTCAACTCTAATGGCACGACTAACTCTATGTATTTGGCGAGCAAAAAGGATATCTGTGATATAGTTAAAACTTTGTGTCACATGAATGGAAGAGAAGCCCACGGGGCAACAGACAGTTCAGCTCTGGCAACTAAAAGGGGAGAGAAAACTAAGTAAGCTCATGGTAGTGAGGGAAGAAGGGTGCGCGGAACTCCTCCCTTCTCAGAAAATCACTGGCAAGTCTGTACAGAACTTACCCTCAGACCTGGAACGCAGTCATCTCCTGACTGGAGGAAATGGGAGCAGCCCAGCCGCGAATTGCTTGGCATTTGTGTTGAATACTCTCAAATCGACGCCAGACTCGGAGCGTTGTTGAAACCGAAGAAAAACGGCTGACATTGACATTAAGGAACGCGTAGATCTACTTGGAACGTGCCATGGATGTGGCTGACATTGGGCAGACATGCTTATTCCAGGCTCCTAAAAGTAGCCACTTCCAGCTCCATATGAGGGCAAATACGTCAAGAGAATCCAAACTTTACTTACTAAATTCTAAGCCAAGCTACGAAATGTGATCGCAGATTACTCTTTCCTTATTAGGTACATTAATTTCCGGATGTATCCATTAGTGAGGTCAAAGTCAGGTGTTCGAATTCTGGGAAAGGAAGAGAAGAAAGACTTTTTCCGGGTCGTTACACTCCGAGTCCCCACAGCCACGCAAAAACGACGTCGCATTCTACAACACTTGTACCTACAAGAAATTGTCGGGAATCAAACGAAGGATAAGTAAAAACTATCACTGGCATACGACAAAAAGTCTAGAGGTACTACTACCAAGTGATACATACGAACAAAAGAAAGCAAGAACAATGTATTTTCATATACACGAAGCAGCGTCAGATGAACCCACGTATTTGTAACAAGGGTAAAAATTACTTTGGCTCAATGGCAACACTGTGTTTGAAATAGTCAGACGGTTGTAGAAGAAAGTCATGCAATAGTTGGTGGCGAGAAAGCATTATATGGGTTTTACACCACAAAGGCAAACGTCTGCAATCGTAAAAAAAATTCGTAAGTACCCTTTTCGACTCGATGGATGAATAGAAATTATACGCACCACTACTTGGGCATTATGGAATTTAACCTTGAAAGCATCCGGCCAAGCGGTGAGATAAAACGTATTCGAAATAGTGTCATACATGATGTATGTCTTTGGACTCGACTTGTCGTAATTGACCCACTTTGCTTGGATCGAGCCTGTGTTGGCGGTGTATGTCCAGATGGCGGTTTCGGAGTTTCCAGAGAGGGTGGGGGAGGTGTTGGATTGGGGTGGGCTGTTGGCGGGTGTGGATTGAGAGTCACCGAATTGGACGTAGGTGTTGGATGTGGGGCTGAGGGACACACCACTTCTGACGATACCCGCCAGAAATAAGTTGTTCTATTGACAGTTTGGTGAGAAAAAATATTTCTTAAGCACCCAACAGTTTTTTTTTGTTGGTTTGGAGGGAGGGAGCTTAGAACGTACAGTATGTCTTATGTTCAAGTTGGACGTTTGGCCATTGGGCTTGGCAGAGATTGAGAATCGGCCTACATTAGACCTTTTTGACAGGGAATAGCTGGGGGAGAGTAATTAAAGTTTGTTCGAATATTTTATCAGATTCAGGGAAACAGGGAGACCTACTGTCCGGCCCCCAGGGTCTGAGAGAGATAGCCAAGTGTAACACCGTGCGTGTTGTCGACCCTGATTTTACCAGACATTCTGTGGAGATAATCCATGACATGAACTTTTTAAAATTGCCGTCAAAGGGATGGGAATGGGCTTACATGACAGCAGAGGGTTCTTGTCTTTTCACAACTGGGATGAGTCGTGAGTGAGCAAGGGCTCCCAGGCAGGTAAATGAAGGCAAAACTCACTATCCTCAGTCTCAGTGGGGGCCCATCCTTTGGACGGCGGCAAGGGGGGTAACCCAGCCGCGATGAGCCTAGCATTCGGTGGGAGATTTTTGAGACTATCCAAGTTAGGATGAGAGGACTCCTCGAGGGAGGCGGGTCGTCTGAATACGGGAGAAGAAATGGCTTTGACTTGGTTGAAAAGAAGGAAGGTGGTCAAAAGGAGCGGAAGGGAGACAAGGTTCTTTTTGAACATTGTTGGAGGAAGTTTACCTTTGGGGTTTGACCAAAGGCTTTGTTTATAAAGGGGAAGAGATGAGAAAGGTTTATGCCTTGGGCTTCGGGTCACCCACGAGCATGGAAATCGAAAGTTGAAACGCGGCAACACCGCCGAACAGCCAGACATTCCTTACTGTTGATGATCATATTAGATCAGAAAATTGGTGTCAAAAGCTACAAACGTTGGAGAACATACGCACAGAGATTCACAATAGGGTTAGCATTGTGTTGTACCATATTTTGAGAGAGAAATACAGTATATCTGCGTCACACATGGAGGAAAACGACTTAGGTAGGTTGAATCAGTTTGCCCAAAATAGATTGATGGATATTAGTTCCTTATCAGGCCGGTGGTACTGGTACTGGTGCCAGTCCTCTGTACTAGACACTCTCCGATAATAAGATTGAACTAAAGTTCGTCCGGCCAATTATCCTGCAAACTTAAAAAATTGGTCCGAATAAATTTGGATGGGAGCTGAATAACGACCAATTCGATGATTCGGCTCCATTTTTTGATGGTGGACTTAAAGTGCATATTCAAATTGATAAACGACATTCATGTTTTCCCACTGAGTAAGGAAGTTAAAGGAATACGGTTCTGCTGCTGCACTCCACATTCCCCACAAGTTGCACATAAATCATCATTCTACAACTAACTCAAATTCAAAAATATATCACACGAGTTTCTACAACAGAAAAGTCTAGGAATACCAAGTGATGCATACAAAATCAAAGGATTAAGGGGTGGATATATACACGAAGCGGCGTTGGCAGAAAATGGAAGTATTTGTGATGAAGGGTATCCAATTATTTTAACAGTAACAATGAGGGTTGTGTTATTACACAAGGGTAAATGTCTGCACGATTAAGAGTTGTTTCGCCACAAAATATGTCTTCGAGGTAGTTGACCCAGTCGGCTTTGGGAGAGCCAGAGTTAGCGTTAGAGTTAGGATTGTAGGACCAGATGGCCGTTAGTGAGGGTGGGAAAGGCGTTGGATTAATTTATACAGTTCTGATTTTACGATAAAAACTGTTTTTGTGGGACGCTGCCTCCTACAACTAAATTTGTTTGGACGAGCTAACTATTCCTTATCGGGTGGTTCTATGTAGTAGGCTATCCAATTCAAATATATCTAAGGGCCACCAGAACTGCTTTGGGAGGCAAGTTACACTAGTAGAAATCTTCCAGAACAGTAGCGCCAGGAAATGATTGATTGCGAGTGTTAGCAGTCTGAGTTATGTATATTTTCTTTTTTGAATCAGCGATGTCACCGGGCAAGAAAATATTTTCTCTCAGGAACTGAACTACCCATCTGTTCGCGGATGAAGATTGCTGCGGGTTGTTGATGTAGTTACTCTGGAGTGTGCTCGCAAGGTAGCATCAGTTCCAGATTCCTTGTCAATTTGGATAATGTTTCAGAGGCGATAGAGCAAAGTGACTGAATGGGTCTATACGGCCCGGAAGCCATAACATGCGAAACCGTCACGCAGATAGCTTGAGCACGTACAACGTTGAAGGAAAAATCAGGAATGAGTTCGAATTCGCTCTGGGCGGAGCTAACGGAGGGCAGGATTGTGAGTTACGGAGATGATTGTCAAACCTGTACTCACAGTTTGGATAGGACTTTGCAGGTCAAGAGACGGTGGACAATCTGTCGAGGATTGTGCTCGTGATTGCCACTGTGAGTTTCTTTGAAGGAGCGCAAATGATTGGTGTCTCAAAAACATTTGTAGTTTTTGGCATTTAGCATAGGGTTTGTTCTCCAGGATCTGCGGGTGACGTTCGGCATCTTAGGAGTCTGTGTACTTGGGGTTTCATTGGTAAAGCGATTCTTTTTTCATAAGAAACTGGGCGGTTGATCATTGTCATGACAGGTGGTTTTACCTCCATGGCCGATGTACAATCGGCATCCAGTGAAATGGCTAGTAAAGGCTAAAAAATAAATAGATAATAGCTTTTTTTATTGTATTGTGGTTCCATTTTAAGGAAAACTGGTTTGATGTGTGTTGAGACTCCTTTGTCTGTTTACTCCTCCATCGGCATTTGAATTTTCTTTTTCTTTTTCACTTCATTACTGCACACATTCCAAGGCCTACTCGTATCGAAGAGGCAAAGAGTGGATGATGATGATGAGTGGTTATCCGACGGCGCTTGCCCCGCTAGTTTCCGAAGAGACACCAGCTGCGGGGATACATACACCTACGTACGGCGGGATGATTGCTGGACACGAGTTTGATATGCCAATTGGTCAATCGCAGCAGCTGCAGCATCAACAACAACAGCAACAACAGTATCGCCATCATCATCAACAACAACAAGAGCACCATACACCAGCACACACCATCCCTGCCACCACCACCACACCACAAAGAGTTCTGTCTGTCCGCCCCCGTCCTGTCTCTATGCCCCCCCAGTCGCACGCGCCTCAAGTACCGACCCCTTCCAATGATGAGAACAGCAATAGGGAACGCAGGAAGCACAGGGAAGACCAGCCATCATCAAGAAAGTCCGGTAGGCGCACCCTTGGCGATTACACCCTCAGCAAAACACTCGGTGCAGGTAGTATGGGTCAGGTCAGACTTGCTTCTCACAACGTCTCTGGCGAGAGAGTATGTTTCTTTATCCTTCTTATTCTTCAACTTCATTTCGTTCTGGTTTCCTAGTTGGCCGTCAAAATTCTCCCCCGTGTCAATCCCAACCCACCTCCACAGGCCAACGGTTTTGGTTCGAATACAGAACCCATCGCCACTCGACAATCTCAGAAAGATGCTTCAAAGGAAATAAGAACCCTTCGAGAAGCCGCCCTTTCGATGCTTCTCTACCATCCCTACATCTGCGGTATGCGAGAGATGATCATACATCAGCACCATTATTATATGGTCTTTGAATATGTTAACGGCGGTCAGATGCTAGACTATATCATCAGCCATGGCCGTCTACGGGAACGCGTCGCCAGAAAATTCGCTAGGCAGATTGGTAGTGCTCTCATGTATTGCCATCTCAACAACGTCGTCCACCGAGGTAAAAAACGAAAAGTTTTATTCAGAAAAAAATTCTAATTCTTATTTCTTACAGATCTCAAAATCGAAAATATCCTCATCTCCCAAACGGGCAACATCAAAATCATTGACTTTGGTCTCTCCAACCTCTACGACCCCACCGCTCACCTCTCCACCTTTTGTGGTTCTCTATACTTTGCCGCTCCAGAACTTCTCAGCGCAAAAGTCTACACAGGTCCAGAAGTTGACGTATGGAGCTTTGGCGTTGTCATCTACGTTCTCGTATGTGGAAAAGTACCCTTTGACGATCAGAGCATGCCCGCTCTTCATGCCAAAATAAAGCGAGGAATGGCCGAATATCCTGTCTGGTTGAGCGCCGGTAATGCCGCCCTTTCCCCCCTCCTCCCCTTCTTGTCCGCCCTCTTCTCTTGTTGACCCGTTACTTTCTTCTAGAATGCAAACACTTACTTTCAAGAATGCTCGTCACCAACCCTTCTCAGCGTGCTACTCTCGCCGAGGTGATGAGCCATCCATGGATGGTTCGGGGCTTTAACGCCCCACCTGCAACTCACATTGTCCACCGCGAACCCCTCCGCGCAGATGACCTCGACCGCCAAGTCATCCAACAAATGAAAGGTTTTGAATTCGGCACCGAAGACGAAATTGAACGCAAGCTCATCCATCTCATCGAATCCGAGCCCTACCAACGTGCCGTTCAACACTGGGAACGAAAGCGCAGTCTCGGGAACCTTCACCACCCCAGCAACGTTGCCAGTGCCAACGGGAGCGGGATGTCGTTTGGTACGGGATTCTCGAATTCGAGTTTGGCGATCTCGCTTGATAGCAATATCGGAAAACCTGATTATGCTTCAACAGTGACGAGTACTTTATCCGCTCCGACAAGCTCGAGTGTGAAAAAGTCGAGGAGGTTCTCGGGTTTTGATTATTATAGACGAAAACTCTTCTCGGGTGGATCGAGTCAATTGTCTTCAGGGATGACTCAAGATGGTCGTGGTGAGTTTATTCTGGCATCTTTCTTTTCTTTCTTGTCTTTGTTATTAAAAAAAACTGACTTGCTGGTTTAGACTCACACAGGAACGGTAATGAGCGCGAACCCCCAGATCCAACACGAGGTTTTCATCCGCTCGTCTCGATGTATTATCTCGCCCGTGAAAAGCTCGAACGAGAGAGGGTCTATGGACCTGGCCAATTCGCAAGCTCGCAGCTTTCCATTGCAGGTGACAATGGCGGACCTAATGCAACGAATACCGTCACACCTATCGATGATAAACGAACACAACACAACTTATCCAGTACCAAACCGCATCATACTGCTCCTGGCGTTGTTGCTGGCGGTGCTACGACCAGGAAGGACCCTGTACCGAGCACGAAGGCCAAAGCGGACTACAGCATGGCCTTGCCGAGGTTACCTGCCCCCGAAACGTCTCATTATTCTGGCATGTCGTACGACACCACTGCGCCTTCGCCTACTTCTGCTGCGTTTGCGGTTCCGCCTAGTCCTACGCCTAGAGCCAGAGACACGGGGGCGGCAGGGTTGCCTTTGGCTGGTGGTGTTGTTGCTGCGCCTGCGTCTTCTGTGACTGCTGCTGCGGGTGGTTCAAATAGTGATACGACGCCGACGCCGACCAAACATGTGGAGATTGATCAGAGCGCGACGGTGGGACCGAAGAGAGGTGCTTTACCGCGTATTCCGCCGCCGAGTACGCATCGGAGGAGTCATAGTATGTCTCAGCGGCCAACGACGCTTACCAGTCGCTGGGGTGGTATGTTTGGCGGACATGGACACGGGACAAGTGGTGGAGTGGAAGAGACCGGAAAAGTATCTGTATCGGCCGATCCGCTCAAGACGGTTGCACCCGAGGAAGATAAGGAGAAGGAAAGGCATCATGAGCATACCTCGCCCTTTGCAGGTGGTGCGACGCTCGTGAGGAAGTTTGGGAGTATACTTGCTGGAGGGCCAACGGACGGGGGGAGTAGGAGGCAACATGGAATTGGGAAGAGAGGGACTATTTTAAGTGTTTTGACGCCTTCTATGAGCCTTGGTGGCGCTGGCACGAGCAGTGGTGCCGGAGGTGACGGAAATGAAAATAGATCTGAGGATGCAGCGGGGACGACGATACTATTTACGCCTCCATCTCCATCTATGGTTGGACCCGCGACGGCTCCGCCTACGCCTACCATCAATGCACGCAAGTCGATCGTGCCTCAACCACTCGCGAATGTTCACCGAAGAGCTGCGACGGTTTTGGATCCGCAGGGGAGGATGACGAGGCATGAGAGGCGGAGCAGTACGGGTGCTGCTATTATGGGGAATACCATCTCGTCTGGAGGTGCTGCTGCTCTCATGCAGGTGGAGGTGGGACGATTGGGAGGATACGAAGGCCAAGTACTGGTACGTCTGGGACCGGATCCACGAGACCACTGGCGGAGAGGCTGTTTGCGACGAATAAGGTGAATGAACCTGTTTCTGCACCTGCTGGGCAGGCAACAATGGTTGAGAGTGATATGGCGGAGAAGAGGGAAGATGAAGAAGATGAGGAAGGAGGTGGATATGCAGGTGAGAGTACGGATAGAGAGGACGATGAGAGGGCTGCGGTGAAACCTGTGTTTTTGAAAGGGCTGTTCAGGTGTGTACACATTGAAACCTTTTCCCCAAAAAATATTGACATTCTTTACAAATCCAGTGTTGCGACCACGTCGACGAAGCCGTCTGCTGTTATAAAGGTGGATATTCGTCGTGTGTTGGATAGGATGCAAATGCAGTATCGCGAGACGAGGACGGGGTTCGAATGCATCCACTTGCCTTCTATTGACATCTCCTCGATTGACCCAACGGTAAAGACGGCGCAAAGTGGTGGTCACCAGCAAATGACCTCGTCGACTTCAGCCGAAACTTCCTTCTCGGCACCTGTTCAGAGCCGTCCTTCGATAATGAAGAAGGCTAGCAAGCTTTCGTTTGGGGTGAAGCGCGATAAGGAAAAGGATAAAGACAAAGACAAGGGTAAGGAGAGGGACTACGATGATAAGGAGAAGGAGCCGGCTAGACGACCTTCGGGTGGGTTGGCTCCGACACATAGTAGCGCGTCCTCGTCGTTCTTTAACGTGTCTCCCTCGAACCATACGGCCGTCGCTGCGCAGGGTGAAGGGGCGGCTCAAACGAATGGGTCTACGATGGCTGGTGCTAATGTCGACAACGCACCCACACCCACTTCCTATTCCCACCCTCACACACATGCACAAGACGGATCGTCCTCTTCCTCGCCTCCAAGATCTCATTCGCCTGTTGCACACTCGACGCTGTCCTCGTCGAACAAGAGCAAGGTTCTCCCGCCTATCCCGAGAGATTTTGCTATGCCGGCGTCGCCCCTCCCTTCAGCGCGCAGTCCAAGCCCGTTGCCGACGGGAGAGGTGGACAAGGATGTGTTTGAGACGATGGGAAATAGTAGTCTGAGTGTCAGGTTTGAGATTAATATCGTCAAGGTAAGGTTTCTTTATAACCAGTTGATGTTTTTGAACTTATTTCATTCTTTTTTAACGACCTTAGGTTCCCTTTCTTCCTCTTCATGGTATCCAGTTCCGACGTCTTGGTGGTGACGGATGGCAGTACCAGATGTTGGCAAGACGGGTATTGACCGAACTCAAGCTATAACACTTCCAATTGACAAGTCGAGAACATTACTCGATAATTTTTTTTGTGGACCTCCCTTTTTCATCGTCGACTGTTGTCCTATATTCCGACAGCAAACCCGACGATAGTCCCGCTCCCTAACGTACATGGGCACCAGAAACTCGTCCAGTCATGTCGAGATCCCCCTCGTTTGAAACAACCTTTTTCATCTACCTCGTTTGTCTTATGTTTGATATCTCATGCAATGGCTTTCCTTTCCCTTTCCTCCGTCTTGCTTTCTTTCCTCGTTATCGGTCCTTTAGTATACTCGCGACTCCCCCTCAACCTTCAATTATGCCACTCTTTTCCCTTGGCTGCTGTCTGTTTATATCAACAGCTAACAGTTCACGAAACATTTCGACATTGCACGCTGTCTCCTTATTTTTTCTTTTAGCTTCTTAACTATCCTCCTTTGTTACCCCTTCTTTCTTCCTCGGGGAAGTCGATAATTTCTATCTCTATTTCTTCTTTTATGTGCTTTCGGGATAACAACAAATGATCATGATCATTCCTTTTTTCCAAATCCATCTTTGTGCTGACTCCTGACACAAATGAGAAACTCGTGTTCGAGCAACGACCTATTTTCAGTTTTTTTTTTGGGATTTATTTCCAGTTCAATTTTTTCTTTTCGTAGTATACAACACACGAATACACCTGCATCCATTAATCGCCCCTCCATTTAAAATCAGGCTGACTCATATTTCGTGTTGATGAGAAAATCAAATCGACAGGATGAACAAATGGTGAAATTCAGTCGCAAACAAAATGATCACAATAATTATGCATTTGCAGGAATAACAGGGCTCGGCTTTGGTTCATTAGGATTACTATGATTCCAATCCCGTTTCGCATATCTGAGAAGGGAAATCAAGGAAGTCGGAGTCATACCTTCCATCCTCTTCGCAGCGCCCTAAGAGTGCATGTCGGATTAGAATAACGACAAAAATGGGGCGAGGCACAGAGGCACACATACCATGGTCGTGGGCTTTACGCGATACAGCTTCTCGATAACTTCATTGCTGAGACCAGGGATGGTGGAGTATTCCAGTTTGGAATCCAGAAGTAAGGATTCGTCTTCGGCAAACGCTTTGAGATCAGCTGCCTGGCGAGATAGATGGGCATCGTATTGTCCTACGACGAGCGTAATGGAAATCATGCGAAAAATAGAATAATGGCAAGGTCCTAGCAGTCAAAGGGGGGAGTGGCAGGCGAATACATATTCCCTTACCTTCGATGTCAAGACGCGCTAATAGCTTCGGGTCAATGTCAGCCAGTTCCGGTATAATGGCTTTCAGTCTTTCGGTTGTTACACTCGGATATCGCAGTAGGTGGAAGGCACTAAGGAAAAGTCAACAACCAACCCGAAATCAAAGCGCAGGTGGACCGTGACCGCACCTTCGTACTACACCATCAAATTGCACTGAGATCCCATGCTTTACCCACCCTTGTGGCGTAAATACTTTAGCTTTGAGAAATTGTTTAGTCTCCAGCATAAGTTTCTCTGTTCTTTGAAACTGCATCCATCGCTGTTCAGAAACGGCACCAGCTAACCGACCTGGAAGGACAAAGCAATTAGTCTATTAATGCAAGAGACAAGCAATTTACCCTTTTCTGTTAATCGCAAGTCCGCATTATCACTCCTAATGCTCATGCGGTATTCCGACCTTGACGTGAACATCCGATCTAAGCAAGATAGATTCAAGAGAAAAACTACTGAGGTAAAAAAAGATGGTACAAACAAGGTTCTTCGGCGCCCTTCACAATCAAATCGTCGATCATAACTCCTGTGAAACTGTCTCCACGGGAGAGTAGCAGTGGCGGTCTGTTTTGCGCAGCCAAGCCTGCGTTGATCCCCGCTACAACACCTTGAGCGGCGGCTTCTTCGTATCCAGTGGTGCCATTTATCTGGCCGGCAAGAAAAAGTCCCTGGTGAAATGAAGAAATTAATATAAGTGGGGAATCATTTGGCAATTATCAGCTCACCTTGATGCGTTTGGTCTCTAAAGTTGCTAAATAACAAGACGACATAGATTTGAATATCAAACTAAGAGCAATCAGAAAAAAATACACCTACGCCCTAGCTCCCGAGGATCTATGTAATCGTACTCCACCCCATATGCAGGCTTGACCATCTTCACGTTCTCAAGACCCGGAATTGTCCTCATCATGGGTTCTTGCATATCTTCTGGTAGGCTGCATGAAATTCCGTTGGGGTATATCAGATCTTAATTTCATAACTCAACAGCCTTAAAAAAAAGTGAAGTTGAATAGATTGCTCACCAGAGTTGTACCCTTCTGGCTCTAGCCAGACGATGTGCCTCTCCTTGTTACCGAAACGCATTATCTTAGCTTCGAGGGAAGGGCAATACCTCGGACCTAATGGGTGGGACATAATTATTTGTTTTTTAAATCGCTGATTTAATATGTATAACAAACCTCTACGCATTTCTTGAATATGACAACTCAGATGCATATTATCCCTTACAACTTGATGGGTCTCGGGCGTGGTATGCGTTTGATAACACAAAACTTGGTTGTCCTACGCAAATTAGGTTTGTCGGATGTCTAATATCAGTAGCAACGAGACGTACAGCATTGTCTACACTATCGTGAAGAAAGCCAAACGGCGAAGGAGCCAAGTCTCCCGGCTGTACAGCCAAATTTTTGAAGTCAATAGTCTTGCGATCCAATCTGGCTGGCGTGCCTGTCTGTAAACGCCCGAGCTTAAACCCAGCAGCACTGAGGGATGCTGATAGACCTATGGAAGGATCATCACCAAGCCGTCCTGCAGGAAAACGCTTCATTCCTGATAGAAAGCGAGTCTTAGATGAGCGTAGAAGGATAAGGAACTTTCTTTCGCTGACCCAAGTGGATTTCCCCTGACAAGAATGTGCCAGTACAGATGATAACCTGAGAACAAGAGAATACTCTGCCGCTGTCTGTCATGCCATAAGAAAATGTACGAAATTTGCCAAACAGGAATTGTTGTTCACCTAATTTAATACCAGCAATCTGTCCCCATTCACGACCAGATTCCGGAGGCTCGAATATGAGATCAAATACGCTGCCTGCGTGAACTTCTAGTCCAGGGTAATCAAACAGTAGATGTTGCATATGACGTTTATACAATTTTCTATCGATTTGGGCCCGTGGGCCCTGCAACAACTCTTCATGTGGGGAACATTAATAGTCGGAGGAGAAACTCACCCAAACGGCAGCTCCCTTTGATCGATTGAGGATCTGGAATTGTATGCCCGCTCTATCTTGTAGTTACGGTGCTATAAGCCTTGCAAAAATAATTAATTTCAAACCCATCGTACCTGCTACTCTGCCCATCAGCCCATCCAAAGCGTCAACTTCCCTCACCAAAGTTCCCTTTCCAACGCCGCCAATGGAAGGGTTGCAAGACAACTCTCCGACTGTCTCTAATTTCTGCGTAAAAAGGAGGGTACGTGCACCTGTACGAGCAGCACCCGCAGCTGCTTCGCACCCTGCGTGGCCTCCACCAATGACACACACTACAAGGAGGAAGAACGAAAACCTTATGAATAGGATGTGTTTGAGAATAATGATTGAGCTGACCATCATATTGGTGCGGAGCAGGAGCTTCAATGGAATATAATCTACGAAATAAACGACCTCCTAGGAAAAACCGTCTTTGGCAGAGCATGCCAATTTTTGGTGCGGCCCGGTCATAATTTACATCCATGTAAAGTTAGACCGGTGACCGGTCCGTATAGAAGACACATGACATTGGGAAGGGGTGTCTGTTGTATACAGACCGGGATA
>QDKV01005037.1_pt1 | contig 23286 bp, 26 predicted proteins | sample 1861101 | NCBI WGS metagenome assembly QDKV01 (sample SAMN04275158, study PRJNA302643) | Fungus metagenome, whole genome shotgun sequencing project. | isolation source: fruitbody | host: Mallocybe terrigena | place: Sweden | collected 2013 | reverse complement strand
GATTAATATTTTGAACGACATTTCCATCGAATATCGCGATGTTCGAAGCATTTGAGAAAATGGCATTCTGCATCTTGCGTAATACACCGCGGGCGTAAAGGGATTGATCTTTCTTTCATTTCAAATCTCAACGTTATGTCGACATGCCAGTGCACCTTGCAATTTGGCAGCTATTGAACAGTCCGTACTAAAGATTACTCAATAGACTATTTCTTCCTGAGTCTCTAAAGTGATAAAAACTTTTTTACAGAAGTGCGAATCACAAATGCGAGTCACAGGGGCCTGAATAAATAAAACCATAAGGTAGCGGACATCACGATGCACCAACGTGGTCACACCGTGACACTTCAACCAGATTAGGAAATTTTTCCAGATACACAAAACTTTACACCATTTGAAAGCATGGGGGTAACTTCAATACCTCCCTGCCACTCACTGTTTAATGTTTGCAGGCCTTGAGTATGTGCATTACAAATTAGCAATAAACCCTGCATCAACCCCAAATGAACAGAAACTGAGCCCAATGAACTCAAGGCAAACTCAAGGCCTTTCATATTAGAACTTATTTGAGTTGTTTCGAGTGGAAATGTGAGGATTGAGGGAGTGTCAGACGTGTTGTCATCATTTGGTTACCATTTCTGTTTCTTGTTGGCTTTTTTTCAAAAGTAAGTTTATATCTACGTGACAAATACCCTTCTCTTGAGTTTCCTGGAAGCCGATTGGTCAGAATGTTCTCTGTTGGCCCACAAAACACGCTTTATCAGTAAATTACCAAAAAAATTCCATTTTTGGACGATGTCACTTGTGGCTGTACCCGTCCGTGATGTGTAACTTTCGACGACGACGACGTTCTGGAGAAGGAGTGGCTTGCTATAAACCATTATCTTTACAATTCTGCGCGATGGTCTGAGCGATTGCAGATTTTCCGACCCCAGCTGGATACTACCGGAAATGATGGCCGCGAGGTGATCAGTCCAATCTTTTGTCCGTGATGGTCCAATTCTGTCTACAAGGTGTTGCCAAAGTTTTGACATTGGATGCAGAAAATGGACAACAAGTTTCCATAGGTGATAGCTGCACCAGGCCGCACTCATGGCATCGATTTGATATATCTTTGCGACACATGATTCTGCTGTCGAACGCTTCTCTCAGACTTCATTTTGGGGCGCTAATGAAATAGTTTCAGACATCACTCTATCTCTACAGTCTTTCCTTCCGCGCTAGATCACAATCACCACGCACATTTCTACATATGGCAACACTTTAACGCAATACACTATATGGATTCCACCTGGGTCCCGCATTCGAAATTAGTGCACCATTGTGACAAGTCCGCTCTCACTTCGAGTGGTATAAAAGGGGGGGTACTTATCCAAATTCCTTTCCTCAACATTGAATCGACATGTCGAGACTTCTCCCTCCCGTCTGCGACGGTCATATGTGCATACCCCCGATTCCTTTCCCACTCACGCTCACTAAACCCTCGTCGACAGCACCCCCCTCCACCATGTTCAGGGAGGTTGATATTGACATTGGCATCAAGGGGACTACTGTTGTGCCAAAAGCTGATGCTGTTCCATAACACTATGTCCCGTGCTTCCCAACGGGTGCACCTTCTCTGTTTCCTTCTCTCCACATCCAGCAGTGGCGTCAGCACAGCCATCCCGAATTTCCACTTCACCTCCAAAGGCGCAGCGACAAGTGTGCCACGCCCTTTTCCCCTTGCGAAGGCAGAGACGAAGCAGAAGAAGAAGAAGAAAGCGTCGTTGCGCCAACCTTCTTCTGCGCCCCTCACTCCAACCCTTACAGGCCCATCCTTCCGCGCACGCACATCAATACTGATGGCAAGGCGAACCCGCATATGTGTTCCTTCGCATTTTCTTCCTCTCTTTCCTCATCACCTCTTCGTCCCTTGTTTCACCACCTTCCTTCTTCTCCTTCAAAACCTTGACCCCTCTCCGCCCTCAACATCCATGTTCTCCCTTGACGCGCTTACGGGATGAGACCCGTATTGAGTGGTGTTGCCGTTGCCCACATGAGAAGCCGTGGCCATAACCGTTGAATCTGACCCCGATCCCGCATCACGGTAAAGATACGGGAAGAAGTTCTGGTCTGAGCCATGGTTATTAGACCTGACCCCTTCTTAATCTGATGCGTGCGTGTGCGCGATCCACAAGCAGGTGCGGGAATGTATGTTGTGATGGTTGTGATTTCCAAAGACTGAGAGGCGTAAGCGTGATTGAGATTGAGAATGGAGTTGTGGTTGCGACAATGCGATCGCCGATTCTTCGCAGCTGTGTAGGCAGTCAGTCCGGCAAAGTATGGGCAGAGAACGTCTTTTGTGTTCTTCGCGCTAGGGAGAGACTGGCGTTGAATCTGGGTGTAGGTTGAGCGGCCATCTTTTCCATGCGGAGAGACGACGGCAGGTTTTGGCAGATGTTGATGGTGATGACTGAAAGTGTCGAACATTTGAGTAATAAAAAATAGAAATCATATAAGTCAATATATGCGCTGATAACGTACAATACTACAAAGGAAATTCTGTCCTCTTCGAGAAAGGCAAGTCCTTTGCAAGGAATATTTAATCGTGCCCTTGCAACTCCAGTATCTTGGTGCGTAAATTTCACGAATATCCGGTTTTTTCTGTATGCCTCTCACCGCATCTACCACAGTTATTCTTCTGGTGAAACCTACCTGCTACTAAATCAAAGGCTACACCCCCTTTTTCACCTCGTCAAGGCACTGCAATTTGGGACTCAGGTTTGCCCTCGTTTCAAACCCGGTTATATGAGTCGTTTGTTCATCGATCCTATCAGATCTCGTACATCTCTCCCCTTTTCGCACTGGAATATCACCAACTCCCGTGTTTTATCATCAGTAAATTCTGGAATTGCTATGGAAGGTACACGTGCTATGCGCGAGGGACCTGAGCTATATATAAAGGGACCTGAGCTATAAACAGCTACATACTCCAGGGTTTACTGATGCCAGGCGACTAGAGCTAGTAAATCCTTGACCTCACCACCGTCGGCTACAATCAGTTCAGACAGGGACTTGATTCAGCTATGAAGGAACATTTGAAGGTATGTACTCTCTCGTGTCTGGGGAACCCTCGCTGTAGTTCCGTAGCCATCCGTGTCATTTCTCCACACTCCAGTTGTGAACATTCGAATTCTTGAAAATCCGTGGTAGGCTGGGAATGTCTTGATTACTACTTCGTATTTCCTTCACGGACGAGTCTCATCGATCGCCGAGTATAAATTCCAGTTGGCTCTTTCAAGATGGTTGACCGTTCTCGCGAATATTGAGATAACGTTCAAGGATGTCAAGCCTGGACAAAGAAAGTAGGAGTGGCGCTTTCGGTGGACGAGGTCGCCAGTGCCAACGGACGCCTGCGTTACCTTACATAGACGGACGATTGCGAGTCTATGCGAACATGCAAACACACTCCCACAAGTACTTACGGGATAGACAGGTCCATCTTGGGGCAGGAAATTTTCACTTTTACTGCGTTCGTGAGGAATGACGTGCAGGACTATGGAGCTAAGCTTGTCCTGCTGCTACCAACGTGCGAGCAACGGTCGATTAGGGATTCCGCTCTCATTATTGAGATGTTTCGGCAGGCAATGGAAGGTCTCGCCTTATGGAGAGTTTCTTCATGGCCCTCTCTGACGGGGACCCCAATCGTCGATCCGTTGAATCTTTGTTGTATTCTTCAAGAGGTCACGCCAGACAGACCCCTCGTCGATCTTGTTGGCAATCTAAGTCCTGGCTTGAACCTGTGGACTGGGTCTGGTGGCGAAACCAAAGGTTTGAATTATAAACATGATTTCAAAACGTAGGTCTTTCATAATTATATTAACCTCCCTTTATCGATGCCATCGAAAGTCTTCTTGCTACGTGGCTTGAGCCTTGGCCTGAAAACGCCCTTTACTGTTAGAAGTGTAAAGTGAAGTTTGCCGGTGCGTTACCTATTTTTTAATTTTTCAATCTCTGTTCCTCATTCTTTTTCAATACACGCTGTATTTTGGGTAGCCCTGCTCCACTGCAATTTTTGGTGCACATCTTTTCGAGCCAACCAATCCCAATATCAAGATGGCTGTGATCCCTACCAAACCTACCCTTTCTCTCCGCTTCGCCTATAAACCAGTATAACCTTCTTTCCTTAACTCCATCATCCATCTACACTCTTGGCGATGCTCTGGTCTATCAATCAACACCCTTGTTCAGGACCATGCACAGAAGCCCCCTGGAAAGAGTTCACTTGCTTCGTTAATCCAACGGCAACTCAGAGTCAATGCGAATCTCGAGGATGTTGAAGAAAGAAACATTTCAAGTGTGTGTATTTTTGCAACCAACTGTTTTTAATCGTATTTCTCATCTTTCAACAGAAACTCAATATTTCCCGGCATCCGTGTCCACCAAGATACCTGGCGAAAGTTCCTCGACCGTACCCAACTTCCACCCAGTTTTCAAGAATGCACAACATCGTAATTGTGTTATCGGAAATGACTGCTCAGCGATTTAGATCTCGATTTAGCTATGAACTGGGCAGTGGTGCATATACCCTTCATTTTATTTCCTTCTGGAAATACCATCGTCGAACGCCGTAAAGTATATTTTGTTTGTTATGGAAGTGTTGCCTTTTGACGTTAACACCATTCCGCATTTGGTAAATGTCACTTGACGCGGAGTACAAGGACTCCCTTTTGAATCTTGAAATCGTCCAGAATGCAAGATGCAGACTGCCATGTTCTCAAATTCTTCACGCGTTGAGATATCCGGTGGAGCTTTCTTTCTAAATGCCCATCATAATTCCGATGGCAAGCTTCGTACGTATTTTCAGGTGTTTCTTATAAGTGTAGCTTCTAAAGTGGATCACAGCTTTAGATCGACTGCGAGAACATTGCGCTCTGGGCGCTCTGCTCGACGCAAAGGAACGCTTCGATCCTCCTCAATGCGCCTCTGGAACTAGAGAAGCAATCATCAAGGACATCATTGCTTGGGTTCAGGACAACAAACAATCGACGTCTATTATCTGGCTCCATGGTCCAGCTGGGGCTGGAAAATCTGCAATTGCTCAGACCGTCGCGCAGAATTGTAAAAATCGTGGTCTATTGGTAGCAAGCCACTTCTTCTCCAGGTCGTCTTCGTCATCGGAACGGAGTGACGGGGATCGTGTCATTCCCACTCTGACTCTGCAACTCCTGCAGGCCTTCCCAGTCACTAAACAGTATGTCAAGGACGTCATCCACAAGAATCCAGGAATTTTTCGTAGTCAACGCTCAAAACAGATGGAGGAGCTGATCATTAAACCATTGAATAGTCGACGACTTTCCCTATTGCGCTTCATGACGAAGTGGCTATTTCCATTTCAAACGTACATTGGCGGACCTCAGGCGTACACCGGCCGACTTATTATTATTGATGGTCTGGATGAATGCAGTGATCCCGAAGTCCAGTGTGACCTCTTGGCTATTATCGCTTCTGCTTGTTCTGACATTCCCCTCCCTCTCCGATTTCTCATTGCTAGCAGACCAGAAATCCACCTTCAGCGAGCCTTTGGCAGAATTCCATTCGAGGTCAAACGGATCAATTTAGCAGATGATCCCGATGCAAACATGGCGATTCGGCGATATCTATTGCGAGAATTCGAAAAAATTCGCAGTAATCATCGGTTTCGAGCACATTTTCACCCTACGGAAGACGTGATCAGCAAGATCGTCGAAAAATCATCCGGACAGTTCATCTACCCCTCTACTGTCATAAAATACATCCAGCATCCTCAAGGTCGGCCTGACAAGCGACTTGAAGTGATCCTGGGAATTTCCTCTCCGAGTCCACGAGTCAACGATCAGCCATTTGCACAATTGGATACTTTGTACAAGCATATATTCTCGTCTGCAAATGGCATTCACCGCGATACTATCAAGCGCATCTTTGGAATCATATTTCTGGCATCACAACCACAATACTATTATCTAAAGCCAAGTCTTGCATTCTTGGAGTCGGCTCTTGCATTGGAGATGCATGAAATCATTCTTTTGTTGGATGATTTTGTGTCCCTCATTGCACTACCTCAAGATCCTACCCAACCCATCCGATTATTTCACACAAGTCTCCTTGACTTCCTTCGTGACCCAGAGCGGTCTGGTGAATTTACTCTTGATTTGTCTGTTGCCCATGAAGTACTAGTTGCTGCACACTTCTCAAGGCTTTTGAATGAGGATAACCCCTCGAGTGAGGTTTTTTTTTCACTGCGTGCAGACAAATTTATTAAAAAACAGCAAAAGATACCCTTACCATTTATCATCGTTTGCTTTTGCATTTCAGAGAAGCAAGGCTGTCAATCCATCTGCGGGAATATCTATTATCGTCAGGATTTCTAATCAACAGATTTGTTCATACTATAGAGAATCTATCACCCGCGATGGCGATAGATATGGCATTTATTCTTCAGCGGTTTTTTGACATTCTATTAAAAAAGGTAGGAATCAGTACCACCTGTTCTGTATTATGCGTGACATTCCTTTGTCAGGGCTTTGAAATTGGAGAAGATCTTCACTCCACACATGCAATGCAAATTTCGGCACGCTTGGAAAGAATTGTACGAATGCAGTGGGACCCATCATTTGAGTATGATGTACTTCCTTTTGTGAGACAACTTTCAAATCTGTGGTTTAATTACTTATATTCCCTGAACTTGAAGATGTCTCGTGTACATGCAGCCGAACACCGTGTCTACAAAATATTGGAGAGTATCTCAAAATATCGTGGATATGGCCCAGCAGAGATGTTGCAGGGCATGATCCCTTTTTATTCTATAGGACCTGACCGTGGCAACCGTGTTTACAAGTATCATATAGTGATCATGTTTCCGCAACTTTCTGCCAGAGCAATTGTTCACTGCACTGGCTACGCATCATTAGTAGGGGTTCTCACTGTTGGACATGAGCTGGATGACCTTGTCCGCCAAATGGCCCTGACCTACATAAATGTACGCAGCCTTCCTTCTCAATTATTTTTTGGCCCCTTACCACTTGCCTGTACAGCGGGTGGTGGAAGAACAAATAGACGTTACAAGCGTAGAGCGCTTTAGGGCGGCGTGGATGATTTAACCATTGCAAAGTAGAGCTCGGGCACATTAGAAGGACTTTTATTAAAGATTACAGATTCTTTGTAAAATTCACAATCGGCCTTTCTAGTGTGTTTCTAATAACACTGTTGAAAGAAGTGTAGGCAACATCCTCGCATACAGAAACTCGTTTGCGAGGTATCAACGTGGTGAGCGTTTAAGCGGATGTAGATGTAGAGGTAGGAGACGCGTTGATATGGGTGGGGAAGAGTGTGTGCGTGAGTGGAAGGATGAGCATGTACCAATAAGTCACCTCGTTCTACCGAGGATGGCTCGCCCTACCATCACCGTTCGTATTGCTGGGAGGCACACTATTTGACTCTTGCTTCTCAACGGGTCCTTGCAACTCCTTCCCTGTTCCCTTCCCCTCTTACCCTCACGGACGCGCAGCAACCCGATCGCAAGCAGTATAGAACCCGCAGAAGTCTTCATTTGCCTTTCCTTCTTCTCCTTTTCCACCTTCTCCGCCTTACTCCTTGCCACCTCCATGCTGAGACGGTCCCAAATGCCATCTTCTCCTTTGTCACTGCGCTCATGCTCTCACCTGCGCTTGAGGGATGTCGATGTGGCCGTGGCCATTGAACTCGACTTCGTACCCTGAGTCTGATGTAACAAGCGACGCCGACCGCATCACGGTGACAATATGGGGGTGCGTAAGGATCTGGGAGGAAAAACACGGGAGTTTGTTATTGCTTGTGATTTCGAAGGTCCGAGTGGAGGTCGTGAGCTGATTGAGATGGCGGCTGGAGTGGCAGGTGCGACGACTCTTCGCTGTGACGGGGTGGTGGTGGACTCTGCGGTGGTGAGGGGAATCCAGACGTGATTTGGGATGATAATCGTCTTTGGCAGCGGTCGCGGTGATTTCACCATCGGTCTGGGTTCCGATTGTTATTTTGGTTTTTCAGCTGTTTGGAAAAAGAAGATTTGCCTCCTTTAAGCCAAGAATCAAGTCCCCGAGACCTCAGGAGAGGATCAGGCATTTGACGGCAAAAGAGTCTTCTCTGCCAGGACTTGGGACAACAAGGACAGGCTGCGCCGGTACGTTGTGCAGTTGACGGCTGCAGGATTGTCCATGCTTGTCATGCCAGAGTCCTAAGCGATGGAAATTATCGAGACCAATCCAAGTAGTGATAAAACGTACTCTGATCCAACGATGATTTCTGACATCAGTGTTGGCATTGACCCGGGTCAGACCCGTCCGTCAATAAGGTTCGTCAGTGGCCGGGTCAAGTCACTGTTATTGACGGACGGGTCTGTGGAGTGGGATTTCGGCCGGGCCAGGACCTGCCAGGTCTAACCTTGCCCTGGCCAGAGGCTGCATCGATGAGGTATGGGGGCAGAAAGCTATTATAAAGCAAGTATACAATATATAACAAATAATATATGCTACAATAATTAGTAGTTCTATAAAACTATGACTCTACAAGAGATTCCTAAAGAGTAGTGATAACAAGACTGTCATCTCCTAGGGACCCTCCTGCTTGGTAAACATCTGCTCGAAACTCTCTCTGCCTCAGTTTGTAGGTTTTGCTTCACTGCAGTTTGGTAGAAATTGCTGGGTTTCTGGTAATCAAATATTTAAAATCCTCAAGGCGGCTTTGAGTGCAATTGGAAATGCTTATTATATCATAATTTGTAATCATTGACCCATCATTGACCCACAGGTCTGGACCAGTCAGTACAGGTTGGTCAGACATTGACGCGTCAAATATTGACCTTTCTTGACGGGTCCGACCAACACTGCATTTGACCGCTCTACCGCCTTTCAATGTTTCGACCTCTGTCCAAAACCCATACTGTACCCAATGGGCTTGTGGCCCGATAAGGCAATTTGTCATAATAGACAAATACTCAAAAATAAGCCAAAAAAGCAGTCTTCCAGTAATTTTTTAAGCCAGGCTTGGGTGATGATGTGGAATTCCTTTCCGGCAACCCCAATATTATTGTTTCGCCTTCACCAGGATCTCGCCATGCCTATCCATTCGCAACACTGACACACCCAAAAGAGGAAGCTAAACTCTTCAACTTTTCATTCCCACACCAACGTTGACCAGGTCTTTTTTTCAAAATTTCCAGTCCCTGTGCCTCCTTGTTTCCAGTCGTTTTGATAAGAATTGGGCCCACTGCTGGAGAATAGGATACACTCCTGTCTAAACCAATTGTAAATTTTTTGTGACAAGAATACTAATGTTCTCTAATTTGGGTGTTTAAAACTTGAAAAAGATCGTTACATGATCATGGGCTTATCATTTTCAGTTTGTTGACATGGCAAATCAATCAGCCCTGGTTGATGTCTGTAAATGGCTCCTTTTACAAAGAATGAATAAACACTCTCCCAACTCGCCTCCTGCATCTGCAGACAATGACAGACATCTTCAGATCATCTCATCATTGGTCGGGGTACTCGGGCAAAGATACTATTTGAAGTTATTATATATTACAAATAAAGTGCAGTTAGCTTGGGTATGACACAAATTCGAGGTGTTTATCATTGTCGGGGAAGGTGGCCCACACGGAGAAGGTGTTGCTCCAGTTCCTGAAGGAAAAAAACGGTCATCCACTGAAAAAGAAGTGGCAAGAATAAAAAGACATACATGCATAGTCACGAACACCTCAGTGCATGTTTCTTTATCTCCTTCCATCCTCCATTGGCAGCGGTAGACAAATTCATGTCCGTCATCTTGACTATCTTGAATTCCCGCCCTTCCAATCCGATCAAGTTTGATCAGTGCCTCGTTCAACTCTGAATGCAGCCTTGCATTCTCCTTCTTCCAGTTTTCCAGTTCTTCAATCGATGCGAACAATACCCTTTCTTTCTCATCAACGTCAGCCTCGAGCTCTTCCATTCTCATTTGCGCTGCCTTTAAATCCTCTTGTTGCCGTGCGATTAAAACACGAAGCTCGGGTTCTTCTGCTGCCCTTCGGCGCACTTCATCATTCGTTCGACTGTCTTTTTCCATAGCGAACTCAGCCATTCTACGCCACATCTTCATATCGTCTTCGAGTGTCTTGATGCGAAGCTCAAAAGTTGCTTTGACGAGGCCAACGCCCAACCTGGCCTGCTCTTCTGCAATTTTTGCTTGTTTTTCGAGTTCTTTGTTCTCCTCCCGAATGTTCGTCACATAGGCCGACGCATGTCCGTACTGCTCGCGGAAAAATTCCACATCCTTTTCTGCTTGTATCTTCGATATCTCCAATAAAGCTATCTGGGCAACTAACGAGGAACGCTCAGCATCCCAAGTAGATTTTTCTGCTGCTAATAGAGATTGCATTTCAGCCAATTGTTTACTCCTTTCGGAATGAGAGCTGGCGTTTTGCTCCACGACTTGCTTGAGTTGTTCATGCATATTGTGAAGTTCTTGTTGCAAGCACTCGTTCTCGCGTTGTTGATCGCTAAGTCGAATTTCGAGGGACGAGATTTGGGCGACTGAAGCGGAGGGCAAAGTAGAAGAGCCTACTACATTCTACAAAGAGATTGTGAGAAATCGTTTCTTGTTCGCTTAAAGTAACTAACCTCGAAACCATTGGGCATGTTCTGTTCAAATGCCAGTTCGGCGGATCCACTTCGGCTTGGAATGGTTGAAGGAATTTTCAAAACCTTCTTCCTACCTCGAGTTTTACTGTTTTGGAGTACAGAATTTGACGACGGCGTTTTCGATCTGGAGCGAGATCTTGTCATGGGTTTCCTTGGCTGCTGAGATTCATCTTCGTCTTCGTGTAGCATGGAAGGCGAATGTGCTTGGACGTTAGTTTTCTGTGAGGTTTTGGTAACTGATAAAGAGCAACTAATAATTGGTGTGCGGTCATACCTGTGCAGAACCCAAGGATGAAGTGTCTACATCGTTTGTCTTGCTTTGGGAAAGAACACCAAGATCCTGACTTGTATTCGAGTCTGTGACATCCATTTGTCGTTGTTGGGCTTGGAGTTGCAACATTTCTTCTAATAAATCTTGCGTGCTCTCCTCTTCTTCCAGTCTTAGGAACCTCGATTGTGGGGCGACCGAAGCACCATCATTACCATCGTGAGTTTCGTCCTCTTCCATTAAAAAACTACTAAGATCGACATAAGCTTCCTCCATGCCTCGTAAGAGCGCGTCCTCGGGTTGCGCTTGAGATGACTGTTCTTGAGATATGGTGTGTGGTCCGGAAGCAGGTGGAACGACAGTCGTAGATGCGTCTGCCACAGCTATTTCATCGTCCGGCTGTTGATCTCCTGCAGAACTTCGACTCACATAGCTAAGACTCCGACTTCGAGCCTCTGCACGAGCAGCGACATCCCGCAAAGATTGTTTCTTCTTTGTTATCTCTTCCTGACCATAATTGGCAATGCTAACGGTAGAATCTCTCCTCTTTTTGGCCTCGGCCTCTTCCGCAATCTTCTTTCCTCGCCAAAAAAAGTCAGAATCCTCCGCACTCTCTTTTCCCTTCGGTCTTGATGTATCCAGCTCTCTTACCCCGCCATTCTCCTCGGCGGAAGTGTCCCATTGCCCGGCCCTCCTACCCAGCACGACAACTTTCTTATTGCCATGATGCTCCTTCTCGGGTGATTCGAACTCTTCAATAGCCTCCTGCACTTGTCGGTCATTAGACGATGAAGGTTCAATAATACTATCAGGCAGCGACGAATAAGGTGGCTGAAGGTGGGCATGAAATGTTGAAGGAGACAATTGAGGAAGTGGTCGTAGGAGTTTGTTGGAAGGGTGATCTGCATTGGAATTCGACTGGAGGCCGGAGTGGTTGTGTTGAACAGCTCTGGAACTTGTTCCCGGTGTTCGTGGTTTCATCCTAGACTTGAGGGTAAGTTTGCTAGGGCTGCTAGGTGGAGTTACTGGCGTTAGGAGAGTTCCTGCCTCAAAGACGGGTTGTGGATTAGTGATATAAGTCGTAGGAAGTTGGATCTCTCTTTCTTGGGATTGTGAATTCTCTATTTCGGATTCGGGCACAATATCACCGGGGTAGGCGTAAACATTTGGCTGTGGCACCGAAGGTCCAGAATTTCCTGTATTAGTTACAGACAAACCAGCCGCTATCATCGGTGTTAATTGTTTCGAATTCGAGTTCGTCGCTGACTTGGAAGTCGAATGTCTGTGTGTTGGCGATACTGGTACACTCTCCTCGCTAGTACGCTTTTGCTTTCCCATAACCTCGACATCAAATATCTCCAGGCGGCGTTTTGCTCCAGGACTTAATCTCGAATTGCTCTCGATTTCCTCAACTGCGACATTGCCCACATGTTTATCACCTGCATAAGCACTTGGCCGGTCTTCCATAGACCGGGTCTGCAAGTTCCCTTCGAGTGGAGCTGGTGTTCCCAATTCGTTATTTGGATCATGCTCTCTGCCATAAAGGTTGGAATCTGATATTTGCAGGACGCTGACATCAGGAATCAAGGTCTCTTTGACTTTTTTCTCGACACGTTGAACTGAACTGAGCGTCCTGGGACTGGGGTTGAAAGGTGAGGTCGAAGCCACTGGCAATTTATCTTTCGCATTCGAAGTAGAGAGTGGTTTGTTCTTCCCCCGTTGTGGCTGCATCCCTGGAAATGTATGTTTCCTTGGACGAGAATCAAATCCGCCTTGACGTGGAGCAGATGTAACAGGTGGAGAAGAATGGGTATCCTCCAAGATCACGATTTCATCATCGTCTTCTTCTTGTGTCTCGATGACCCTCTCTTTCCCTTTGCTTGCTTTGTGAACCATTTGCCCTACTTGCGGTCCTTCTTCGATATCCCCAATGTGGGCCTGCGCATTCTCCAGTCCACCACCGTCAGCCACCATGTCATAATCATTATCCGACACATTGATGTTCGAATCTTGAATGCTTCGTTTGTTGCCCCTGGCACTCGTAGCGGGGCTCGCCAACCCTTCTGATGGTACTTCCCCCACCATTTTTTCGTCATTTTCATCTTCGTTTACGGGTTTCGTTTTATGATCAACGGCTGACTCTTCGTCAACCTCTTCGATATCTTCATCATTGGAACCAATACCCTTTACTTTCCCCCTATTTTTTCTGACCCGGTTCTGCTGCGTGCGTGACCAAGGAATCTTCTTTCCCTGACCCCGACCCCGACTGTGCGATGGTTCCGGCGAATTCTGGGGTTTATGCATGATCTCCACAACAATTTTCCTCTTCTTCTTTGGTCGGCTGGAGAGTACAACGTGAGGCTCAACCAAGTCTCGTTCATCGTCGTTAGCTTCAACGTCGATAGTCCCTCCACGTCGGCGGGAAGAATTATTTGCAGAGGAATTAGTAGATTGAACCTCAGCAATTTTGCGTTTCGTGCCTTTGAGTCGAACTTCTGACTGTTGTGGTTTCACAGTCGTTGTTGAAGAGGAAGATCGTCGATTGAAGGATGAGTCCGGTCGTAGCGAAAGCATACCATCACCCTGCTGTCTTTCATCATCTTCACTCTCCTGCTCTTCATTCTTTATGAATTTACGAGAAATTGGTTTATCGTTTTGTGAAGGTCCAACTGGCTTAGAAATCTCACGTCCGCGTCTGACGTATCCATTGGCGGTGGAATTGGTTGCTGTCGAGTTGGAACGACCAGTAATTCTGGAGGAAGATGCAATAGACACAGTGCGTGCCGTTCGCTTCGACGCTGTTGAATCGCGACCCTTTTTCTTTGCTGTATATCAAAAGTATTAGTGTAACTAAAATTAAGAAAATGTGTTAATGTCATACCCTTCGTTCTAGCCTTGTCTTTCATCTTTCTCTTCCATGTCAAAACCAAGTCATCCGTACAATCCGTCTTTGGCACCCAACTTTGAGCCCAAGGTTTCCTTGTCTTTGGATCTTTTCCCTTCCACCGTACTTTATATCTGTCGCCCTTCTCAGCTGTAATCTCGATTACTTCATATAGCGTCTTGTCGTCGTCTTCGCGTGGCTTAAACCGCTGAGAAGGCTCGGAAATCGACGCCTGCGATTCAACGTCGGACTCCATAGTTCGTTCCTGACAATGGTCAATACATACTGCAACTCAAAAGGTCAGTTATACCTCCAAGACTTTCACCTCTCCAATTGAGAGTTATACTTGTGGGCGACCATTGCAGAGGGTTCATTTTTGGTGAGTAAAAATTACGTAAGCAATGCAGACGAGTAATCTGAACCGGTGAAATCATTTGTTCTATTCCGATTCTATACAGCGGGCTATTTGTCTTCCAAGTTGTGTGCCGCAGGACGGGTACCAACCTCCCTTTCAGAATACATCCTATTAGCACCTAGCAACACTACTAAGCGTTCTTCCCCGAGTCATTTCCGTTCTAACTTAAGACCTGGATATCGTGTTGACTCAGGAAATCTGTTTCTGGTTCTGTTACATCTTGGTTTCTACTTTTCGACTGGCTAGAATTTTCTGCTATAATGCGTGGTCTTTTTTCTCGAGTTCCTCGAATCTGGAGTCTTTCGGCGTTGACTTTTGGCATAATACAACTACACGCCAGGTCTGCTCTTGGCTCATTATACCCGACAAAGCCTATTTCTACCACAGTGTTTTTGGCGGGACAGGCTGCACAACTCAAATGGGTCGAAGACGGCCATGCACCAGTCATAAGCGAACTGGGTCATATGAAGATACAACTCTTCGCAGGGAATATCGTGAGTGCTCGCACTCCTATTAACACTGGCAAAGATCATTTTTATATCCTCAAATCAGACATACATTGCGACTATCGCTCACACTGTCGACCCACTTTCTTTATCAACAACAGTTTACATACCTACAATCACTCCTACGAATTTTCACGTCTAGTTCGTACAGTTTCAAGCGATTATTTCCATTCGCCGTTCTGATGGCTCGAATCTAGCACCCTCCGATTCATTCCCTCTCGTACCCCACGAAACCCAATTTACACTGCTCCCTTTACGATCATTCCCAACCCTTACCTCCTGGCGTCCCTGCACCCTCCTTCGCCCACGATTTCTACACCATCATCTATTTCATCCGACTCTGCTCGAATGGACATATCCACGTTCTCTCGAATAACTGGGACTCAGCCTGTCACCCCTAATGCTTCTGGCAAGTATCTACCATCACAGCAGCAAGATAGTGCTAGATCTATCATAAATTTGGGATTTGGATCTGGGAGGTCCAAGGAAGGAGGGTTGATAAAGATGAACGACAGGATGAGCGTACCAGGTCTGGATGTAGATTTGGAAAAAATGAAGTTCAAATTGGTCTTCATTATATGGCCAGCAATGATAGGGTTTTCGTTGGCTATGTAAACTAGTATTTACGGTAATACGCCATCAATGTGCTTGTGGAGATCGCTTGAATCATGTGATAACGAGAATCGAGCCGAACTCTTATTATTGTCAAACTACTATAGGGCTGTTTCAATTTCTCATTGCTTTTTGACGAGTGAACCGAGGAACACAAGTACTCATGTCTAAAGTGAACCCAAAACCAATATTGGACAATGTACCCGATGCCGATGAGGATGTCGACGATCTCGATGGTTAGTTCATTGAAGGTCATTCGACGCACTCAATCAACCAAACTTGCAGATGTCCTGGACCAATTCAGTCCTCCCTCAGAAAAACAACCTCCCGCTCCACCTCCTACATCCACCTTCCCCCCTATGACAACCACAGGCCGACCCCGACATAATACGCGGGTGGACGTAGCTCCGACATCCCTTCCCGGTTCCTCCGGATCGAAAATGGATCCTTTTTCCGAGACAGATGAAGACGAGTTGAGCACCGCATTTTCAAGAGAACTGGCGAATGGGATGGAGAGTTTGATGAGAGAGTTGGTGGACCAGCCAGATCAGGATAGAGAAATTACGGGAGGGGCATCGGAAGGAAAGAAGGAGATGACCGAAGAGGAGAAAAAGGCTTTCAAGGCTGCATGGGAAGCTATTTTGATTGAAGGCCTTGGGGGTCCAACTAGTTCTGAAGAAAGTCTTGACAAGGGCAGGGCGAGTGGAGAGACAGCGACGTTTCAATCCAAAATTAAACAAACGATTGATAAGTTAAAGGAGAACGAATCAAAATTCCAGGTGTGTTTGTTCATTACTCATCCGTCTCAATTACTGATTGACACTATTAGGAAGTGTCTGGTTCTGGGTTACCTCCTGCTACTGAATCGGTAGAAAATCTGCTTCATTCCCTGGGTGACCTTGACTTAGGAGGAGACGCAGACAATGAATTAGCAGATCTCCTCGAGAAAATGATGACCCAGCTCTTGAACAAGGATGTACTTTACGACCCATTAAAGGAACTTGCCGATGGGGTGCGTAAATCTTTTTTTTTCTGCACATTATTTCAATTTTTTAAAATCCTATAAGTTCCCATCCTACCTAGCAAACCCACCACAGCCACTCTCAACAGAAGACGAGCAACGGTATGAGAAGCAGTTAGTTTGCGTGAAGAAAATCTTGGAGGTGTTTGAGAAGCCAGACTTTAGTGATAGCCACCAAGAGTATGGGAAACAAATTGTGGACCTGATGAGTGAGGTAAGAACTGGTCGAACATGCGAATTAGAACAAATGACCACCTGTTTAACCGTAGATGCAATCCTACGGCCCTCCACCCGCTGAAATTATGGGACCTCTTCCTCCGGAATTTGATGGCCTAGATAAGCTCACCGAGGCTGGTGACCAATCGTGTATAATTTCATAAACTAGACAAATTGCACTATTGGTATCACTGCTCAGAAATGGCTGGGACAGTTGTACTATGTTGGCTTTGCCAGCGCAAGAATTGGAATAGTTTAATTGATCCACGGACGTAGGTAAATACACCAAATGCTTTCCATTGATTGCTATCATACAAAATTCTGTGTTATAGTCTAAGGGTACCCCAAAAATTTTCAAGAAGAAATGAACATGAGCGAAAGAAAAATCTCCTAGACAATAAAAATGATGTCCGTAGCTGGAATCGAACCAGCGGCTCCTCGGAGTAGATGCACCACAACGAAGTGATTTAACCCCTAATCGATACGGACCACAAATATAGTTGTATTTCAATTGACTTTATACCAACTTTCATACACATTTCAGGACATGGTCATGTGGTTCAAGTATTCTAATGTTGGCCGCAGTGCAACATCTCTATGTTGAATTTAGCTTGTTGTATAAGGCAACATTATCAAAATAAAAGGATAGGCAAAACGGCATGGCAATGTGAAGAGTCTGAAATTGGTATGATGTCAACCTTTGGGGATCACCCCAATAATGTTCAGACTCTAAGAGTTAATAGCCCCAAGCAGCATTTCCAAAACCAATTCTAACAGGAATCACTAAAAATAGGTTCAACAAAGGACTTACTGGGTGACTTCCCATACCACTATCTTGAAATAATATCTCTAAATTTCCATTTCTCACGACCTTGAATGGAATTTTTCTTTGTCCAGCTAAGGGAATTGATGGTGGCGTTTTAGAAATAGGTATTCAAGATAGCGTTACGGGAAGTCACCCACTGCTACCGTACCGTTTTTTGACGTTTCAACTCGAAACACGCGCTAACACGCGCTCACCCTAAAATCACGTGCTATGCGAGTGATCGCGTCGCGTAATTTAAAATTTTATAAACAACTCTATTCTTGTGATATCGATTCACGAACTTATGCTAACGTATCTCGGACATATGGATATCCCCGTGCGAATGATATGAACAGAAGAAGTCCGATGCCCTCCGAGTCCTCGAAAGCGGCGGCCTGGTTTGCTCCAGGCTTTAAGGTGACAGGCAAAATGGTCATGACCTAGGCCGGGGCTTTGGCGAAACGCGTATTAAAATAAGGCGGAGGTTACTGCATACATCAACAGGCAGTTTTAATAAAGTGGAGTCCCTTACATAAAATATGATTACCAGGGTAAACTGTCGAAATGTGGGAGGCTGTGTCAGTTGTGCTCATTGCTGACCACTAATCTGTATATAATTTGAATTATGTATGGCCTAGTAATTAGATATTGTCTCCAGCTGACTACTATCACGGTTCGCAGAGGAGTCGCATAGTAGTCCGGAGCAGTCACCGGCTTATTCATGGGTCATGACCATTGGACCGAGTACTGCTCGCGACTCCTAAGTCAGTCAATTCAGTGTGCATAAACCATATGCGATTGGACGGCATTTTAACGATAACATTTACAGGGGCCCTTCAAGCCTCGGACCCACTTTCATTCAAATCTCACAATCCTTGCCCCGAAGGATATCGCTTCTCGTAATTACAGAATTAGGGTCCTTGTTGAGTAACTCTTACATGCCCTTCATGAAGATATAAATTGAAGCCTGGACATCTGCATAGCGTCCCGAAATTGTACCGAAAGCGAACTTCCTCTCAATTCAAATGACTACCTGGCCTTTTTAACAGCTTCCAGTAATTCTAACGGGCTGTACCAAAACCAGTAATATAAGTTCCAACACACCGGTATAGTCTCTGATATCGATAGGACGGATAGTGCTGATCGACCTCTTCTGGACATGGAATAACTGTATTAGTAGGTCCTGAAACACTCCACTGACCAAAATTGGGATCCTCGTGGACTCAAGTTTTGTCTGTCCTGGGTATCTTCATATATAACAACTAAATTACCTTAAAGTTTGAAGTATTGATTAAAGACCTACCCTATTGACGAGACAATAAATAAGATCAACGGGGAATCGTGGAGTCGTTTGACACTTGGTACTTAGTTTCGATTTGAGGCAATCAATGAACCCTGAAATTAAATGATGATCATCGAGTAGAGTTCAGTAAAATACATGGGCGCGAGGTCTCGTGGACGGAAAATACTCTAGTCTTCATCGGGATAAGTACAAACGGGAAATAGGATCCGGACGTGGCCGCGACGGGGAGATGGTAGCTCAATCTGAAGGTCCTATCAATCAAAAAGTTGATGAAACATTGAGATTGGATAAGCCAACTGCATTAGCTGACGAAAGGGAGTTTACTCACCCTAAAAAAATGGCATCGATTGGCACCTTGGACTTGGTGTTTCAGGATAACTGATCCGGTGAAGGGGACACAAAGAACTTGAGAGATCCAGAAGGATTCCCGCTTTCTCGACATAACGCAAAGAGCCTTCTGTCGCTTAAAGCACCTCCCAGGGCAAACGCACCAACTTCCGACGGATATATCGAATACTGAGGGTAGAGTTGTTCAGCGATGGCAAGCTTTATAGAAGGATGGTGATCAGTTCGCGACGGAAGTATTTCATGCAGATGGTCAGCTACCTTTGACAAGATACGGCGGCGGATCCAAGGACCGTCTGGGGCTCCTGAGATATCCACAACTGTATACCGTTCACCGTCAGTTGTGACGACAATTCGGATAGTTGGCAACGGCGTTTGTGGCCTTATCATAGGTGAGAAATTTAGGACGAAATGCATTGGAGCACTTGGCTACTCACATCGAAGATGAAAAAAACCTATGTAAGCGAAACTTTGGGAGGTAGGATTGATGAGCATTTTCATGTCGTTCAAAAGCATGCACTGTTATATACCTGACGTTTTGCCTATATGGTTCCGGGCCTGTTGTGGAACCTGTCAGGTTGCTGATCATGATGATCCTCCTTTTTTTTCATCAAAGCCGATGTCAGTGCCAAAAAAATCCTGGGTAGGGCTAGTCAGATAGCTGACATATACAAACTGATAATTTGAAACCTACCATTGCTGTGCCCGGATACTTGGGGTGTAATGATAATGTGCCCCACTTGGATAAATTCGTCAACCACTCTCGCATTTTTGGTAAATGATCAGTTTCATCAACGAACTAGGCAATGTCACCATTCCTGTACATGATGAGTGTAGATCCTTGCACCGTAGTTCTGACTGGCCCTGTACCTACGTCACTCGAAAAAGAGTTGGAGGCCGAAATATCTGTTGCTCAAGTGTTTACAACGTTTGGTGAATCCTAGCAACTAGAAGAAGGACTTTTGACCTTGATTAAAGGGACCATCGGATTCCGGGTCACCACCTGAAACAATCAGAAAGGAGATAGAAGGAAATCCCGATTCGTGTCAATAAAACCACAGGAATGGTTCCAAGAAGCCAATAAAATCAAATAAAATAAAGCTGCCAGAAAATTTTGAGCTTCGTGGATCAGGGTAAAGTGGCCGACATTGCCCTTTCTCAATGATGACTTGGCACGGAGAGAGAGGAAGTTATGATCCTTGCTTAATAGAAAAAAAAAACAACGTACTGTTTAGCGGTAAGGCACCGCTCGACACTCGAGTCGTTGTACATGTGGTTTTTTTCGTTTTCGGCAATGCAGGTTGACAGCCATTGGTAAATACTATAGTCCCGAAGTGTATTCACCAACGTAGCCTAACGTGGTAGCTGTATATAAAACAGGGCCCCAGCTACCTTAGCCGGTACCAGACAAGTGGTCAGATGTTTACTCACTACTACAAATGGCCACTCCGAGTCTGAACGTTCCATCCCGAGTTCAAAGGGGTTAGCTGATCGCCTTCTCCGTTTGTACAGGCGCCGGTAAGGTACCCCAAAAAAAAACTTCTGTCATGCTTTCCGAGAAATTTATTGCAACATTACAACTTCTTCTGTTTTACGGGACATTGAAAAAATTTTCAATGTCGAATCAATAAACGTCGGGTTTCCTTTCAAATTAGCATTTACATACCATTTCATCAAGTCTCTCGACTACCAGCAAGCCGCAACAAGACCGTCAAGGCAAATTTTTGGCGAAAGTTTCTTAGAAATTTAAATCTACTCTGATGACAAAGTGATAGAAATCCCGTCAATTACTTTAAGAAGTTGTTCGGGTTGTTTAGGAGCGTTTTGAAGATTAATGTCGGTAAGAATCAGATCAACCACAGCTTCGTAAATACTACATACTCGGTGTTTTTTGGTGAAGCGAAATTGTGTCTTGGAACCCCAAATCCAAAAATACATGATTCACCAAAATTTACAACATATTACAATAGAAAACAGTATATCAAAAACATGAATTTGCCCGAAAGGTTATAGAAAAAGAGTATATGTATGTGTATGGCTCGTTGTCTGTGTTCATGCCCAAGGATTATGATCGTCATCGTAAGTATAAACTTGTCTAGCAGCATCACTCGGGTCCTCGTTCGTCCTCCATTCCGAATCCTCAACAACATCACTTCCAGCCCGTTCGTCGACTCCTACTCTCCTTTCATTCGCCACTTCCACCTCCACCTCCACCTCCACCTCCGGCTCTCCCTCTCCCTCATCAGCCTCATCAGCCAGCCCGCTTCTGTACACCTTCTTATACGCCAAAGCTCTCAACGCAGGCTCTACTCCCCTTTTCCTCTCTATCATCTGCTCTGCCAAATCCGCATCCTCAACCACCAAATCAACAGCATCTGGCGGTAACGACACACCTGTCGTCGTCGTCGTCGTCTGTGGGTTGGCACTGGCACTGGCGCCTGGACGTGAAGAGTTTTGTCGTGATATAGGTAACGAAGATGTTGGTGAAGGAAGATAACTCCCGACGCGTTGTCCCACGCGGGTGTTGACACGAGAAGGAGGTGGAGGTGGAGGTGATGATGGTAGAATCTGCGTAGCCAACTTTAACTGCGAAGCAGTACGGGGACTATTCCCATGCCGCTGTATCCTCGTCCATCTCATAGCCACATCTTTAGGTTCAGAAGAAGAACCCCCATCACCAGCACCACCAGAAGCATTCAACCTCTCCTGTTCGTGATCAATAATCCTCTCATTCGATACATCATCTCCCATCGCCGGCGCCGCCGACGGTAGCTTTCCATTCTGACCCAGCTGACTCGCCGAGTGATTGACGGCGCCGTACCCTTTCCACGCAAAATAACCCTCCCTCTGCCTCAGCGCCTCCACTCCCCTCGACCCCCTAATCGGCGAGAACCAAGCGCCCCTCTCATCCCTCAATACCCTCTCCTCCTCAGCCCAGATCACCCTCCTCGCACCCTCCGAACTAACATCAATAATCGGATAATTATAATCCCCAAACAAATACTTTTTGCTATTCTCAAACAGCTCTTCATCTTCTTGGTCAATGTCTCCAAACGGAAGGTCGTACCCTTCTTCCTCGCCGTTAAGAACGTCGTCAGAGTCGTTTCGTGTCTGAGAATCCCAGATGGTGTCTTCGGGAGGTGTATCGATCATGTCAGGAGCAAGATGAACGACGTCCTCCACTTGGTTCGTCAACAACGGCGCATGGACACTCTCCGCTTCATCACCACCACCCCCAACCACCCTCTTAATCGCCTTATTAACCACCCTCTCCTCCGTCGTCTTCGGCAACCAATACTTTTTCCTACCCCCTTTGCTATACCTCAACCCGGCCCTAATCCTATTCTCCAACCCCACTCCCTGATGCATCAACCCACCCGCAGGCTCAAACTCCCTATAATCCATCCCTCGGCCCCTCAACGTTGCCTTCGAATCCTCAACGACATCCTTTACCCCAAACGCATCTCGAAAGGCATACATCATCGGCATCCTCGCAGCAAAGCTGTGGCGTGAGTCATTTAAAAAGTCACGATAGCTAAAGGCGTAGTTGTGGGCGATGGCGAAAAAGGGCATTTCGATGCAGATGAGGAGGTCGTTGAGTCCGACCGAGACTTTGGCGGGATTGGTGTAAGGGCCGAGGCGGGTGATGAGTTTAGTGGCGACGAGGGTGGAGATAAGGAGGGATTGCCAGAAGGAGAAGAAGAGGATTCCTTTGACGCAGAGGAATTTAGGTACGGGTCTGTCGTGTGTGTGTCAATAACTCGAAAAAAGAAAAAAAAACTCGGAAGAAAGGACGGACCGGAAAGGTTTGAGATCATCATTAACGACGACCCAGAACATGGCCAAGCAATACAATGCCAGACAAATGCTAGCATTATAAATGATACTAACATACAAATACCCCGAGTTGGCACGAAAGTCTCCCTCGTCGAACTTTCCGATGGCTTTCAATATCATTGTCGCTATCGCCAATGCGGGTTTGATTTGGACGTATTCTAGTTTTTTTTTTTGGTTAAAACAATGTAAAGGGCGGTGGTGGGGAAGAACTCACGTAGGATGCCGCGTTTGAGGAAGAGAAGGGTATATGGATCGCTGACGTCAATCTCGCGTTTGAACAAGTTGACAGGGAACACGGGTTCCTTTGGTGGTCTTCCGTGTAGAAGGATGAGTAATGAGCGTTCGCCGCCTAGATACGAAAGTAGGAGGACAAAAAAGCAATAGATGACGAATGCCTAGATTGA
>QDKV01005038.1_pt1 | contig 23307 bp, 28 predicted proteins | sample 1861101 | NCBI WGS metagenome assembly QDKV01 (sample SAMN04275158, study PRJNA302643) | Fungus metagenome, whole genome shotgun sequencing project. | isolation source: fruitbody | host: Mallocybe terrigena | place: Sweden | collected 2013 | reverse complement strand
GAATGTAGTATGATACTATTTTATGTGTTATCTGCCCGTTACTTAGGTGTGATGATGTGTTACGAGGACCCCATCATAGGCCATCTTGACAACCACCCCTCGCCATCTTGATCCGAAAGGTGTCTCATAGACCTGAGCCCCCTGGTCAACCGTAGACGCTGCTTTCAAAAAACGTACCAGGAAGCCGAAGCCATCTGACTTGTTACTGTATTACAACTATGGCGCTGTGGCCGTTAAATGGTGGGGGCATGGCATTGAGGTCCTTCACGATCAATTCAATCCTCCTCGTCCAAGCGAGCCTGTTCCAGCACTGTCGGGACCATCAACCACCGTAAACGATAGGACAATTGCAAGAGGTAAACTTGATGAAGTTCGGAAGCGCGCCAAGGCCGCAAAGCGTGGAACAGCCGGAAAGCGCAGAACAACCATAAGGCATGGCATAGTCCAAGCGACCAAAGTTAGGCATGAGTTTTCTCCTGCTGAAGCAGGGTCTGGAGAAGAGGAATTGGAGGAACAGGCAATGTGGGATGAAGATGATGTGATGTTGTATTTTTGGGGAAATGCACAAGTCGCCAAAGACCAAGAAGATTCAAGAAAAGACTCGGTGTATGGAAAAGTGGAGGAAAGGCCTGTCTTATGTTTAGTGGTGATGTTCGACTTGCACGCGAACGTGGGATGTTGGTGTTAAGTGAGGCGTATTGACCTTCGTAAGTTGAGGGCAAGAAGAGTAGACGAGACCAAAGTCTGCAACCAGCATTCAACTAAAAGTCAACAAGAATGATATGACCTTGTCGATTGCTTTCCGTGCTGCCAGAATCGCAGTCGTAACTAGATTAGAATGTTAGCGGAACTCGTAGGTTGTGTTGAGATCTCTGCTGCTTTTCCGTATGATAACAGAAGACGGAGCACTTATTTCGAACAAGAAGTAATGCTGGGGACCGAAGTGTATATAGCCTGTACAGGAGGATTGTGAGACATGTAAGTGATTTATCGAATGTGAAACTCGACATCAACATTTGCTGCATTATACAATCGCTGATGAATGTCACCTCTCAACCAATCAGTCAAGGAGAAAGCTTTGTGGAAGAGAAGCAATAAGCTCATGAACCCCTATGCCCTCATCAGACTTGACGACATGACATATGCAGACGAAACCTTCCCGCACACAACTTTCCACCTTGAAGTGAGATTTTTCGTCCAAGTCATATTGCCCCCTGAGGATGGTAAGAAGTGTTTGGTGAATGAATGGTTTGTCGGCGTAAGTCCCTTGGATGGGATCGCGGAACAGTATCTTCCAGGCCCCTCCTTGGCCACGACGGACGAGAGTTCTTGACTTTCTAGTAGAATTTCTAGTAGAATCCATGAGCTAGAAATGAGTTAGGGGCGTCAGGGGATGTCGGCTGAACACGTACACAGTTTAGTGGGCAAAGGTTGCAGTAGGAGTCATAAGGGACCTTTCATTGTGAGTCAGATAATGCCTCTCTGAATCGTGCTCCATCATCATGTGAATTCCTCATAATTTGAATAGTCCCGCGATATTTTCAAACAGACCGTCGACACTCTTCACACGACTTCCTGAACCACTGTGGGCTGCTTTTGAACAGCATGCACTTCTATTTCGTTCTCCCCGGCGACAAAGTCTATATACTCGCCAGCTGGCTGGTGCACCCTGCGGCAAGAATTTCTGGCGTGCAGTTCGTGTGACTGTAGCATCAGTTTCCCTCTTTTCTGTCCTTTTCGTTGGCTTTGTTATCTACATTTGGACATTACTCGTATACGGCGCAATCCACTTCCCTCGTTGACAGCCCAAAATCGGGTGGGAGGATGAGAGGGGCAAGGGTGTTGGTGGTGTTCATTGTTTGTTGAGGTGTAATTCTTGTGAGGCTCTCCCGGGAGTAATAGAAATAGATGCTTTTTGAATGAATACCCTCTTTTTCTGTCCTATATCTTTCTGGTCGACCCTCGACTCGTCACGGTAGAGATAAAAAGGTCTGGGACCCACGTTCCGCCACAACCGTTGTATTTAAAGTTGCAGCGTATTTCCGAAGATTGCTCGCTACGTGCAGACAATTTCTTCAAGTAACATCCAGGTGCATCAAAGTCAAACATCCTTCTCTCTATGGTAGAGCTCCGAAATTTACGAGTGAGCATCTGAATCTCTTTATTTTCTTCGGTTAAAAGTGCTCGATCTGTTGATCAGACACCAGCCTCAAATGAATGAGAGTTGTTGATAGCAATCGGTTGGTGAAGTTCGTGGATATAGAAAGCCCGTTGAGTGATTCAGATGTTGGATCATTTGAGGACGCCTTGAGTTACTTAGAGGGGGATATGTAGTACTTATTTGACCCTGTACTCAGAGGGAGATTCAGAGATTAATGTTCGAACTGACAGAATGCCAGATGGACCGAATACCATTTTCTGTAAGAACTTCTAGGCAAGTTCACGCTAACCAGACATCCAAAAAGCCATGGAATTTGGGCCAAAATGTTTGCATAAATCAGACTAAAGCTCGACTCGAGTCTAGTAATAAACTACAAGTAGCTGTAACACAGTGAAACTGTGCAAAATTGTGCTATCTCACTCATCGAGAGGTCGGACTCAAGGAGCAGTGGGGAAAAGGAATTCGAAATGAAATGATTGAAGTCAAGTGACATCCGCAAATGGATAGGACCGGCCGAATTTTGTCCGCTTACCTTCTGTTGAGCACTCCGTCTACGAAGATTTTTGGCGTACGCTACACTTTACGAGGTGTCCATTTTCCATTTCGAGTCAGGTTTGAGGATGGGTCAGCGTAGAATGAAATCAATTCTGGAGAATACTGTCAGCCTCTCTCAATTTCCCCAAAGCCCCCTCTCGTGGTAGTTTCGATACACTTCCTTTTTCTGCAAGGCGCTACGAACCACTAGCTACTGATGATCACCGACAAACGTAAAGATGATCCGTCTAATGGTGTGACGGAAGAGGAAAGGCTGACCACTGGCAAAGAGCGACCAGAAGAGGAGCAGCCGCAGCCGCAAGGGGAGGAAGATTTCACACATGATAATGTTCGTGAAAACGCTCAGTCGACCCAAGGCAAGGATCTCTTACGCGAGAGTGGACTGCCATCTCCTGGCTCTGGACCGAAGAAATTCAAGGAGGAACGTGAAGAGGAGAATCATCAACCTAAGCGTGCGTATTCTTAGCAGATGCTTATTGTCCCGGACTAATGGAAATGTTCGTGATCAGACGCAAATGTAGATATGTCGCAGGTTTGCATAATTTACGGCGTCATTGATTTCTCTAGTAATCATTGTTCATAGATTCAACTTACGGCCGAAGACCTATACGACAAGGAAAAGGTAGATTTGGAGTCAATAGGACTAGGAGACGTCTTCCGGCTTCTTCAATGCGTAGATGAGGGACTAACCCAGGAGGAGGCTGATCGGCGATTGGAGATTTTTGGGCCAAACCAGTTAGAGAGCAGGGAACAAAACCCGTTTCTGCAGGTGAGTCTAAGTGTACATTTGCGCACCAGTACTAACGCTTTCCGTGTCCAGTTCTTGAGTTTCATGTGGAATCCCCTCTCATGGGTCATGGAAGCCGCTGCCATCGTCGCCATCGTCCTTGCGAACGGTCAGGGCATGCCACCGGATTGGGAAGACTTTTGCGGAATCATTTTCCTCCTCCTAGTCAACTCCATAATCGGGTTCTGGGAGGAAAGAAATGCGGGGAATGCCGTGAAAGCACTCATGGATTCCCTCGCCCCAAAGGCCAAGGTGAAGCGAAACGGTCAATGGAATGAGATCGAGTCGGCGAGTCTGGTCCCCGGCGATATGGTCTCGTTCAAGATAGGGGACATTGTACCTGCGGATTGTCGGCTGACGGAGGCTGTGAATGTGTCCATTGACCAAGCAGCACTAACAGGCGAGTCTCTGCCTCAGGCAAAGGCAGTGAGCGACGAGTGCTTCTCGTGAGTATACAACATTGGTGTCATCTCACTGACTGAAACATTTCCAAGTGGTTCCACATGCAAGCAAGGGGAAGCCGAAGCTGTAGTGATTTCGACGGGGTCACATACATTCTTTGGTCGTGCTGCTGCTCTTGTTGGACAAAACGACGACACCACTGGCCATTTGCAAAGGATTCTCTCGCAGATCGGGTCTTTCTGCCTGGTTACCATTGCTATTTTTGTTCTTGCAGAAATATTGGTTCTATACGCAGGGTTCCACTACCAGTACCGTCGTGGACTTAATAACATTCTCGTCTTACTGATTGGTGGTATACCAATTGCCATGCCCACTGTCCTATCTGTCACACTTGCCGTCGGAGCTACACAGCTCGCAAAGTACAAGGCTATCGTCACACGTATCACTGCAATCGAAGAGCTTGCTGGTGTCACAATTCTCTGTTCTGATAAGACCGGCACTCTCACGACGAACAAGCTGACCGTAGACCGGGATTCCGTCAAGACGTATAGTCATTTTAGTTCCGAAGAGGTGATTCAGCTCGCCGCTTATGCGTCTCGGACAGAAAACCAGGATGCGATAGATATGGCTGTCGTCTCGGCTTCAGGAGACTCTGCAGCCCGAAAGGGTATCAGACTTTTGGATTTCAAGCCGTTCAATCCTGTCGATAAGAGGACGGAAATAACTTATAGAGAAGAGTCTTCTGGTGTGCTGAAGCGCGTATCAAAGGGCATGACCGGTATCATCATCGAGCTCTGCACGCGAAACAAGTCAAATGAGCTTGAGGCAGCGCTTGAAAACGACGTGGAAGAGTACGCTCGGCGTGGCCTTCGAGCCTTGGCTGTGGCGTATGAAGAAGTCCCTGGCGACGACCCTCAGGCGGAAGGAAACGGTTTCGAGCTCGTTGGTCTCCTCGCGATCTTTGATCCGCCTCGTGAGGACACCAAACAAACAATTGAAGATGCTTTGTCTCTGGGCGTGAGCGTTAAGATGGTTACGGGCGATCAACTTGCGATAGCCAAGGAGACTGGGCGACGACTTGGGTTGGGCGAAAATATGTACCCAGCCAAGGTGCTCCAAGATGTACCTTCATCCAAAACGAACCATTCCAATTTGGATGCGCTTATCCTTGATGCTGATGGCTTTGCGGGTGTATTCCCTGAGCACAAATATGAAATTGTGAGGCGGTTGCAAGCGCTGGGACACCTCGTAGCTATGACGGGAGACGGTGCGAACGATGCGCCCGCTCTATCTCGTGCCAACGTAGGCATCGCAGTAGAAGGGGCCACCGACGCTGCACGTGGTGCTGCTGACATCGTCCTTACCGAACCTGGTCTCTCCACCATTGTCCACGCCATTCGTCAGTCCCGCATTATCTTTCAACGTATGCGGAATTATTCCATCTATGCATGCGCCGTGACAATTCGTATCGTTGTGTGCTTTGCCGTCTTGGCGTTCACGTACAAGTTCGACTTTCCTCCTTTCATGGTGCTCATCATTGCCCTGTTGAACGACGGGACAATCATGACGCTTTCGGTGGATAGGGTGTTACCATCCAATACCCCTGACGCCTGGGATTTGACTGAGATCTTTTCACTGGCTGTCGCATATGGCTTATACCTTACCGCATCTACGTACGTCTGCTTCTCCTCCTCCTTTGTTCACTGATTAACCTTATCTCTCTGTACAGGGTCGCTCTCATCGTTGTCATTGTGGAAACCGACTTTTTCCAACAAAAGTTTGGCGTTCAGCTCCAAAATCCTGCGAATCTTGACGTGAACGACCCCCAGTTGCACATGATTGCTTACCTCCAAGTTGCCATCATCTCTCAAGCTTTAATCTTTGTCACACGCGCTCATGGGTTTTTCTTTATGGAGCGGCCTTCATTCGCACTCATGGGTGCATTTGCTGTGGCGCAGCTGGTTTCGTCGATCATAGCTGCCTATGGTAATTGGGGCTTCACAAATATTCACTCGATCTCTGGAGGTTGGATCGGGATTATCTGGGTTTGGGTGAGGCTCAACTTTGTCTTTCGCTGTTACATAACTTACACCTTTTCTGTTAGAATTTGATTTGGTTCATTCCTCTTGACTGGATTAAGTTCGCCATGAATGCCACGGTTCTCAAATACCTCCGCAACCGTCGCTTAAATAAAGTCAAACAAGAAGCGGCTACCAAAGCCGAAACACAAGGCGCATTATTAGGTGCCGACGATGTTCCTCTCTCCCGTCGACTTAGCCGCACGCAATCTCGTGCAGCGTCGATCCACGAGTCGCTATATTCGAACCGAACAAGCTTTCTTAAGAAGACGATGAGGAGATTCGGGGAAGGCTTTGGTGGGAAAGTAAAAATGAAAGAGGAGGAATTGAAGAGGTTTGGTAATTTTCAAACAAAAAGGGCAGGGCAGATGCTGACGAGGCAACCAAGTGGGGCAGGAGAAAATGGTGCAGGAGAAAGTGGTGCAGGGGAGAATCAATTTACGGCCTAGGAATTTTATGGAACAGACTTAATTGATATATATAAGATTACAGGGGATATGTAGGTTATCATTCTTAATCAATGCTACCACCTAAGAAACGATCTGATTGCACAAAAAAAATTGAGTTCTGAATTAACAGATCATATGGAAATTTCGAGGTTTACAGTGTCATAGATTACAGGGAGCATTACAACAGGACTAAAGCAGTGAAAGCATGGTGCATGTAATTGGAAACTTTAATCGTCGTATTGCGTGAGCTAAAAAAAAATTAGTAAAGCAAAGAAGACCTAATGGCAATGGCATACATCAAGTGTCAATGTCCTTGAACTATTCACATCTTGGTCCCGATAGATGCCAACGAGTGAATGTCCTTTCTCATATAGGGAGCCCTTCAAGCTGATGACAATGAATTGGAATGTGTCCGATGCATGACCACGGATATAGTTTGCAACTTTAGCTACGTTGGTGTTGTCCAAGGCGGCATCGACCTCATCCAGTACGAAAAATGGTGCTGGTTGATAGCTGCATGTGAATTGTTAAACACTGGCTAAATGTTAAAAACAAAAACTCAGAACCTATGAATGGCAAAGAGCAATGCCAAGGCAGCAACTGTTTTTTCTCCTCCCGAAAGTTGTTCCATGTCCCTGAATCGTTTCATAGGTGGCATAGCATGATATTTAATACCCCCACTATAGGGCTCCTACAAAGTCAATAAGTACATAATCTTTTCAATGAGGATCCTCTCCTACCTCACTGTCTTCTAAGCTCAGATAGGCAACGCCGCCCATGGGAGCGGCCTTTCCTTTCGTCAATGCTTTGTAGACTTGGTCAATGTGATCTGATATATGATTGTATGCCTTGTTAAAAAGGTCGCATCTACAAACCATCATGAGCAATAATAGAATATGGAATTCTTACAAAATCACACCTTCGTTTCTTTACATCATTGAAATTATCTCTTGCCCGTTTGGACTCCTTTCGCGCCTGTTCAGCTTCTCTCTCAGTATCGGCAAGTTTCATTTCGACGCCATCCAAACTAGCCCAAGGCGATCATAAATTCAACAGTCACTGAGAACAAATCAAGTTCATACCGTTCCATAGCTTTCATGTTTGGAGCCATACGTTCAATTTCAGCAGATTTCTCGTTGATCCCCTTGTCCAATCGTGCAAGAATTGTAGCTGGATCTTCAGAAACCTCATCGTCAATAGATGAAAAGTCGACCTGAATATCATAATCAGCAACAGCCTTGGGCCCTTGGGTGCTGTTTTCGTCTTCGTCTACATCCATGGCCATTTCTTCCCGTAGATTCTGAAATGTATAAAATGAAAAATGCACGAATGACCGATGGAAAGACAGCTACCTCCTCCATAGGGACGTTCCTTAGATCACCTTCAAGAAGTGGCAATTCGATCTCTTCCAGTCGACATCTCCGATAAATAGCAGAACGTTCCAAAGAGAGTTTCTCGATCTCGTCGTTCTACGGTGTTATGGTTATGGTAGAGATCAGCAAAAAAAATCGAAAGATCGACCATCGCACTCACGCAAGCTGCAATCTCCTTCATAGCCTGGTCGAAAACTTTCGAAACTTTCGATGCAGTCTTCTTGGCTGCATCCACCGCTTTAGTTTTCTCGTCTAGGCCCTCCTGCAATGTCTGAAGCTCTTTTTCCTGACTCAAAATATTTACTTCTAACGCCTCAATATCTCTTGCATGAGCTGCCTTCTCTTCATTAAGTTTCTCTAAGTTGACTTGTTCAGTACGAATGATCGCTTCAAGATGTGTCAATCGATCTTCAGAGTGCCGGAGACCTTCGTTCTCAAAGTCCGCTCTGAAAATCGCTGAGTGATTGATGGAAAATGTGAACAATAACAAAACATACTGATTCGTCAACCTTGCTATCTGGGTATCGAACCGCAAGCGTGCCTGACTTTCCTCTTGAGCCAGCTTGAGTTGCCGTTCCTCATACTCTCTTATATTGAGTAAATGAATTTTGCGGCAAAACGCAGCAAAGACATCATCTTCCGCGGCGTTCACAATCGCAGAAAGCTCGGCAATTTTTCCTTGTAACGTCTGGTGCGTATTTTCGGCCTGTACATAAAGGTAAGGGTGATTGGACGAAGAGGAAAATGACACCTTACCTTTTTTAATTCAGGTGCCAAGTTCTTCAACTCTCGTTCTATGTGTTTGAGTTCATCCTTGATACCAGTGATACGCAATTTACACGCCCTCTACGGAACGCGTTTATCAGCTTTTCGCTAGTTTTAGAGCTGTTAAAACTTACAAGATCATCTTTAGCGACAGTAAGGTTCGATTCCAAGCTCGAAATCTCAGCAATCAGTGCTTCGTCTGTTTTTCCACGAGGTTTCTGCTTGCCGAGTTCACGTTGCTCCGCCAAAAGGTTATCACGAGCGCGGATAAGTCCTGACGATGTACTGTTAATGCGAAACGTCAAGAAATGGCATTAACCCACCCTCAACATCCTTCTCGTTCCACTTCTTCGTCGTCGCATGCGTACTTCGTCCACCAGTGATAAGTCCGCTCTTATGAATGACAGTCCCTTCCAGGGTAACGGCTAGAGCGGAATAAGTGGATCATGGCACTCAGCAGCGATAAAACAGAAAGTATGAACTTTAAATCACCTTTAACTTCTTGCCCTTTTTCGTAGCACACATTCCTAGCTATTTCCATCGAATCACAAACCAATGCGCTTCCACAAGCATGGTGTATTGCCCTCTCAATTGCAGGCTCGTGCTGCACAATATCCACCGCCAGTCTCACTCCTTTCCCAAACGCTCTAAACTTGTCGTTCACAGGCTTCACCTGGATTGTGTCAAGAGGGATAAAAGTGGCCTGTCCTGCTCGTTGATTACGCATGTATTCGATGCAGTCAATAGCGGTTTTTTCTTCGTCGACAACAATTGCTTCGATGTTGCGACCTAGGACAACAGACAGAGCCGTGTCGTATTTGTGGAGAGAAGCCTTACAGAGATCCACAATGCGACCTCTTACACCTTAAATATAGGAAGTAAGTGATGGATCAAGAAATTATAGAACTTGTAACACACCAGGGAAGAGACGTTGCAGGTTTCTGAGGGTCTCTTTCATTCTGGCTTCTTTTTCGGATTCTTGCCTTTCGACGCCTGCTTGAAGTAACTGGTGATACACTGTTTGCAATTTCTCGTCGCATTCGACTTGCAGCTTACTAAATTCCTTGTGTTAAATGGAGGGAAAGCATGAAGAAGAATCTACATACGTAATTCTAGCTCTTTCTGATTGTTGATTGTCGAGCTCCTGACGGATGTTAACAAGTTCGTTTTGGAACTGACTAATTCTCTCCTCCAACTGTAGTCAAATCAGTGACAATGTCGTGGAACAAAACAGAAAACTCCACCTCTTGTTTTTTTTCATTCTGAGAAACAAGTTCTTCTGTCCGGTTGTTCTTTCTTTCCTCAAATTCGCGCTCTTTTTCGGATAACTGAGAAACCGTTCGTGCAGCAATTTTCTCCTCGCGAGTAACGCCCTCCAGCGACTGGCGCTCGTCAACGGCAAGCACGCTTGCCGACGCTTTCCTAAGAAATCGACTTTAAAACGATTTGAAAAACAAAAATCTAAGATTTTCCTACAGTTTACGATATTCGTCCAAACTCTCCTCGCTGATTGCAACATTATGCTGGGATATTCTGCGTTGTTCCACTAGAAATTCATAAGAAATAAAAGCGACATAAACGGTAGGAAAACAGACCCTGGGCCTGTTCGGCGGCTTTCTTCACAGAAGTTAATTCTTGACGCAAGGCAACGACCTTTGCATGTAATTGGGTTTTAGTTTTGACGGAATCTTCCTTCGATTTATACGCATTGTTCATCTTTCGTGTGGCATGGACGATCTGAGCTTCGGTGGCAACTAATTCGGGTTTCTAATGGGGACTCAGTCAACCGAAGTCTAGAAATGACAAGCGAGCTTTACCTTGGCTTCCAGGCTCTTCTCCGCCTTCTTAATACCTTTTTCCTTCTGCATTACGGCTGTCCTAGCCTTAGCCTGGCGAGATCGCGCAGCCTCAACCTTCTCGTCGTGTGCCTTTTGCTCTTCCCTCAATCCCGCAAGTTCCTTGTTCTTCTTAACAATAATTCGTGTGTTGTCGTCGATACCCAGATCAATGTGATAGAGCTTAGTGAGGATGCGTTCAAGAATCAACATATCCTAGGAAAATGCAGAACTTCTGGTTAAATGACCCAACATCCCCAGCAATTTATCAGACGCACCCGCTCTTGACATAGAGCCTCAAACCTATCTGCTTCACTCTTCTGTTCCTTGTATTGTTTTATTTCGCCCGCAATTCCCCTTCGCTTTGTAAAGTTGAACGTCGCACTCTCTGTAGCGCGTTCCTGTGCCTCTTTAGCTTTTTCGTATTCACCAGATAGCTCTAGAGAACCACTTATTTGTTCAATGAGACGCGACAGCTCACGAGGGGACTGTGAGGCAACTGCCTCTACATCACCCTGGAAAACGAGAAAGTTTTTGGCCTTCACGAGGATGTTGTGCGAGATAAGCGCTGCGTTGTATGCGGAGTATGTGACAACTCTGCCGTTTAACTTGTATTCAGATGCGCCGGCAGTGGATATTCTTCCCTAGGGTCAGAAAAACGCAACAGAGACTTAATTATCGAGAGCTTACATCCGTTGGAACTTCCATTCTTTTTTCTCGTTGTCAAGAAAAACGGCCATGACCCATGCCTTCTTTGCGGTACCCTCTCCCTCTTCGTCACTTCCTTCATCCTGGTTTTCATCTTCGTCGCCATTTGCTGTTACAGAATCGTCGGTAGCGTCTCTTGTCAATCGTCTACCACGATAAACCAAATCCTTCAATTGCGAGCTTCGAAGTTGGGCACTCTTTACCCCGAGAACGAAGGAGATGGCATCCATAAGGTTAGATTTTCCAGCGCCATTTGGTCCAATAATGGATGTAAAATTCATGAAAGGGCCAATTGTCTGACGACCCCTGTTCCGAGAACGTTAGTGTTTTGAAACACAGGACATTAACGACTAACCGATACGACTTGAAGTCACAAAGATCTATGCGCACTAATGGCATAGTGGTAATGACGACGCGATACTCGATATGCTTGACCCTTAGACAAGTCGCCGAGGCCTGACTCGGACGCGTTCAATAATAATTTGGAAATCACTTATGTCACGTGGTTGTAAACGAATCTCGCGTTGCTCAAAAATTCAAGTCGCGTTCTCTAGAACTGTAGGTCCTGACGCTACTTCTGCCCACCACTCCGCCACTCAAAAAACCAATATGTCGGGCATCAAACGGCTGATTATGTGTCTGTAACATTCAAGACACTTTTCTTCTAATCCCTAGTGGCTCTAATGACTCCGCCACTGGCAATTTTTCCGCCATGAACAGAGCGGCGCTGCAGATATCGTCTAACGAAAGCAGTACTTTAGCCAACATACAAAATCAACAAACCCAATGCCATAACTTACCTCTGTTTTGTATTTTTTCGACTTTGTTCTCTTTTAACTTCCAATTTTTACTAAGTGTGTTTATACATAAATGTCGAATATTTTCTTGCAGATATGTACTTCTTGGTGCTCGTAGGAAGACATCAGCAAGAACACGAAGAGGACTGTCTTCATCATTGTGCCACTAATTGACCCAATATCATTCATCTCCTCCTTAACATCTCCGCATACCCAGACTCGACTTACCAACGGCGGCTCATGAGTACGCCTCGCTGTACTTTTTCGCATTGGTCTTGCTCCTCTAAATCACAAGCCCCTTCCTCCACTACCTCAAAATTTGCAGACAATCCACTCGCTCACAAGCGCCTGTCTACGTGAGGCTAAAGCCAACCATGAGGTCAAAAAGGTAGCCAATGACGTTGGAGATGCCGACAGGGCAAAAGCTCCAGACAGTCATATCTTCCCCAAATTTAAGTTCTCTAAACGTCCACCATCACCTCCGACACCTTCAGATTCTATCTTGGAAGGTCCACGCTCTGAGGCAATGTACAACCAGCGACGGACAGCGTTGTATTTTGGTGAGACGAACTTTCCACCCGTCGTCGGAAATCTCGAAGATGGTACAGATGGCCTTCGAATAGACAAGGACAGTCGAATTCAGGCCGCAAAAAATAGCGACTAAAAACGAATCGCTCCTACAAAAGCAATGCAGTTCCCAATTGATCACTAAGTACTGCGTTGTCGGTTTTAGTTTTGTTGCGGTCGTGCTACAGAACTCCCAGGGTTTCCTTCTCGGGGGAGCAATGGATTTGCGTCCTGTCGAAAAATACTGAGGCCGAGTCGCCCGACTTCTGTCAACGTGGTTGTTAACTTGAAGTCGCGTCCTCCCAAATTGTCCATATTGATACAGTTTCAACCAGGCCAACTTGGCCAGACATTCATCATAGATGGACAAGAAGGCAGTCACACTTAAGGATTTTTGGAGGTTTAAGGGTCTGAACATCGAAGAGTATCTATCACCGTGCAGTCCGGTGGCTGTCACTTTCAGGCACAGCTGTCTAGGGACACGACCTACTTAACCTGATCCAGATTTCACATTACCAACCACATGTTCCCCTTCTACCAGCCGTTGCCAGCTCCTCCTGCCTTTGGCCAGGGCAAGATCTTACCAGAGAGCCAGGCATCGTAAGTTGGTTCAGTGTAGCAAGCAGAGGACATGACGGTGACCGTATTTTCGACAGACCGTTTTCCAGACTTGTCTTCATATGGCTGATGCCATTCTTGGATGTTGGCTTTTCGAGGCCCTTGCAGATCGATGGTGCGTGCGTCGACAATAGGTGACTCTTTCTAACCTTCAAACAAGACCTTTGGGAGTTCCCAAGGGACCTGCAGGCCTCAACCATTGTGAACAAGCTCGAAGACAATTTCTTTCTACAATGTTCCCCCGAACAGAGCCAATTCGATTCTGACAATAAATATACTTCACGCCCTCTATCCTCCAGAGACGGTGTAAAGGACGCTGATCTTGAGAATTCTTCTGAGGATTCGAGTCACGGACAAAAACGCAAACAACAACCAGTCCATGATTCTTCGCTAACGAAAGCTTTGCATCAAACCTTCTTTTATCGTTGGTGGTCTGCTGGGGTTCTCAAGCTTGGCTCTGGTGCGCTTCTGTATCACATGTAGCGTTGGATGATGCTTGATTTGATTTGGTTGACACCCATTCTAGACATCCTGAGAGCAACCACTCCTCTTATTGCCAAAGCATTCTTGGCCTGGCTAGTTAATGTCTATGCCTACCAGCATTTCGACGGTTCTGGAAATTCCGATAAACCCCAGAGAGTCGGATATGGTATTGGGTTAGCACTGGCCCTGTTTGCTATGCAAGGTGGCCTATACTCGTGTGATCTAAGTCGTGGAATGTTATTGCTGAACCCATTTTTTGAGCAGAGGCAGCTAGCTTGGTATGACATCTGTTTCGGATTGCAGATCACCCTTCTGATATTATCATCACATTTAGATGATGAGTCATTATTTGCACCGTGCGTTTTATCTTCGATTAAGACTTACGAGGCTCTGATCACACCTCATAGTTGCTACAACCACGGGTTTATTTGCGCGAACGGGTGTACGTAATCTTCTGTTTGTGTTTCGCCCAACCCAATTCCTGTTGGTCCTATCAGGTAACTGGGATCATCATCAGGAAGTCGTTGCGACTTTCAAGACGGGCACGGCTTGACCACAATGCAGGTCAGATCATGAATTTGATTTCCACGGACACTGCGAGAATTGATCGGTTTGCTGAAATCGGACACAGGTAGGTGATTCCAACTCATCGCCAATTCCCAGTGTCTGATTTCCGTATAAGCCTTTGGACCACCCCGATCCAAGTTTGTATTGTCCACAGGTCTTGGCTTTCCAGTATTTCTCACCAAATCTCCGGTTTGTTTGCGTAGGTTACTATCGGAACCGCCCTCCTCATTCGCAATGTGAGTATGAACGCTCTGATTATAGTGCTTTAGATTGAGTTATCTCTGTTTTAGCTGGGGTACTCTGCCCTTGTAGGACTTGGGGTATGTGCAGGCCCAACAGTGCCAACACTGGACGCTAAAATCCCTAAAAATTTCCTAGGTCTTACTACTCGGATTTCCACTACAGCTTATCCTTGTGAAGGTCATGTATGCCCAGCGACAGAGATGTGCCCATATAACAGATAGTCGCTTACAGCTTACCTCTGAGGCGAGCGCCTCATTTTAGTGGCCCTAAGACCTACCAAACCCGCTTACATGTTGACAGGTACTCCAAGGAATCCGCCTCATAAAATATTATGCCTGGGAGCAATTCTACTTATCGAAGGTCTCAAGATTGAGGTCCAAAGAGATACATGCAATAAAGGCAATGTCGTGAGATCCAGTCTACCTTCCTAGGGGTACACTTTCTCTGACGTTGGACGTTTGATATAGGGTTGCACAGTCTGCGCTCATCGCTTTGGTGACCTTCATACCTGTTCTGGCGTCAATCTCCTCCTTCGTGCGTGTTCATATTTTATACATACCACACAGATATTCACGCATTTCCAGATCACATATGCTGCCACCGGGAACGATCTCAATGTACCCGTTATTTTCTCGTCATTGCAACTCTTCAATGTTATTCGAGCACCGTTGTCCTTCTTGCCTACTGTGCTTTCAAGCTTATCCGACGTCGTGGTCGCTCTAAAGAGAATATCTGATTTTCTCTCGGCAGAGGAAGTTGTAGAATCGCTGCTTATTGATCATGAGGCAAAGAACGGTGTGGAAGCCGAGGGTGATTTCACCTGGGAGACGATCAAGGTACTCATCAACATTCGGATCCGAATTTGACTACTAATGAACCTGACTATTCTTGCGTGAAGGATTTCAAAGCATCGCCAAAAAAATCAAGTCCAAGCCGGCAACGCTGGTGGAAGTATTTACCGAGACGTAAAGCAGTGGACGAACTGCCTTTGTTGCCAGTCAGGACTACTGAAGACAAAGAGGAACGTGAAAGCATTCAAGAGAGCGAGAAGCCGTTTGAGCTCACTGACATCGCACTCCAAGTTCCGAAAGGTTCCTTTGTTGCTATTGTTGGTCGTGTGGGAAGTGGCAAGGTACGTCTGCGAGACGTCCAACTGTGGGCCTCGTATCCAAATTTCTCTTAGAGTTCCCTCCTTCAAGCTTTGATTGGCGAGATGCGCAGGAACAGGGGCCAGGTGGGGTGTTCTCCTGTTCCGACTATCCCTCTTTCTCACATTCGCACAGGTAACCTTTGGGGGGAACGTGGCATATGTTCCCCAGTCGCCTTGGATTCGGAATGCCACTGTCCGTGAGAATATAATCTTCGGTTCGGAGGAAGACGAGGGGCGGTGAGCTTACTATGAAACCAACGATTCTCATCTCTGACTAACCCCTCTTCTTAAGATTCCGACAAGTTGTCAAAGCCTGTTGCTTAGAGCACGATTTTCAAATGTTACCTAATGGTGAAGAGACAGAAATCGGAGAGAAAGGCATTAATTTGAGCGGTCCGTCCCTTCTCCCTTCTGCGAATCGAACAAGTCGAGCTTAGCCCAAACTAGGTGGCCAACAGGTATTGTGATCGACCGCATGTCAAATTATATCTGATATCCCTTTGCACCTCAGGCTCGCGTTTCTTTGGCTAGAGCCGCTTATTCAAAGTCTGACATCGTCCTACTCGATGATTCTCTGAGCGCATTGGATGCATACGTTGGCCAATCAATCGTCAATAACTGCATACTCACAGGTCCCCTGGCAGGGAGGACACGTATTCTTGTGACGCATGCCTTGCACCTCCTTGACAGGACGGATCATATTTATGTTATGGATGACGGTGTGATCGTCGAGCATGGAACTTATGATGTATGTCCCGTCTATTGTCGTGGTTGTGGGTGATTTATATCTGGTCTCATTCATTCAGGAATTGATGGGAGGAAGTGTGGTTTTCGCTCATCTTATCGACGAATATGGCAGTCATGAAAAGGTGGAAAGCAAAGTTACCCGCAAGAACAGCAGGAAGCCAAGCATACATCCCAACAGTGCTGATCATCCAGACCGTAAGAAACTCCGTTCCGCTTTAATACAATCAGAGGAACGCGTTACTGGATCCGTCCTTTGGGTTACTTACGCGAAGTACTTTCGTTTCGCGGGAAGCATACTGTGGGTTCCTGCCATTATCACATTAGTACTTTTGTCACAAGCCGCTTCAGGTAAGTCCTCGTAGATTGATACCGGAACGATTAACAACTCGTTTGCTACAGTCGGCAACAACCTTTTCCTCGGGCTTTGGACGAGTCGGAGTATTCGTGGATTCTCAGAATGGAACTACATGGCTGTGTATGCTGCTCTCGGAGTTGTCCAGGCGTCATTTGCTTTCATTCTTACTTATTCATTGGCGTACGTACTGGCACTTCTATTTCACAATAGACCCCAATCCCCCACTGCTTAGCTTCGCAGGGCTCACGGCCAGTCTCGCAATGTTCAATACCTCATTCCGTGCGGTGTTACACTCGCCAGAGTCGTTCTTTGACACCAATCCCAATGGTAAGCTTAACCCATTCCCATTAGAAGGCGCGCTTTCTAACATGCTCAGGGCGAATATTGTCCCGCTTGTCCAAGGATCAAGACATTCTGGATACTCAACTGACTTCCGTCATGTCGCAAGTAAGTACGGGGGATATACAAGTGACTCTAATCCTGACACCTGCTTAGTTCTTATACAGCTTTGGGTCTGTTCTTGGGATTGTGGCCCTTGTCCTCTATACATTCCCATTACTCGGGCTCATATTCGTCCCCATGGCCCTCTTGTACTACACCATTTCAGGGTATTATCGACGTTCGTCTGTTGAAACCCAACGATTAGATTCAATATTGCGCTCTTCCCTTTATGGTGGGTACTCAGGTCAGTTCACTTCATCTATCTGTATGTGTAACCTGGCTAAAATAACTGAAAGAAACTTTGACCGGATTACCCACCATTCGTGCGTATGGAGAACAGGTATTAGAATTTATGATTTATTGGAGCATGACTAACCGACCAGGTAGAACCGCACGATCACAAATATAGAAAGCCGCTTAGACTTGGAGAATAGGGCTACATACATGACAATATCGATTCAGCGATGGCTGTCCGCGAGACTTGACTTGTCTGGAAATATCCTGATACTAGCTATTGCCTTGTTCTCTGTCGGATTCCGAGACTCTCACGATCCATCAGAGGTGGGTATATAACCTCGATTTCCAAAATTCGAGCCACTGACAAGATTTAAGGTTGGTGTTCTCTTATCATATACCCTAAGCAGTATGTTTTTCTCGCCAAGTCTAGTATTAGCAATGTCTAACTAGACGATAGTCACGCAGTTATTTTGTGAGTTGGCCACTTTAGTCCGGGAGAAACCCTACCTTATTTCTTCTTTCCATCCAGCGGAGATAGTGTCACAATATGCGAAGAATGAACAGAACATGAATTCGGTCGAACGAGTCTTGCTCTATACAGCACTGCCGCCGGAAGGGGACTCCCTTACTTCACAAGATCCACCTGCGTCGTGGCCCGAGAAAGGAGCAATCAGATTTTCGAACGTTGAGTTAGCATATCGTGAAGGCTTGCCTCTCGTTCTCAAAGGTGTCAGCTTTGAAGTCAATGCTGGAGAAAAGGTACGATATCCTTGCTGTTCTTTGGCAACGGCAACCAATTGGTCTTAGATCGGAATTGTTGGACGAACAGGGGCTGGTAGTTATTCCAGATTTTCTATTTTCTGCGCTTTGGGTAATGGTCCATTTGTCAGGAAAAAGTTCCCTAATACAAGCTCTTTTCCGGTGAGTTATGGTTAACCCGCAACAGTGCTCTTCACCAAGCACAATGGCTGTTTTAGGATGGTCAACCATCAAGGCGGAGAAATCGTCATCGACGGGTATAACACTCGCAACATTGGGCTCAATGTTCTGCGATCTTCTCTCGCTCTGGTACCCCAAGATACTACATTGTTCTCTGGTTCGTTACGAGATAATTTGTGGGCGATTTTTCTTTGGTTTTTTTGGTTCTGCACATGGCCCCTACTAAGATGATGCCCAGAGATCCGCAACGTACCCGAACAGACGCGGAACTAATATCTATCCTTCAACGAGCAGACATCACTACTACAGACGGGATTGCTGATCCAGTAGCCGAAGCCAAATTCGGGCTGGACTCTGTCGTCAATGATGAAGGCATGCCAATTTGTTTCCCTCGGAAATCCCTTGTCGTATTCATGCATGGTTAGGATCAAACTACAGCGCGGGCGAAAGGCAACTGCTAGCGCTCTGCAGAGCGCTCGTTAAGAGAAGCCGAATTATCGTTTTGGTACGCTCTCGTTAGCCATATTGGATCCACTTTAACTCAGATCTTAGGACGAAGCCACAAGCAGTGTTGATATGGAGACAGATCAAAAGGTTCAGAAGACCATTCAAACCGAATTTGCATCATCCACATTGCTATGCATAGCTCATAGGCTGAATACCGTGGGCAAGTGGCTTCCTTTGAAGGTCGGTTGGACACAACAACTGACGCCAGTTTACAGCACGTTGTGACCGAGTTTTAGTCATGAACTCAGGCGGAATTGTGGAGTTTGATACCGTTCTCACACTTTTCGACAGGCGGGGTTCAATCTTTCGGTCTCTTTGTGATGAAGCGTCTTTGTCGAGAGAAGACATCTTACGAATTAGGGCTGAGAGCGTCTTTTCAAGTCACTGAGGCAAGACGACCGCAGGTCTACATTGGATATTAGGACACAAGGGGGTGGCGGAACAGGAATCCCAGACCTTGGGTAGAGGTGGGTGGCCGAGAAAAAAGTTCTCATTGTGGTGTAGTCGACCTCTATTTAACATACCAGGCTGAGGAATGGAGAAGGTGAAGTCGTTCCACTGAAATTATCTGCTGGTGACCTATGGATGTGGGCATCTGCGTAGAGGTTCTGAGGTGAGATTAGACGGCAAACAGCGATAACAAAGTCTGAAGATCGAGGTACCATTTAGTAAAAGCTCAACGAAAGCTTGATGGAAAAAAGTATCGAACCTCAGGGTCACTGCCGATTAATTCACTGTAAAGGCAGCCACGACGGAAACATATTTCAAGCGCGTTCTGTTCTTCCGCATTGAAACCTTGATTAGTTAAGGCTGTTCCAGAAAACTTTGGCCACGGGCGCCTTTTGCAATTTCTGCGACAGAGGTAAGCCCTGCCGAAAGATCGTCCTTTTTTTCTACAAGTTGTTCAATAAACCTAACGTATGGGGTGTCTTCCCAAAAACGTTTCGAGTATGAGATGCTCGCACCGAACTTGCTGTATTTGTGAAGGCTTCAGCATGGTCCGATAGGAAGCACAAGTACAAACATCGCAGGTCTCATACTTACTGCCAGGATGCCTCCCTTAAGCCCTGAGGATTTCCACTTCTCTTCCATGCAGACCGAGGATATGACCCGTTGGTTATCACCCAGTCAGTATTGGTGATGTCCTTGGCCCAACAAGCGAGTGCGGATACAGGATTGTACACAAGCTTGGTTATGGGTCCTACGCAACAGTCTGGCTTGCCCAGAAGACAGATTTGGCCAATTCGTTTGTTGCGGTCAAGGTCACGACCGCCGAATCTGATGGTTGGAAAGAAAGTGTCATGCTCGGAATTGCCTGCAGTGGAGATACAGCAAGTCATGCGCTGACCTTGTTGGACCACTTTACTTTGCACGGCCCCAATGGAACCCATTTTGTTCTGGTGACGGAGGTTGTGGTACCTCTCCTTCCAACTCTGCGGTTTAAACCCACTCCACTTTGGCGCAAGAGTGTGGCACGTAACCTGGCCCAAGCCTTGGCACAGTTACATACTAAAAAAATCGTCCATGTAGGTATGTATGTTGTTTGCCCACAGTTGTTGATCACCGTGCTGATATAATCTTTAGATCTCCACCTGGGGAACGTAGGGCTTGCCTTCTCACAGCTCTCAGACCAGGATGCATACGACGTCCTGCAAGACCTAAGCCCGTATGATGTTACTTTTGTTTTACCCACTCCTCCTGTCAATAGACCTCATTAACTACCACCATACGTTGTTGCGCCATGCAATATCGTGCCATACTATAATTCAATTGTTCGCTCTGAGCCACCATATCCTCAGACGAAGATACTTGACTTTGGAAATGGTGAGTCACACTTCAGTGATCGTACACATGTTGGTCATGCCTTACGTAGCCCATGAGTCAGGGACGCAGCCCCTACGCTTCCAATGTGGCCTGGAAGCCTGTGCACCAGAGGTCGCTTTCGCCCGAATCTTTGAGAAGGTCGAAAATCCACCTGTCGAGCTTCCGGCTGATGTCTGGGCCTTGGGGACCGCTGTATGTATATCCTATTGTCTCTTCTCACTGCTGATTTTGTTCCTTGAGATCAGATCTACAAAATAGTTGCCGAATCTTCACCCTTTCGCGGGGGAATGCCTTCGCTTCTTCGTTATGCGGTTGCCATGACTGGTTCCCTGCCGCCCGAATGGCAAATTTGGTATTCCAGCCTATCTAAACCGCCTCAAATCTCTCTCAGCGGAGCAGATGCGTGGTGGGAATCGCGTCGGGAAATACTTCATCGGAATTGTGTCGATGAGACAGACACAGATGCATTAATTATGTTCTTGAGGAAGGTACTTGTTCTCGATCCCGCTAAGCGACCGACTGCAGCAGAGGTTTCGCAAGATCCATGGCTCCAAGAAAAACATGTCTGTGGGGAGGGATCGTTGCAGGTGTTGTCGAAAAGTATATGAGATGTGAAGATGGGAGAGAAGAGGAAATTGACGGCGATTGAATGCTCGAGATGAACGAGGTCCACGGATGGAATAACCAACCTTTAATCAACTTCCGGTTTGGCATTCTGATCCTGGACCCCGATGCGGACGATTCGGATTTTCCTCATACAGTAATTTTCTTCTCGCATGAATTTAGGCCGGCAATACCAGCGTACCAATCCGGACAAATTTTTGAAAATGTCCAAAAAGGCTCAAAGGCCGGCAGGGGTCGTCTGGACAAAAAAATATTCCCATCGCATGCTGTAAGCTGTTGCGATATGGTGAGGGACCCCGAGCGGTATCTGGTTCAGCGACTCAGCGATTCTTGATCACTTTGCGACTGTTCTGACCTCGTCCATTTGCCATTATTTCTCCATCCTGGCCACCCAGTTTCTAGTGTCGTTTATCGAGAAAATCGACCCCCCGAGCGTTGGTCATCGAAACCGGTGCCAGGATCGTCACTGGCAAGCACCCCGGTCTGACCATTGCGTAAATATCAGAGCCCTACCAAAACACCTTTTCTAGTCTTTGATATGGAGCCATGGTCCAATAGTTATATGATGGTCTTCGAACCCTGCGCGCCAAATGATCACTCCACCACGCCAAAACGCAGTACGACAAGACTTCTCAGGATTGAATGCACCGCGGACCCCCAAGGATGATATCCGTCCTCTTTTTTTTTCAGGGATGATTAGGCTAGAAATCTATCTGAACGGGGTAACATGTACGATGTTGTGTTTATACTTTTTCAATTAATCAAGTTGAACTTTGGTCTCTCGCGTAGTCCGCTTAAATATCGGCCGAAACCCATCAACGAGTGCTCTTTGTATCCAGTCCAATGTGGACGAGAATGGCCGGACGTGTGCCCTCATTCCTAGATTCGGGCACTTTTGTCGAAATATTTTGGCCACATTACGAGTCATATTTTTGAAAAAGTATAGAACATAGCCTTCCGGTACTTAGTAAGACAAATTGTAACTAGGGACTCTGGTGAACAGTAGGACAAAAAGATAATGCAGTCGCTGGTGGGAGGAGCAGACGTTGGCGGGAGGAGCAGACGTACTACTACGCTCGGTCTCTAGTGCACCTACAACTCAAACAAGCTGCAGGGGCGGTTGGTCCTGTCAATCTCCTGCCTACACACTTACGCCTTCTGTTGTCATAGCGGCAGCTACCCCCTCCTCGTTGGCAAGTAAAAATTTCACAATGCCTTCCTGGCTTATTCTTCAGTGAGCATGTTACCGCGTATCCACCGGGATCACTATCCGTGCATTCGCGTTCGCTGCTCGTATCTAATTCATCTTCAACTTCACCTTCCGGGTCAGTTGATTTGCCCGTGGTGGACGACGCAGCCCCAGGATTGATAACATCGGGTGCGTCCGAGTCTGAAAATGATACGGCATAGTCTGGTGCTGTTGATCAAAGATCAAATTTAATTGATTTGCTTGAGCCGTGAAAGTTGTCACCTTTTTTTGAGTCATCGAAATTGGGGATATCAACATAGGGAGGCTCATCAATAAGGCCAACTGTACAAAATATTCGATGATGAGTGAAAACGCCTACTAGGTGTAAAAATAACTCACCAATAGCCATATACGTATTTTGGAATACGGGGATGATGTTGGCCGTTGAAGGACCTGGGCAATGGGTCATGAAAAAGCACAAAGCCAGGATTAATTTGTGGAGACGGTATGGGGTCATGGTGGTCAAGATACCAAATTTCACCACATTGTCACCTTATATACGTATGTATAATATCTAGATGGAACGAAAGCGCCACAGACCCACGAATGGGGGCCCGAAAAAACAATAGAAGCTCGTTTAAGGTGGATGCTACGTCAAGTGATAAGCTAGCGTCAAGTGATAAGTTAGCAATTGAATGGAATATGAATGGCTTTGATAATATGGTCAGGAGGAATAGAAGAACTCACTCAAGGACCCGGGGTTGGCCCAGTCGCGGTTATCCAGAACGGGCACCGCAACGTTCTACAAATAGTCGCCATAGCCCGAAACTTAGGGCCCCTGGCAGGTCCACGGATTTTAGTGCGCTGGAAGTCTACTTTCGAAGGCCGATTTCTAGAAGAAACCAA
>QDKV01005039.1_pt1 | contig 23315 bp, 27 predicted proteins | sample 1861101 | NCBI WGS metagenome assembly QDKV01 (sample SAMN04275158, study PRJNA302643) | Fungus metagenome, whole genome shotgun sequencing project. | isolation source: fruitbody | host: Mallocybe terrigena | place: Sweden | collected 2013 | reverse complement strand
CAACATTTTAAACACTTAATTAACAATAGGAAACAAATATAAATGGCATATAAATACTGATAACCCCGAAGTGCCAGATCTTGATGAAGAAGGAACTTCAGTCGTTTCTCCGTGATGAATCCCGTTCAAGAAAGCTGCATCTGGCCTACCGCAGCAGTGTGATTGAACAATTCATATCGAAATTTATGGTCAGCCTGACTGGACCTGTTTTGAATCTGTATGTCACTTCACTACTCTCGAGGTTGTAATCGGAACACTGAGACATTGATCCAACATCTTGTCCCATAGCACTTTAATAACCACATCGATCTTCGGTTCCTTTGTCAGTTATGGGTGGAACATTCGGCCTGATGTACTAGACTCTGTGGAGGATACAGTGCTTATACCCGAGATCATTGAATTACTGCACACCTCCATAAACAACAATTCAAAATTTGTACGATTTTTTCTCCCCTTGCAGAGTTGCGGCGGCGAAATCGTATGGTTATGCCGGCAATTACAAGTACGTCCTCATTCCACTTACTTATTGAGCGCTGGTCCTGTACCGTGATACCTCAGGTTGTCAGAGCAATACCAGAATACGGAAAGGTAGCAACGATGTTGCGGGATATTATTAAAGATGAAGCCATAAGACATGCTTTTCGCAGCAAAAGGTCTTGGTGGCCCGATGACTATTATTTCGAATTGCCTCCCCTTGGGGTTAAAGTATTCCAAGCCATTGGATCCCGCTCGGCCCTGGAGAAGTTCCCGGAAAAATTCTGTCAGATACAAACACTCTATGGTGAAATATCATTTCTTTGGGAACTGGAAAATATCACCAAGGGAATCTCTATCGAGTGTCACACTGCCATCGTCGAATACTACATATTTGTATTCCTCACATCCATGGCCGGCAGGTATTGTTGACAATTTGTTGTTGATATATCCTTCTCAAATTTCAAGTCCAGGGGTTTATCAGACACAGCATGCAAGTTGTTACTTACAACAACTAATGATGTGCAGTGGGAATACCATTTAATGCATGCACCCCGTAGCTATGAAATTGGGATTGGACTTCTGACTATTCACTACCTCTTCACCAAGCGAAACGATCTCATAGGATGCGGCAGTGTGACTGAAGTGATGGGATGGCTTCCAGTTTCCTTTTTGAAAGCTAGCCTCATATGGTGTAGGGTGTGTTCTTACCATCTGGTTTTAAACATGGCGTGCCGATTGATGATATCCCATTGCAGAAACACTTTAGTGAAGACGAAGTTGGAGAAAGCGAAAGTGACGATGACACAGATGAAAGTAGCGGAGAACAAGACCATTTGGACAAAGGCTATCGAGGCGAAGGCTTTGAGCTATGGCTGGAGCACGTCATTGCTGCAAAAGAACGTACAACCAGCATAGCGGCGCTGGAACCTACAGCGGCGACTTCCGATATAGTCAAAGGATTGTAACACAATTATTTATGCTTCATTGAGAAGATTCAATGCGTTAGTGAAAAAAAAACGATTTCTTTACCATTATGACCTGAAAGAACTCAGGAAAGGAACAGTGAATACAAATGCCACAGATTGCATGAACATATAAAGGGCATGAACATTTGGGACGACAAAGTATACGAATGTAAAAGGAACTTAGAACCTCTTTCCTGAACCCTTGGAACCGCCCTTCATCTGTTGCTTTGACACCTTGGGTCCCGATGGAAGAGTCTGGCGAGGTGCCTAAAGGAAACAAGCTTAGGAGATCGCAACTACTTCCAAGTCTCAAACCAACCTTCGCTTTCTCCTTCTCCTTCTTGCTTTCTTTGTCCTTCTTCTCCGTCTTGGCTTTCGTAATAGCAACCAACCGTTGTTGCTGACGAATAGCAGTAGTCTGGTTTCGCTTGGCGGCGATGGCAGCAAGGTCAGCACCAACGATACCACGTTGGTGTTTCACGGTCTTTCGTGAGCGTTTCTTAGCAACTTCCTCGGTGATACCCTTTTTGTGCATACGGCGGTAAACCTGTGTCCAAGCGATCTTACGGGGATTCTTGCGTTGCAGAAAGAGTGAGGCATTTTTTGAGCTGGCGAAGCGGAAGATCTGCAGCAAAACAAGACGAGTCAATACGAGACAAGGTAAATAAAAGAGGGCTTCTACTTTGCTGTCTCCGCGGACGAACAGTTTGCCTTTGCTAGGATAGATTCGATAACCGGAGAAGGAGTCGATCTCGAGCTTCTACACTCGTGAAAACAAATTGAGAGGCAAAAGTAATAAAGGAGAAAAGGATATCTCGCACCATCTGGAAACATAAACCAACACAATAAAGTTGTCATCAGCACTTTTTATGCTCCCCAGCAAACAAGCTCTGCCTGCGTCATCCACACCGTTTACGTTCCATCCAACAACAAGCAGTGATTTCCAGATTCGTGGAACCAACGAGTTTCGCAAGTCCAATACAGCCCTCCGAAACAAAAACACAAGAAAACGCACTCACATTGAAGAATTTCTTGTAGTCGTTGATGAGCTTACCGTCACAAGAGCGTTGACAAGAACACTCGGCAATGACCGAGAACCTTCTCACGCCTAAGGTTTTTAATTTGGTTACCTTTGTTATTCGGAATTCCAACGCGTTATTGTCAACATATACATGACCTCTAAGAAGGTTCCATGTCATTGCGACAAATGCAGAGGGGGACTTGTCTCCAAGCGAACAAAGCGAGATCACCGCAATGGATCAGTTGTTCTGCAACAGAGAAAGTCCACTGGACAAAAACGTCAGAGAACAGATTCTGGTACAGTTCCTCACGTGAATTCCCTGCCAAAGTACTTTAACCGACGCTTTGCAGGGTTAGATAACGAGAACTCGGATTCGAAGAAAAAACCAAAGGCTGACCACGCCACCTCCTTTTTCGAGCAAGCAAAGTCACTTTTCCCACTGGACCAACGCGCCGAAGCAGCCACGGAAAGCAGCTGGGAAAATTACATCGCGAACAGGTCTGCAGCAGAAAATGAGTTCCCTGGATTCAAAAAGACAGGGCCAAAATCTGCCACGGATGAGGAAGGGGAGGACGATGATGTCGAAGACGGTGACAGTGAATACGACCCCAGAGGAGGAGAACTTGACTTCCTGTACGCTTTGAATTTGATAAGACGTAGGATGGCCAGTTTGGAAAAGGAAATGGAACTGGGCAAAGGAGTGTTGTTGAGGAGCTTCCGAGTGCTCTCGTGTGACCCACTTTTTGCGAAGGAAGATCGGGTATTTTCTTTTTTTCACCCTTCATGCACATTTATGTAATTGATTCCCTGATATAGCCTCGCACAGTGACCACATTGACGCGAGTCTATTCCCCGACCCGACCTGTTTACATTGACATCCACTTCAACTATCACCGTCGACCACGTCGCTACTCGACTGAATGGGATTACAGCCTTGATTTCAAAATTTACAGCCGCCCAGGAACTAACGACTACGAAATTACCGCGTACTATGGAAATGGTTGGAGATCCATTGCTAATGGGTCTTACGACAATTGCGGTCGTCATGGCAAAAAGTGGGTGAAGGTTGAAGATGCAAATTTTGACCTGGGAGAAGACGATGTGAAGGATATTTATGAAGCGCTTTGGGGACCTCCGGATGTCATCCAAGGAGATGACGAAGACGAAAAAGAAATGGATCGGAGGAGTAAGATGGTCAATACGGTACGCGTATTGATGGCAGCTGTTGGCATCGGGTACACCATCGCGATTGATAACGATGGACAAGATGGCGCGGATAACATTTTCATGTTGGAAGGCCTCTCTGACAAGTGGTTTGCCAGGGGAGTGAGGAAAGCTTGTGGGTTCCAACTGACAAAAGATCCGGAAAATGAGAAGAAAGGTCTCGCGGAACGGGAAGAAGAGATGAACAGAAATGACTACGTTGGTGAGGACAATTCTGATGAAGACGGAATGTTTGAAGAAGGCGACTCGGAGTACGACTCGGAGGACTTTTGAGTGGCTTCTGCAAGGTCATCGTGGCAACAGTGACGCGTGACGCTCGACTTGGATCGGTAAAGAGAGAGGTCGAACCCGAAATTGAGTATTCGAGCTTGGTTTCGAGGGTTGTGGTGGTGTTGGTGAGCAGAAAGGGTGGTTGGGTGGTTGATGGGCGATGGTGGTGGTTGAGCATCCCGCTCGTTTTTGGAGAATAAAATAATATTTACAGTATCTTTCATAATGCATACGATTTTCTGGAATGACCCACCCGCCCTCGTCCATGTTGTCTGGTTGCTGAGGCCTTCCCTGTTTGTTGTTTGGCTGACTTGTTTGCATTGTGGTGCCTCGGCCCAGAATGCTCATAATTCTGCAGAGCATTCTCAGCTGTAAATAATTTGAATCATCTTCGGCCAGGCAATTCTTCGCAGCAATGGAGGCTTGTCACTCAATTGAGTATTCTTATGAATCTACTGACGATCTTTATAAGGACTCTAGCATTGGCTGGCACCCGAAGAGTACTAATTCCGATTGTGGACACCTCTCAGGGGCTCAATGATCTGAACCAAACAGTTCCAAAGCTAAACGAATATTTCTATAGCCCGAGTTTGTGCTGTCACTTCAACCTCGGCCCACCTTGTCCTCCACTCAACCATGCCTTCACCTTTGCGGGTAACCAACTACCCGGCTGTAAAAAACGCGCCTGTTGTCGGCCTTGCAGAGGGGAATGGCACGTTCAACAACCTTCATTTCGCCGCTCTCATTCTGGTTGTTCCCTACATTGTCAAGTCTTTCCTTCCCCTCGTGAAGTATGGTGGTTTCAAGACGTACCTTTTCATGCTTGTCCTTGTCGGACCACCCACGGCTATTGGCTACTGGGCATTCATGAGTATTTATGGGCCAAGGAAGAACGAGAAAGTTATTCTTCCTGGTAAAGATATCGAAGAATACATTACTATCAACGACCCGGAGTTGAAGAAGGTGTACAAGGGCAAGGAGAAAATTCCTATGCAGCTTTTCCATGACAACTACTTCGATGGAAAGATTGAGTTCAATGGTGTCTCGTTTTCCTGACGTATCAAAACTTAGAATCTGACGTGTTCTATCCTCTTAGGTGATGTGCTCGAAATCGTGGAACAACGTCACGACTGGGCAAAAATGAACTTCACCATTGAGCTGTTCAAATATGTGCTCACTGTTCTGATTCCGGAGGTCGTCGTTCATTCTCAAGCCCAAGACGAGGAACAGGTCCGTGGTCACTATGATCGTGAGACACATATCTTTGTCCTATTGTCTTGAAGCTCACTCCCCCTTCTAGGTGGAGATGACTTTTACGAGTGGTAATGACCTTCTACCTTTTAGTCATGCATTTTCCCTCATACGATTTCTACAGGTTCCTTGGACCTCGTATGATATATACCTCTGGCGTTGTGCTTAACCCTGACATCGAAGAGAGCCTGGAACAACTTCAAGACAACAAGCTTGCTGTTGTCTGCAGTAAATTGAACCTGAAGCCTACTGACAAGTATGTGCCTATTTGCACGTCTTCTGACGGGACGCTGACATAGTCGAAAACAGGCTTCTGGACATTGGTTGTGGATGGGGAACCCTCGTTGCTTATGCAGCCAAGAACTTCGGTTGTGATGCGACTGGTGTCACACTTGCTAAGAACCAGACTAAATTTGGTACGGAACGTATTGCAAAGAACGGAGTGCGTGGCTTTTTTGGCGTGAAATATCCTGTCTGACCAGTGTTTGCATACAGATTCCTGCTGACAAGGCCCGTATTCTATGCTGCGACTACCGTGAGATCCCCACTGGCACTAAATATGACAAAATTGTCTCTCTTGAGATGGCCGAGGTATGTCGGTATGTTGTCTTGTACCCGATCTAGCTATAAACCGAGTTTATTTAGCATGTTGGCATCCGTCGTTATTCTCAATTCCTTCAAGAGGTCTACGACCTTCTTGAAGATGACGGTGTTTTTGTTTTCCAAGTCGCAGGTATTCGTCCTCACTGGCAATATGAAGACCTTGTTTGGTGAGAATTTATCCGTGCAAACATTGGACTGTCGTACTGATCAGATATACTAGGGGTCTTTTCATGAATAAATATATTTTCCCCGGTGCTGACGCCTCTTGTTCTCTTGGTTGGGTCATTGGCAAGGTATACTCACTTGTTTTGAGGATAGCGACTTAGACATTAACGATCGGTTCTTAGCTCGAAGCCGCTGGATTTGAAGTCAAGAACATCGACGTTCTTGGTGTCCATTACTCCGCCACTATCTATCGTTGGTATAAAAACTGGGTCAGCAACAAGGACAAGGTCATTGCAAAATATGGCGACAGGTGGTACAGAATTTGGGTCTTCTTCCTAGCATACAGCACCATTATCAGCAGGTGAGTTCGAATTTAAACGACGTATCGTAGCTACAGTTCTGATTGTTTCTAGGCAAGGAAGTGCATCCGTCTTCCAAATTACTCTGCACAAAAACTTGAATGCCTACCATCGCATTGAGGGAGTGAAGAATCATGCTTCGATTCATGTCAACCTGGAGAAGGAACCTATCCTTATTGAATAGATGCACGAACTTCCATTTATGTTATTATTGGTAATCTGTAGACGACTCGGATTTAGAATCATGTCTTGGTCTATACCCTCTTGGACATTGGGCATTCAGCCTCAACTGACCAAGTATTCGATCGGACCTAGTAGTAATAACATCGGCGCGCATTATACAGCAGAAGTTAACATGAAATCAAACCAAGTAGGCAAAGCTTCCTGATTGTAAAGTTCTAACGTTCCCGTGGCGCATAAGGATTTTTCAAAATGCGCCACACCAGATGCTCTAAGAACGACAATTCGCATGTATAACCCCAGTTGGCAGCCGATCTGAGATGGTATGATATTGGATCACTATAGAAGCCAGCCTAAATTTGGAAATAACTAACAAGGACGGAAATAAGGTGAAATCGGCTAATCAAGCTATACGATGGAACAGTATTACTGTAGTGTACCTGGGCAAGGGTTATATGACGTGAGTTCCGATACCTACATTAGCAGCAATGCGAACTAGTAGCAAACGTCGAGGATCCAGACTCGCGGAGGTGGATGCACGCTTGCATACGAGCAGTCTCCTCAGGCTGATACTCAAAGAGTTCGGCCACACTGATGACACGGAGAATGCGTGAAGAAACAAGACTGAGTCCTCTTAGTCTAAAAGGGGCAGCAGCAGCAGACATATCGAGGCAGCGACATGGTATTGGTTTGATAGTCGGAAAAGACTGCTGCTGCCTTAAACAGTACGACACGAAGTGTACTAGCAAGAAAACTGTATTTTGCAAGCAGTGACTCGGAAAAAGTGACTCGGAAAAAGCACAGCGCTTAGCAATCACATGTATTGCAACTTGGACAGCTTGGGTCACCGCAGAAAGAACACGATGAGCAGACCTTCTAGAGAAAATATTGTCAAAACAGAGCAACTCGCAGTAGGAGAAAGTGACCTTCAAGCTCCAACTGACAGGCTCTCTTAACGATCAATGAACTGAACCTACGGTCGACTTCGGCCTTACACACATCTAATAATGAGAGGAAGCACATGACCATTCCTACACTGCAATTTCTGATTCTGGACAGGTCCCCTGAGGAACAGCGGGTCTTATCCATGTACCATCGCATACTATCGTCAGTAAATATCGTTCAGTGAACAAAGTTCACTATGCATTTCTCAAAGACATACGACCAACTTCTACGTAGCCTCCCTCCAGAGTTGCGGGAGAATGCAATTCAGTATCGGAAAGTTGTTATCTCGTCGTATTGAACAGCGGTTCTAAGACTGACTTTTCTCTTGTTCCTCACCCAGCTGAAAAAAGTCATTCGGCATATCGTTGACGAGCTTAAAGGCTTAGGGTTGGCGCCAGAAATTCTGCGGAACGCTATCGAGGCAAGTGCAAAGGGAGAAGTCGACGCATTGCATTCCCCCGAGGAAGAAGTGATTGAACCTGCCGAACGAGACAAAGATACAATGTTGTCGGAAGCCTCACGTTCATATTGGATAAACAGCTCAGGGCAAGAGGGCCTGGATTTTACTTTCCATACTCAGCACATATACACGAAGGCCGTTTATGAATTGAAATCGAAGTCGGGCGCAATTCTTCCACAATTGAGGGTTTTAGTTAGCATTCCTGTGTCGCCAAACCTTCCAACGGAAGGAGAGGGGAAATGTGTTCGGGGTTATCTAGGGAATGACGTTTCGGAACTGCCAAGTATTCCAAATGGCGCAGCTAGCCCTCTGCTGAAAGGATTGGCTCTCAGTACATCAAATCATGTTGAGCCGGAGCTTTCTATCGAAAGTAGATTGAACTATGGGTTTGTTTTGATATTCGAAGTCGTTGCCTCATCCTTAAAATTTTTTTACAGTCTCGGGGAATCCTTATCAGCAACGTTTGATGAAGACCCCTCCACTCCGAATTGCGACTCTCAGGTAGTTAAACCAACAACGACCATTGTGGAACAAATTATCCCTCTTGTCCATGACGCCGATTTCCTAAACATACTCTTGAGCAATCTCGAGAGAGTATCTTCACAGCTGAACAGAATGCAATCAGAATTTGCAAAGTCACTTGCCGACTTGGCAACGACTATTGCCAATAGCTGCCATCCAGCAAGCGTCGTCGCGAATTTTCGTCCATACTCGAGGATTACAACACACGCGGGGACTGTTACGGTTGACGTTGGTCGTATGAAGGTCTATATTCTTTCTACGTTGTATGCTGAGTGTGTCAGGACAATTTATTCTTTAGAACGATTTATATGCGTGGAGAGAAATTTTCCAACTCTATGTCGAGGCCGAAATATTCGAATATACCAGCGAAAGTAAAAAAAGGGAATGGAGTGTAAAAGAGAGCGAGAGGAGACTTGGATTGTTTTTGGAGGCCGTTGCACAGAGATGGCAGTGGGGTGGAAGAAAACCTGACGGAAGGCGGTTAATTATGAGTCGAGGCGTGCCGAAGCTTAGGACCTTCAAATGTAAAGAAAGTGGTGAGGCGTTGGAGACTTTCATCAATCTGAATCTATTAATCTTAAATGTGAAGAAGGTGAGCACGTTTTCACATTATACCTGAAGGTTTCAACTAATTTAAGTCTACTCACGATAGTTTTCTCAAATGAATTTTTTGGCCGCTCGCAAGATTTTAAAGAAACATACCAAACTTGCCGCCCTTCCGTTACCCCTCCTTCTTCCAGACATTAATGTCCTTTCTACGTCCATCCTCAAACAACAGCACCAACAACAATACCAATTAATCCTTATGGCCTCCATGCCTTTGCACGTTCTCATACAAGCAATAGAGGACACTCTCATTCCGGTCATACCATCCCTGGTCGATTATTCTTGCTTGATATGCACCAATATCGCTTTCAAGCCGATAAGGCTTGACTGTGGACACATGTTCTGCGTAAGATGTTTGGTGAAATTGCAGAAGAAAGGAAAGGCGAACTGCCCGATGTGTAGGGCGCCTAGCGTGTTGATTGCAAGTTCAAGTAAGTCACCATAACTTTCATCTTAGACCAGCACAATTTCTGATGGAGTTGTGACCGTTATTAGAGAATGTGGATTGGGCAATGCTCAATTTCATGCAGGACTGGTTTCCCCGTGAGGCGAAGGAAAAGTTAAGGGAAAATGAAAGGGAAGTATTAGCAGAAGAGTTGCTTGAATGGGACAAATTCAATCAGCATTGTGTGGTAATGTAATGCTCTTGTGGTTTAAAGTGTAACGCACACTATGGTAATTGTCCTACGGGAAATGTATACCCAAATGTATTCAGTAAATGAAGTAATGTGTCGAGGGAAAGAATTCAGCGCTTTGGTACCTCATTGATTCGCGATCACGTGTTCCTTGTTGAACATGGCGCGACATGCTTTCTTCGTCGTCTGTTATCTCTTTCATAATGAGCTCGTCGTCGACGGCCGCCTCCATTACATCTTTGCTTGATTCATTACACACCTACCTCCAATCCCAAACTCAACTCCTCCCGACACTGCATTCACAACTTGGATTGCCAGCTTCAGCGTTAGAAGATGATCTTCGGGGCCTGCAGAAGGAACTGCTTTCTAGCGTAGAAATCCAAGTGGACAAGCGACGAAAAGAGGTTGAGCAATGGATGGAGAAATGTGCAAAGGTTGAGAAACAATGTGTCCGATATACCAAAGCATTGGGTGGAAATATCAAAGCCACTGGGACTAGTGTCGGCGAGCTGAGGAAAGAACGTTCCCTTCCAAGGAGATATGAGATGGTTTCAGAGTACCAAGAAAAACTTCGACAAGTAAGATAGCCAGATCTAACCTGTTAATCTAGTTGACATAGAGGTGCTAGGTATATCATACCAAACTAGAACAATTAAACGCGTTGACTAACCGTTTAAGTGCCATCGCCCGAACACTTGGAGCGGGGTATTTTGCCCTTGATATGACAGAGCCCACCTTGGCTCTTGGTGAAAGCCCAACCGATCCAGCTTGTCGAGATGTCACTCCCGAACGATTTCTAAAACTAGAAAAGGAACTAGTGAGGGGTAAAACTGAAGTTGTCTGTCTATTCGTTGTTTTCGTGACGTTTACTTGATCTCACGCCATTTTACAGAACAAACGATTGCACCAACTATCTACCACATTTATTCAAATCGACTGGCTGTACAGTGAATTGGGTATCCCACCTCCAGGTCTTGATGATCTCCCTTCATCTCCCTCGTTTGATGTTGCCACCTCAGGCTGTCAATCGGTGGCCAGTTCCTCAACGGCTTCGTGCTCCCATGACCCATTTGTTACGTCTACGCCCACGCCGAGCTCCCGTGCTAGCAGTGCCACTCTCCTCTTTAAAGGCGATGTTATTCCTGGATATGATCACCAACAAACATTCGCCAAGTTTGCCCTTAAACTCGAGGAATTAGATTTTCCTGAGAGCCAAAGTACTCCCGTCAGTCTGGAGAACGTCGATCCTACGCCTGGGCTTCTGCAATGGGCTTCATCGCTTCTAGCATCGCTTGAAGATACCAAAAGGCGACGTGAAGCCCACATTCAAGCTATGTATGATCAACTTGAAGGCCTTTGGAGGAGGATGGGTGTTTCTGATGCTGATATGGATGCCTTTGTTGAAAACCATAAAGGCAGTACTGAGGAAATGATACGGGCGTATGAAGATGAGCTAGAAAGAATGCTAGAGCTTAAGCGAGAACGGATGGGAATGTTTGTAGAGAATGCTCGAGAGGAGATCATCAAACTTTGGGATGATCTGATGGTTGGTGAGGACGAGAGAGCTGACTTTGCTCCTTTTGCTGATGGTAGGCCCATTTCCACTTGCTTACGATATTAAGGCGTCAACTTGACGTGTGGTAACAGATGAATTCACCGAAGAGTTGCTTACGATCCATGAAGATGAAATTAAACGCCTCAAGGAAGAACGAAGGAACAAGGCACCTCTCCTAGCTAGTGTCAAGAAGTATTTCGAGATTTGTGTGGAAGAGAAAGAGCTGGCTGCTGCTGCTTCAGATCAGTCTCGTCTCACGGGCCGTGGACCTAGGGATCCTGGTCGACTTCTTCGGGAAGAAAAGATGCGGAAGAGGGTCACAAAAGAGAAGCCTCGGGTCAGTATCCTCCAAGGTTTCGTTGTCATAGTGTCTAAAAGATACCCTATAGCTCGAGCAAGAACTCCTGATTTCGATACCCACCTGGGAGCAGGAAGCTGGGAAACCATTCCTTGTACATGGCGAACCTTTCTTGCAAATACTTATGGCATCGGTCAGTGCTGCCGACCAAGAGAATAAACGCAAACAGCCTCGTGCAGGTTCTGTACCTCCTCGTGCCACAACCCCAGTCAATTCAGCCCATGGATGCACACCCGGGTTGAAGGCCAGTGGCGTAGTTACGCCTGCTGTTAGAACCAGTTCGCAAGCCTGTGTTGCTGGTTCACAATCACTGCCACATAAACGGCAACGTATTGGAGAGAACGGGCAAAATTCGACTGCATTTGTGCCAACAGCGAGGATCCCGCTTGGAGGGCATAAGGGAGTCAATATTGTTGGTGCATCCGGAAGGCCCGCGTCGCCTACGAAGCTTCCGGTTAAGACACCCAGTTCTACGATGATGGTGTCATCGGGAGCATTCTTGCCGCGTTCTGCATCTATAGGGATGGTTATGCCTAAACCCGGGACGCAACACCATGCATTAGGGCATGGAAGAGTGCCCACGTCTGTTATCTATGGGGCAGGAGTATCAGGTGTGCCGAGTGGTGGATACAATCTAGGTGCGAGTGTTAGGAGCGTGTCTAGCTCATTAATTGGCGGAGGTGGTCAAGGGAGGATACTGAGCGGAATTGAGAAATCTCATGGCTCAAATTTTGCGGCAAAATCGTCAAGGGCGCGAAGGGAAAGTTTCAGACCGCGACCGAGCATGGAGGCTACTTTGGATCATGGGATGAGTGTAACGACAGCTCCTGGCGGAAAGAGACAATGGGATGGTTTTACGGTTAAGGAGGAGGAGGAATATTAAGTTTTGACAATTTTTTTTCAGAATCTCCAAGTCGAGATGAGAATAGATTAACTTGAACAGTCTGGTTTTCTGATTTGTATTTTAAATATCATTATTCAGCTGTACATTTCCTGTCTTCCTTTCTAAATCATATGTGCAATTTGAATTCTGAAATGGCAACTCTAGTTGAATGTAGTTTGTAATAACATAACCCGCAGCACAGTTAAAGCAGGAGATAGAGAGTCTAGACACAACGATGAGTAAATGGCGGGGATTAAATTGACCACGGAATATTGGCGAGCAAAGCTTCCAGGAATCGTCCGTCAATGCCATAAGTGCCAGCATATCAAGAATGAGAAATTTCAAGTGAATGTGACCCTCTTGCAAACTAGAGAAACGCCAGATGCAATGAAAGGGATGCGGGATATGCAGAGGGAGATTGGGGCGATGGAAGAAGGGAAAGGAGATTATCTCCCGACATTGCGTCAGGTGATGGCACAACACCTCGGTGGACTAGGATTTCTAGTTGGATAGGGCTATCAGAGGCCCTTCAGCAATCTTTGGGTAAGATATTCTGTTTGGAGTCAGGAAAGCCCTGGCAACTTCAAGGCATTGGCCACCAATTGTCACTTCACTATCAATGACGGAAAACCGGTTAACCTCAGTGGGTGTTGAGGGAGTCCATTAAATCACCATACCCCTGTCGACAACCTAGATCCTGAGTACAAATCAGATTGTTTGAAGTTTCTTGACATAACGCCATGTTACTTTGCCGTGCCGTTCTTCCTGACGGTGATACGTGTGTGACCTAAATTGTGACGGGACGTGTTCGTGACATATCATTTCACGCTACTGCTCCGTAACAAATCATATATCGGACAAATGGCTCGAGGTCAAGGTTCATTTGGCTTATCTTCTCGTGGGACTCGTGGCAGGAACAGCAATAGTAGTTTTCGTGGCAATTTTCGGGGTCGAGGGCGCGGAAGGACAAGAGGTGGTACCGCTGGTGTTGGGAGAGGGAGAGGCTCTGAGAGAAACAACGCAGCTCCAGCTCGGGAAGACGACGGTACTCAGCTTGCGGAACGATTCGAGAGGGTTTCATTGAACAATGAGGTAGACGAAAAGATGGGTTTTGCTAAGATTGATCAGGGTCCGAGGCGGGAGGGATGGTTAATTAACATGCATACTGTGAGTTTCCTTTCAATGTTAAAATGTCATACTCACATAAAGGGTAGACCCTCGTCGAGGATCCTGATTGGCCTGGTGGAAAGGCAGCAGTTGACTTCTATTTCTTACAAGACGACGGTGGGATGTTCAAATGCACATTCCAATATGAGCCATATTTTTATATTGGGTGCAAGGTGAGTTATCTTAAATTTCAATTTTATGATCAGAGTTTCATGCTATTTTTGTCAAAGGCCGGGACAGAAGCAATCGTCGAGGAATGGATGCGCAAGAAATACGAGGGGCTCATTTACCGCATAGTGAGGGACAAAAAAGAAGACCTCAAGCTGCCTAATCATCTCATGGGTCATAGACGACTATACCTCCAATTGTGTTTTCGAAATATCACGGATTTACTGACCGTTCGACGCGATGTGGCCCCCCTTGCTTTGGTTAATAATGCCAAACGAGATGCAGTCGATGCCTACGCAGAAGTGATTCGCGCCACCACCGATGCAAATATGGAAATCGATTTTGAGGAAGACATTGAGGGTATGGGTGTGAATGGGATCAGAGCTCATGCGAATAAAACTGCAAGGTTTCTCGATACCGACCCACGAGACTGCATTATCGATGTACGCGAGTACGACATACCTTACTACCTCCGAGTTGCAATGGACAACGACATCCGTGTTGGCGTGTGGTATGCTATTACCTTTACTGAAGGGCAGCCCTCTTTCAAACCACTCACAGAGAGGGTGAAGCGTGCGGACCCTGTAGTCATGGCGTACGACATCGAAACAACCAAGGCGCCTCTCAAATTTCCTGACCAAACACTCGACCAAGTTATGATGATATCGTATATGGTGGATGGACAGGGGTATCTAATCACGAACCGTGAAATTGTGAGTGAAGACATTGAGGATTTCGAGTACACGCCAAAAGAGGGCTATGAAGGTCCTTTCATTATTTTCAACGAACCTGATGAAGTAAGTTACCCCTATTTCATGTGGATGTACTCCTGATAGTTATAGGCTTCTACTATCAAACGATTCTTCTCCCATATCCAAGAAATAAAACCTACGGTGCTCGCAACGTTCAATGGTGACTTTTTCGATTTTCCTTTTATGGACGCCCGCGCGAAAGCGAGTGGAATAGATATGTTCCAAGAAATTGGCTTTGCGAAGGACTCGGAAGATGAATATAAGAGCCGAACTTGTGTTCATATGGATTGCTTTAGATGGGTCAAGCGCGATTCGTACTTGCCTCAAGGAAGCCAAGGTTTGAAGGCAGTGACAACCGCGAAATTAGGTTACAATCCCATTGAACTAGATCCAGAATTGATGACCCCGTAAGTTTGATTTTTACACTCAAACGATAGAAGATGAATTTCTTTCCCTTCCAAGGTACGCAACGGAGCAACCTCAAGTTTTGGCCCAGTATTCCGTGTCCGATGCTGTTGCTACTTATTACCTCTATATGAAATATGTCCACCCATTTATATTTTCGCTCTGCAATATTATTCCTCTCAATCCAGACGAGGTTTTGCGGAAGGGAAGTGGAACATTATGCGAAACGCTGCTTATGGTACTTGCTCCACATTTTGGTTATCATATTTAAGACTCACTGGCTGATAGGTCGAAGCATACCGGGCCCACATTATTATGCCTAACAGGCATGAGGAAATACATGGAAGTATGTATAATGGACATCTGCTCGCTTCAGAAACGTATGTTGGTGGACATGTCGAAGCATTGGAAGCTGGTGTGTTCCGCAGTGATATTCCTACGGAGTTCAAGATTGTTCCTTCTGCCGCTGACAAGGCATGCTTTTTCTACTCATGCTTGCATATGCTGAAGCTCACATTTTTAGCTCATCGACGACTTAGATGCTGCTCTCAGATTCTGTATTATCGAGGAGTCTAAATGTTCGTTGGATAAAGTGACGAACTATGAAGAAGTCAAAGCTGAAATCAGGTCCGCTCTCGAGCTCATGCGTGACAATCCCAAACGCATCGACAACCCACTTATCTACCACCTTGACGTTGCCGCTATGTACCCTAACATCATGTTGTCCAACCGATTGCAACCTGATTCGATGGTTGATGAGTCGGTCTGTGCTGTCTGCGACTACAACCGCCCAGGAAAGACCTGTGATCGGAGACTAGAATGGGCCTGGCGAGGAGAATTTTTCCCCGCACATAGAGATGAATTTAACATGATTAAGCATGCTTTGAACCAGGAGACATTCCCTCCAAAGCGCTCTGGTGATCCTCCACGTCGGTTTATGGACTTGTCTCCAGCTGAGCAGACCGCTCTGTTACACAAGCGCCTTGGCGATTATTCTCGCAAGGTCTACAAGAAGACAAAGGATACTAAGGTTGAGACGCGAGAGTCTATTGTATGCCAGAGGGAGAACCCGTTCTACGTCGACACTGTGCGCACGTTTCGCGATCGTCGGTACGATTACAAAGGGCTACACAAGACGTGGAAGAAAAATCTGGATACATATCAGAGTGAGGCTCGATCTATCGCGGAAGTAGACGAGGCGAAAAAGATGATCGTCATTTATGATTCTCTTCAATTGGCTCATAAATGTATTCTGAACTCTTTCTATGGATATGTCATGCGGAAAGGTGCTCGATGGCACTCCATGGAGATGGCTGGTATAACTTGTCTTACAGGCGCTACAATAATCCAGATGGCTCGGGCTCTCGTTGAACAGATCGGTCGACCATTAGAACTTGATACGGATGGTATATGGTGCATGCTTCCGGGCGTTTTTCCTGAAAACTTCAAATTCAAGCTGAATGACGGGAAATCCATCGCGTTTTCGTATCCCTGCACGATGTTAAACCACCTCGTTCACGACAAGTTCACTAATCACCAATATCATGATTTTGACCTGGAAACTGGCGAATACAAGGTTCACAGCGAAAACTCAATTTTCTTTGAGCTCGACGGCCCTTACAAAGCAATGATTCTCCCGTCGTCGAAGGAGGAAGACAAACTCCTGAAGAAACGTTACGCCGTCTTCAACGACGATGGTTCTCTCGCGGAATTGAAAGGTTTCGAGGTCAAGCGTCGAGGTGAACTGCAACTCATCAAGATTTTCCAATCTCAAATTTTTGAGAAGTTTTTGCTTGGTACCACTCTTCAGGAATGCTACGCTGCCGTCGCAGAAATAGCGGATCAGTGGCTCGATACCCTCTATAACAAGGCGGAAACGCTTAGTGATGAAGAACTCGTAGACCTTATTGCTGAAAATCGTAGCATGTCAAGAACTCTTGCTGAATACGGTGGCCAGAAGTCGACGTCGATTAGCACTGCCAAACGGCTTGCGGAATTTTTGGGTGACCAGATGGTGAAAGATAAAGGTCTTGCATGCAAGTTCATCATTTCCGCGAAGCCTATGGGCGCTCCTGTGACTGAACGCGCTGTGCCCGTTGCCATCTTTTCTGCAGAGGAGAGTGTCAAGAGGATGTACCTCCGTCGATGGTTGAAGGACAGCAGTCTCGTCAACTTCGAACTTCGATCCATCCTTGATTGGGAATATTACATCGAGCGATTGGGCTCTGTTATTCAGAAGCTCATCACAATTCCTGCCGCGATGCAAAGGGTCCCCAATCCGGTGCCTCGTATTCGTCACCCGGACTGGTTGCATAGACGCGTCGCAGGCGCCGTCGACAAATTCAAACAGAACAAGGTCACGGATTTTTTCAGGGCCAGGGGATCTACAGATGAGGTAGAGACTCAACCAGTAGACATTGAAGACATTGGTTCGGTATCCACTCAGATCGGCCGGAAACGTTTAACAGTCACTGAACGAACTTTTGTTCGCGAAAGGACCCCAGAAGCCTTTGAGGAGGAGATCTTGCCAGACCCATCTGAGAACTACTCTGCATGGATTCGAGCCATGCGACCACGATGGAAGAGGATGCATGAAGCTCGTTGGGCTGGGAATCCGTCCAGCGTCGTGCCCCACATGTTCAAGTCAGCCAGGGTTCGGACAAACCAGCGATGGGATGTTCTCCAGCTTCGCGAGACGAAAATACCTGGGAGATTTATTCTATGGCTGTCGATTGACTCGGAGCTTGTTTCAGTCCCCCTTCGAATACCTAGGGAATTTTATATTCATCTAAAGAACCCAGTTGACAATCTGTTTCAAACAGAATATTACTCGTGCGTGAAAGTTACGCGAACTTTGCCTCGGGATGCCCCTTGTACGAATCTTTACAAGATCACTGTCAAGGAAGATGTCTTTCAGGATATTCAAGAACATTTTATCGACATCACCAACGATCCAAACGTTGATGGTGTATATGAGCTTCAGGTGTGATCAGACTCATTTGTTCTGGAGTATTCATATGTAACATCATTCAGGTTCCACTCGTTCTACGCGGTTTTATCAAACTTGGGAGGACTTGTAGGCTCGAAGACACAACAATGACATTGAATAGGGCAAGACAAGTGGGTTTTGACCTCCACCAACTCGATCGCTGCACGACAGCACCGTCCAGTCAAACATACATGCAGGGCGGGAGGACTGGAAAACGTATCTTCTTGTATCACGGCTCATCCAATAATTCATCTCTTCACGTATTCGCCCTCTTCTTGCCGAATGGCGTCACTAAGCTCTTTCTTGTTGACCCTGCCAACCGTCGTCAGCCCATTGCGCGTCTGTCAGAGCTTTACACCACCCTTTTGCGGAAGAAAGAGAAGTCATATGGTTCAAGTGCCTCCATTTCTTATCCGACCTCCCTTGAGTTCTCTCATACATATCACTCTACCGATATTACCGCGATGAAAGCAATCTCTCGAGAGCTTGGATTGTTGGAAGATAAGTCATTTATTATGGTGATTTCGTCGAGCAAGGATCAGTCTTACTTCGATCGCTACACGCCGAAGCTCGTGAAATTCCCGGTACTTTCGATGCCCCAAGCAAAAGGCCCACACTCTCTGGATGTCTTCCCATGGCAGTCTCATGTTGGTCAGAAAATGTTAAGTAGATACCTAAGCCTCGGGACTTGGCTTGATAGGATGCTTTCCCTGGCTGATTATTACGACGTCCCGATGGGGCACATCGAAGGCGACCAACCCCTTCTCTTGGCTGATATCAGTTTTGCCAGGAGGCTGGTTCAGCAGGACATGGTACTTTGGTGGTCGCCATCCGACTGGCCCGACTTGGGTGGTATTGAAAATGATAGAAGACCGACAGAGCCTCTCGCTAAAACAGACTTTCAGTGCACTGGAGTTTACACTAACGTTTCCTTGGAAGTTACCGTACGCAATTTGGCTGTTAACTCGGTTCTACAATCGGTTTGGGTTAACGAGCTGGAAGGAAGCGGTGGTGCAACCGCTTTTGACTCGGTCTCTCACACGATTAACGAGTATTCGACTGGCGACGCTGAACGAAGTGTTACATTGGGCGAGTCACAGATATCGGCCAACATGTTTAGCATCCTCAAGATCATGGTCAAAGGATGGCTGATGGACAAAATTCGGGACAGTACGAACAGTCCCGCAACCGTGGCTATAGACCATTTTTGGCGATGGATCAGTTCGACGGCCTCACAACTCCACGATCCTAGTCTTCATCGTTTCGTCCATGGACTGATGAGGAAGACTTTCATTCAACTGCTTGCTGAATTCAAGCGATTGGGCTCGCACGTCGTTCATGCCGATTTCGGCTCTATTTTACTGTCTACTTCGAAACCACCCGGAACGGCTCACGCATATGCAACCTACATAACTACAGCTGTGACTACCCATGAACTGTTCCAGCACATCTATCTACGGACGGAGAGGTTCTATGACTTTTTGATATTCATGGATTCTGCGAACATGGGCGGTATTATTTGCGAAGACCCCTTGGCAATCGAACCCCCCGAAGAGTTATGCATGGAAATGAGGTGGAACATCCAACTCTTCTTGCCGCCAGCTATTCAAGAAGATTTTGCTGCGGTTATTCAATATTATATTCTCGAGCTGTTCAAGATCAGACAAAAGCTTAGTGCAGTGACGAGGGTGCCCCTCCGAGTCTCGGACCCAGACAGTACACAGCAAGATGGGGCGAAATCGAAAGAAATCGAGAGTATGCAGGAATTCATTGCGCGCAAGTTGACGAGAAAGATGTTCAAACTCGTCGAGACCATCAAAGAACGTCACCACTCCATCCTTCAAGACAAAGAGGATGCCGACAAGGAGAACTTTCATTTTCCCCTCCTTCCCGGTTCCCATCTGCACCTTAGCAATCCTCCCCTGGAATTTGTCAAATTCACATGTGCGGTTTTCTCCCTTGCAAAAGAATACCAAGTGGAGATCGGACTACTCAAGCGGAACATGTTGGATCTGATTGGAGTGCGAGAGTTCTCTAGCGAAGCCACATTCCGAAATCCTTGCGAGCCGCTCAAACTCGCAAACGTACCCTGCCGCCACTGTGATGTTTTGCGCGACTTTGATTTTTGCCGAGACCCGGAACTGCTTCCCAACAATATTGAAGTCAATCCTAAATGGTTATGCGCGAATTGTGGGGGTGAATATGACCGGACGGCTATTGAATTCGCGTTGATCGACATGATGCGCAACTTGGAGAGAGCATTCGCCCAGCAAGATTTGCGTTGTTCAAAGTGCCAGCAGGTCAAGTCTGACAGCGTCTCACGCTGGTGCAAGTGCTCTGGAGCTTACCAGTTCACTATGAACAAGGCCGATGTAAGGAAGAAGTTGCGAACAATCGTCAATGTCGCCCGAGAGTACAATTTGCCCCGATTAAAGGTGTGATTTATTTTCTGCAGTGATATTCATTACTAATTTTGGTCCAGGAATGTTCGCAATCTGTCCTTGCTCACTGGTAACATAAATGAAAAACAAGATACCAAAGTTATAACGACAATACCCCGACTTGAATTCATTATAGTTACAGTAGAAACATGGATTTGTACAATTAATTTGCATTTCTAAACAGAAGTGGGAAAAAGTTCTCAATCACTATTATTTATTTGGGCCTTCTTGCGATCTTCGGTTAAGGAAGCAAAGAACTCTTTCACGTCGGATTCATTCACTATTTTTCCATTTTGTGCAAAGGGTCGCAAAAACTTGACCAAATCATCCCTGACAGAAGACAAAGAAGTGTAAGCACATGACGGAGCAAATCCACCAAAGCCACATACTTCATTTCATTGAATGCATGGATACCCTCGATCGCTTTATCCCGTGGTATCCTGGACAACGCTCGCATCCCTAGCTCTTCCAGTGATAATGCTGTATGGAATGGACATTAGCCTAAAGTTGATTAAAGGTAAGAAAGGAAACTGGCCAGAATCGGGATCAGGTGGTGGTTCATAAGTTTCTTCGTCTTTCAGTAGATACGGATTTGATTCCAGAGTTGGTAAACACTAGTGGAAGACGGAAACAATAATCTTTACTGAGAATACGATGGGAAGTTGATGAGAACTTACGGCGTTGCAATGACACCATCTCTCTCGAAAGCCGTCAGTGAGGAAGATATCTCCGGCACCCAAGCTGGTGCTAAGTTCCGAGGAGGATAACTCGGTCACAATTTTTGAAGCAAGGGGATTTTGAGGCGGTGCCAAACAAGAAGTTGCAGATTGAAGATGATCTGCAGCCGATGAGCTTCGATGTCTCTTTGCATCGGGTATATCATCCTTATCTGTTGACGACGATGGGCGTTTCATTCCTAATTTGACCATGGGTTCATCACCATCTACCTGCACATCCTCCCCTTCCGCTCGATTCGACGGGCCTTCCAGACGGCACCATGGATGGTTTGGACTATCGCGGCCGACCATGAGAACTCCGTGCGTACCTGCCCAACGCTTCAAAGCTGGATTCCGAGATACACATTCACCGCATACGAAACTTTCGTAATCATCTGCAGAAATAAGTGGTGGTGGAAGTCCTGAAGATGATGCCTCAGAGGCTGCGTCATCGACTGCTTCTCCGTTCTCTGGCTGTACGGCGGGTGGCAAAGGAGTAGTTTCCCTTGAACCGGGTTTTTCGCGAAGGTTGCAACACGACTCATGAAACCAATCCTAGATCCCTGCGTCAGATGATGGCATCGGTGAATGTGATGATGGAGAACGAACTTCGCATGCAAGGCATTGTATCATGGCTTCTCTCTCTTTATTCGGGTCGTATGACCTTCGACATCTGCAGAAGAGGCCTTTGAAGTTTTGACCGTACATGTTGCTGACATTGATCTCCTCTAATCTTGAGTGTAGCGTGCATCGATGCGCTATCGCAGTGGTGGGGCAATCACATCGGAAATTCCGTTTTGGAAAGCTGATATGTATACGTTAAAACGCGTGAAAATGACTCTCGGAAAAGACACAGGGTGCGCGTAAAACTTACAGCTCAACCTGTTCATGATCGGTATGACATGCGATGGAACATGCAGAACAAAGTCCACGAGCTCCTGGACACGTTGTACACAAATAAACTGCCTGCCTACAGAAGACAACCTGGTTTTACAATTTATAAACCCTTGTGAAAAACAAATCGTACCTCAGATGACCTAAAGAATATGTACACTGGGAGAATTGATGTGGAAGAGCTTCAGCTGCCTCGCGAACGAGTTCCTCCTGTAAATTGAGGTATTCAGTCAATGTCGAGGCCATTTCACAGCTTCACAGGCGTGCCAGAGACGTAAATTTCACCCTGAACGTTCAAATTTTCAATGAATAAATAAATGAATAATTTCCAAAAAGGAAAAGGGACGTTCGCACGGCAAATCAACAACCTTTGATAAAATTGTTATTTGCTAATTAATTTTTATTGAATTTTCCAAAGGTGTTTTACCACCACTCTCCGTTCCATCAAGTAGTGCCGAAAGAATAGACTTGTATAGGCCTAACGCACGATACTAAACTGGAACTGCGGAGGTTGTCTTTTACATTCCGATGTTTTCTGTTACAATTTACATCACCATCTATGGTTTGTATAAAGGAGCTGGAAAATCTAGTGGACAAGCTGCTGGCTGGCATAAAATGAATGTTGTATCAGAAAAGCCCAACTATTACATCATGAACAATCTTGAATTGCATGCACAGACTTGATTGAACTAGCGAAGGATTTTGGTTACATAGCAATTCCCGACAAAAACATATCAAACTCCATCTCCGCTTGGTGTGAGATACTCAGCCATCCAGACGGTATGATTGGACCCATCTCCTAATCGCTCGAGAGGACGCATATGCTGTATTGTAGCCATTGCATTTCCAGGCAACCGCGTCGTGATGTCCAACAAATTTGCGAACTCGTCAACAATGCCAGCTCTTTTCAAGACTCGATACACCTCCGGAGAGGCACCCCGAACAGATATCGCGTAACAGTTGTACGAATCAGCAGCCAGCTGCGCATTGCTGACCGCCTCTTTCAACTTCTTTAATTCCGGGTCCTTTTTATTTCTTCCTACTTGCTGCAGCCGTAATGCGTGATTTCCAACAGCCGTAGCGAGAGCAGTTGTCAACTTTGAGAACCCGCCATGAGGAGTAGGTCCGGATGCCGTCGGCTTGATTTTTCCACAGTCTTGATAGTTGGACTTATCCGTGTGGATTTACCGGGTATGTGGCCCGATCGGGTAATTTGTCACGCCCCCCGTACTTATCCGTCTGGATTTACGGATGCCATGGCCACATAAGGAAAGCCGAGTTTGATTTACGAGACATGTGCGAGT
>QDKV01005040.1_pt1 | contig 23333 bp, 23 predicted proteins | sample 1861101 | NCBI WGS metagenome assembly QDKV01 (sample SAMN04275158, study PRJNA302643) | Fungus metagenome, whole genome shotgun sequencing project. | isolation source: fruitbody | host: Mallocybe terrigena | place: Sweden | collected 2013 | reverse complement strand
GCCTATTCAACATTTTAAACACTTAATTAACAATAGGAAACAAATATAAATGGCATATAAATACTGATAACCCCGAAGTCTTAGCAGAATGTGCACAGAGTCACATGTCCAGATCCAGATGACCGCGTGCGAGTCACCTCCATTTGTCCCTCAAGCTTCAAGGAATGCTCGTCAACTTCATTGAACGAAAACTCGCCTTGTTGGAAATATTTCTTGCAAAAAGTATTTATTATCAATTTCGCCTGCTTTAATTTCCGAAAGACTGGATTGTCCCAATTAGGAAGGTTGACAATGCACCACGTCGTGGTATCTAAAGAATTCTTGGAAACCAATCCGGATCTACTTATGCAAGCCAATGCGTGTGGGAGCACGAAAGTGGCGGAGACTCCTTTCGTTCTAATTGAAACATATGATGAGCGTTACGAACTGAAGGTCAACAGGTTTTTCATTTACATAAATAAGTCCCCGAACCACAGATTCGAAAATATTTTCCGAGTCATCTACATGGTTATTATTATAACGCAATAGCTGTATGTGACGTTATACTCATCTCCCAGTAGGAATTCATCAGAAAAAAGATCGAAAACGCTACCCAGTTCTCCCTTGTAATCAATTTCGTAAGACGTATCATCACACGGATGGTGCACTAGTTTTGAATGCACTGAGAATCAGATAACATTACCAGATTGGTCATACAACGATTCCCCTTCCGAGTCATGTCACAACCAAACCTTGCATCATCCAATGAAATAAAAAGGTCCACAAATTAGCCAGTCACCTTACTTACTAGTAGCCAGGAGGCGCTTGTTGATAACCGTTGCTTCTCCCGCTTCTAAATTCCATTAATGCTCACAACTCGCAAAAGTGTCTGTGGCACACGGATGCCAGACTCCAGTATAACATGCACTCGGTCGCATCTCCGTACAATCTAAGTACTAATGCGGCACAAGAGGAAAACCATCTGTTTTGAATGACTCATTTGCTCGGAATAAGGAATCCGACGCATAGCAACGTATTTATCTTGCATGGAAATTTCAGATCGCTTTATCAACCCAGAGAAGTATCAATTTACATGGAAAGATGAGTAACTATATCGCTTTGCTCAAAATAACCCATACACTAATACTTTCAACGGACACAAATAGTCAACTAGGCCTTCTGGCATGCCGTGTGTCAATACGGTTGACTAATAATCATACAAGATTCTGAAAAATCGGATATTCAAGAGGGATCCGTATCAAAAAAAGAGAACGACTGGAACGGTTTGAAGCATCACACAAATCGGTTCATAAGCAAACCAAGATTAAAGTTTACTGAACCGGAGATAATCCAACCGGCTTACCTACCAACTGGGGAAAATATACCCCAATCCTTTTAAACTTCCGCAAGGCTTGGCACAGATCGGCCCCAAAGGTCAAATTTTAAGGATGTTCAACAACAAGAGAGGACTATAGGCTGGTGATAACAACTTCTCATCATTGTTTCAAAAGCATTCTCGGCTCCGAAGAATAAATTCTCAAAACAAAAATTCTTTTTTATATCAATGCGCCGCTTTATAAACCAATTTGGTAAGCTCGCCAGCATTTTGGCCAAGTTTGGGTGATGCTCATGCCTAGTGATATGATACACATTGTATGTTGGTTGCAGTGGGTCAATCACGACGAAGTCTAAGGCCTCGTTTTTCTTCAATTCGGCCATCATAGTAGAGTGCAGCTGGCTAATTTTACCATGAATCACGACTGGTCTGATGAACACGCGGCGCATGGAATGTCATTCGTTCCGTAAGTTTTCTTGTTTGGCTGTCTTCAAGCTGTCGTTGCGAAAGGAGACCCTTCAAATGAAAGTGTGAATACACGTGAAAGGCCATTGACCTGGTCACTGCGCAAATCCCTCATTGCATGAGCCGTTGCGTAACGTTCCGCCATGCCACTCCATCTTACTTTCGTAACGAGTCTCGTAACCACCACTCCTCTGCTGCCTCAATTCCCCAGAGTAGTCGATAGCCTTTCGTACACTCACATTAACACCGCAATGTCTCGTGCAAAGTGTGCCTATCTCGTCTCGAGCGAGTGGAAATCTACTTCACCTTGACTTACTAGTAGCATCCACCCTTCTATCTGTCACCTCTCTTCCCGTCGTCCCAGGAAAGCAATAGAAGTACGGCATCTCTCTTCACACAATACGGTCTTGAATCACCTTCTCAAAGTGCCTGTCGATTGCCTGCACCGGGCACCTTTTTCTATCATATCCCACCGCATGACACCTTCCGAACAAAATCCAAGCCAGCCGAATATTAGCCCTATTGTCACTGTTCGCCTTCCACGTGAGGCAGTGGAATCGGAGTCTAGAAGCTGTACCTTGCCCGTCTCCAAAAATGTAAGTGTAGTCAAAGGGATACCAGTGCTGGAGCAATCCAATAGCATTCGAAGCAGCACGTTCTTGCTAAGACCAATCTCCATCTGGAGGTTAACAACGCTCGAGTTGAAGTTCTGAACAAAACCTGATAATCATCAAGCGCCCTAGATCCCTGGAAGAACATCTTTGCCACATACAACATCGTCTTTCGTAGATCGATAACACATGACCTGGGATTATGGATTGGCCTCTCTACACGAAATATCTCAAGTCCTTATACGGTCCGGAAGGCAGAAAATAAACGGCTTGAGACATGAAGGGCTCAATATGTTTCGGAGGCCGAGGCGTCAGTATTTCACAAAGTGATATAAAAGCATCAGTGGCCGTGCAATGGGAACGCGTTCGCTTTGCAAACGTCCGGGAACTGGGCAGACAGTGGGGCCGTAGTCTATAGATGAGAAGCTTTATTTGTAGAGATCATATGTCCGAAATGAAATGCCTGGCGATGGATGTAAGGCGGAATTTCTACGACGTAACAGTTCCGATGCAAGTCATGATAGTCGGGTGAAGTGCTTATCCATCGGGTGAGATGAAATGGGTCCAACCATGTGGAAGAAACAGAAGATAGACGCAGAATTAGGTACTTAGCAGGGATAGGGATCGAGGAAGTAGACTGTTTTTCCGAGAATAAGTATAGGATGGGATCAAGTTACGGCACTGTTTGGGAAGGTTGTACTCATCCTGAACAGAAGAGGACGATTAAAAGCGGCAGTTTGATAATGAAAACTCCTTTAAGAAGGTGATATCTGTCGGGTATGACGCGGTGCAAGCCGTTCTGTGTACTTTTGCACATAGAATAGAAGTTCCGTCATAGATAAAGACACACAAGATCCTCCGTTAGCTCGCTTCACTGTATTTGAAACAGAAAAATAAACATATCCCTTCCACCACTTCATTAATCTATATCTTCATTGAAGAACATATCGGCAAACATACCACGCCATGCTCGATGAGGCATTACCGCTATTACAATTTTGTGTTGCCTCTCCAGCTGAGGTGGATGAGGCGAAAAGGCCATTTTGAATTGTAACAGCAGTTGGAGCCCAAGGTTTTCAATAGAGTCCAAATAAGGTTCACAAGACACCGAGTCCTCTAAGAAGTTTGACGTTCAACTCCAAGCGATTTTGCAGTGAGCCCCGGGCCGGGGTTCCCACATCGACTTATCATGACAGCGGATCCCGTTTAGTCGTTCTGCCTCCCCGCCACTTACAATCTTACGGAAACACCGCAATATGACGAAGAGGATTGTGGATTCCTGCCATAACGTCATATTATGAACTTGGTTACTCCACTCCGCGTCTGTTCACATTCATCGACGTCACGCTGGATTTTCGATATATAAACCCTGCGACGAGATGAGATACTATACTTCTCCTCTACCATCCCTATAAACACAACAAAAATGGTACGCAGGATCACCCATACTTCTCATATGTGGATAGCTCATGATGAATCTTATTTACAGGGCTCTATTGTTTCTGCCATTGGACGTGGAATCAACGCAATCATTTCAGCGATTGCGAATGTCGTCATGACAATCATCAGCGTTATCACCTCAGTGCGTTCTTACTATGAAATGGTATACATGATATTATTTAATACTTGTGTTCATAGATAATTGTCACCATCTTTGACGTAATTCTCGACATCCTCTGTTGCCGATGCTTCGGATCGCGCAGATCTAGCATGCGCACGGGGCGCCATTGGGGCAGTAGAACTTCAAGGACGTCGAGATACTGATCCCGACGATTTTATCAATTATTTTCCCTCCCCCAAGAATCCATCTCCGTTTATTGAACAATTTTTACTATATCTGTCTCTTTTTTCTCCTAATTCTACTCGACCCATGATCTTGTGCAACCTACTATAAATCAACTAGTTTTCCATCTGCACTTGAAGCCCCACCTTCAAAGGTCTACATTCGTCAGTTATTCTTGCGTTACAAACTGCAATGTGAGAATTTGCAATCCGTGCCTCCGTGCCGAAAGGACGTGGCCTTCCGAAGTGCACGTGCTATTTATTCTCCATTTGGTAGTCTAAACGCCCATTTGTTTGTCTAATCGATGACATGCAAATAAAGATAAGATTGAGTTGAACGACGATCGCGGGACCAAAAATCTAAGGGGCTACTTAACCACCACGCCCACCATGCATACGTTCCGTCCTGTCTCTACACATCCATCGCGTTGACCAAAAGACGAGATCACAATTGTTGAATGTAGGTGACTATCATCCGTATCTATATCTCCGCTCGATCCAAGCTGATTACCCTTGATTGTGAAAGGAGACAGATTCCGTCAGGTACCTTGCTTTGACGGGAAAAGAACGCTACAGCTCTCAAGCGATCTTATTTTGTGGTGGCTCTCCGTACTTTTATCTTTCCTGCATCGTCTTCGATCAGGTTTTGAGGGAAACTTGAGGGAGAAAAGATCGCGTATGATATATATCATCAACCTGGTTGTATAAACCGCATCTCACGTCTCCTGAAGCTAGCCCTCTTTCGATATTAAAGAGTTGGGAATTACCTTTTCTGAGCTCCGCAACCGGACCGACAACTTACCTTTCTTATCTGTGGCAATCCTTGTCAACCACGCGATCATCTGGTTTTGACAGTCACCGGAAGATGTCTTTGGAAGTATCGTCATACGCACGCCGATATGTCTCGTCTTCCTCTGTGGCATCACTGTTGACACATGGGCCTTCAGGGAGACTTCCAATCGAATTGTTATCGGAGATCTTTCTGTTGTGCATGGATAACAAAATGGACGATGACAACACCATCCGTACCCCACTTCTTCTCTCTAAGATTTGTTCGAGATGGCGTTCAGCCGCCATAAACAATCCTCGTCTCTGGTCAAGACTATCGGTGCACCTGATCGGCCATTGGTCACGTATTCATCCAGCCCTAGTCGACACTTGGCTCAGACGTTCAGGCGCCTGTCCGCTCACCATATACGTTTTTTGGGAAGATCCGCCGTTCGCAGATTCGCATACGATCCTCGATAGGCTCATGGCCCACTCCGAACGGTGGAAAACCATGTTTTTTTACCTTCCGTACCGCGCCTTTTCTTCGTTTGAAAAGGTTCGCGGTCGTCTGTCCATGTTGACCAGCCTTAGTTTGGGAACCGGGGATGATATACCGCCGCCTCCCCCTAACTCCGCCCAACTAGACATATTCGAGATCGCTCCTCGACTACGATCCATTGAATGCGTCAACTTCGCTCCAACCATCTTCGTATTCCCCTGGGCCCAGCTTCGGGAAATACCCCTGCTATCAGGCAATATTCTTGAATGCCTCAGCGTCCTCAGCCGAGCAAAGAAGCTCTCTAAATTGAGCTACATCTTTGTGGAAGGCGGTCCTCCTGCGGCCGCCTCCATCTTCGCCCAACCTATCCTCCCCATATCCCCTGGTATTCCTTCGCACTACCCCAACGTATACCATAATCGCCTCACATCGCTTAGGATCATGACACCCCCCTGGAAGGAATATATTGACCTCTCCCCCTTTTTCCCTCACATCCATCTTCCGTACCTCGAGACCCTCACAATCTGCAACCTCATCAGCAATTTTGGGGATGAGTTCATGCAATTCCTTTCAGGTCTGCATAATTTGCGGACTCTGCATCTCAGAAGAACGGCGCTGCCAGATGAACAGCTTGTTGAGGGGCTCAAACACTTGCCTTCCTTGACGCATCTCATCGTTCTGTCCTCAGGCATCCAGATGAGGAACACGATGAACGGTGGAGGCTCAGATCAGACCGTGACTCGCTACCTGCTCGAGGCGCTGACGAGAAACTACTTCTCTGACGACGAAACGGAGGGTATGCTCCTTCCGCGCCTGAAGGAGCTCGAGCTAACTGTCAGCCCGATGGTTGCCAGGGAGCCCGATACGTTCGTCGATATGCTGCAAAGCCGACTACGAGCAGATGAACATGAGTTGTTTGGATCTTTTAGAAAAGGTCCTGGGGATAGCATCAAAATCCGTAATGGCGACAAGGGATTGGCCAGGCTCGAGCACGTACGGATATGGCCATGCGTCGACCTTGACGACGACTTTATAATGCGTCTCATTGAACTCAGAGATCTGGGGCTGGAAGTCGAGGTAGAGAGTGAAGTGTTGCAAGGTGTAGTGAGTCGCCTATAGAGGCTCTTGCTTATCGAGGGGCACCACGCCACTCCATGAGGGGACGATAAGCACAGCAAGCGAAGATTCCTTCCTTTGCTACTTCGTCGATTCCATCAGTCCGATATCCCGTTCTTTTCGATTGACCTTCTTGTTATATTCACGACGAGGTTTGAAAACACCCATTTTATCCTTTCTTGATTCATTAAAGCCCAGCTCAGCCACCAATCGCATCGTCCCCCTCACATGGTGATTTTCGCTTTCGATCGGCGAGATCACTTGTCATGTTAGATACTCATCATATGTCTATATTTTACCTACATGCTTTGACGCACTTGTCTCTATTTCTAGTTCATCCGGTTCCTAGTCTTTTCGTTCCACCTGCATCCAAGCCACGTATACGTTAGCAACTGTAATCCATTTTCACAATACCAGCACCCAGAGGAAAAAGAGAGACGAGAAAAGCGTACTCACAAATCCATAAAGAATTTCCAAAGCACAGAGAACATCAGCCCCTGCAATCCATTTGCCAAGATTCTTGTCTTCAACCCTCTCCCTAATAGCCCTTTGACACCATCTACGGCTATTACTGCTTTGGCAGCTGCGGTATAGCTTATCTTCGTTTCGTTAACCTGCCTATACGTCTTCACAACACGTAGAGAGTTAGAAATGCTATCAGAGACGACGGATGCGACGAGTCCGATAAAGGCACGACGGGAGAGTTTCTGGAATGTATCATGTGCTTGTGGAAGATGAGATTCAAGATAGTTGTATGTGCCGAACCACTTTATCAAAAAGAAAAGAGAGACATTCAGTCATTGCGATAGAAGGAAATTACAAAAAAGAGGATCCTTACAGGGTAATGTCCTACAAAAGTTGCTGCTGCTGTCGCGATAGCTCCATACCACAGTGTGCCGATTCCGTATTTTCGTATCTGTTCAGCTAATCTGTGAGCCAGACAAAACGTCAAACCCGAAACATACCCTAGTTTTCAAAATCTTGATTCCAGATCGGCCCTGGGTCTGCAGCGTCGTCTTTACTGTATCAATCGGAGTGAGTATTGTCCGAAATGCGGCAGCAGCTAACGAAGCAAACGCCGTTTTGAATAAGGACGGTAGTTCTTTCATGTAAGAATTGGACTCGAGCAAGGCGAGTATGCCTGCATTTGCAGCCGTGTCACCAAAGCGGGACACAGGGCCTTGAATGAGAGCCGCTGTGAGCCCTTGATAGTAGCGGGTCCAGCCACCGTCATTGTAGAGTGTTTGAACGGCTTGTGTCAAAGTCGTGCCGTACCGATATTGGTAGTTCATCACTGTACGGAGAGGCTTTTTGTTTAAAGATGAGTTGAGAATGTGCAGGGAATTTTTGGATAAGCAACGAACCATAAGCGTGAGGACCTGTAGAACCATCGCTGCTGCTCCGCTCAGGCCCCCTCCAAGTGCGCTTTTCAAAGCTCCCGCGAAGTCAAACTATACAGCAGTTCAGTGCATGACAGGAGAACAACGAGATGCAGCGCCCACGTCCTTATCCCCAGCATCGATAAAGCCCTTGATGAGCAACGTCACAGCCAGCACGCTGAAGATAAGGAGCAGGCCATAGAAGCCATACCATCTCCAAGTCAATCCATCCTTTGCTTCAGATTTGCCATGTTCTTCTGTTGCGTTTTCTGACTGGGATGTGGCCACCCCAGCGGCTTCTTCGATCTGAGAGGGTGAGAGGAGAGGCTGAAGTTCACCGGAGCTGTCATTTTCCGTAGCCAGATGTCCAGGAGGCGCCATGGTGGTTGATGCGAACTTAGAGTGGACAAGGATTACAAACCGACATTTCCACACCGTCATTGGTCAACTTGCCCAAATCCCCTCAAACTAATTTAACTAACAAAGTCTGTAGGTCGAATCGTTTCTGGGACAAGTACAGAATTAAACGGAAGTAAAGTAGGTAAGTATTATTCAGCTAGACGTCGATTATCTGATACAGCGGATTGTCTCCGTTTGATTTTGGTGAAGGACACGGTCAGAGAAAGAATTGACTTCTTCCCATTTTCTGTTGGTGATTTCCCGAGTCGGACGCTGGGAAGGCAGCCAGTGAAAGATAAATCGTAGAGAGATATCTGGGGTGGTTCATGCAGACACAGTAACATCTCTCGGAGCTTCTGAAACGGTGAGCTTCTCCAATGCGTCCTCAAAGCGGTCATCATCACTGTTTTCCTCCGACTCTTCCTCTTCCTCCTTATCATCAGATTCTTCCTCAAAGTCGAGCTACAGAACAACAATCAGTCTCTATTTTAATAAAAGTATATCCTCAAGGACGCACGGGGTCATATATCACTCGGATAACTAAACTACAGCTGGGACATGTAGCAATGTCTTCGTAATCGGCTAGCTGGCGCCGAGAGATCTCAAAACGATCGCCACAAGGGCAAGGGTAATGATACACTTTCTTTTCCTCGTCCCAGGCCATGTCCTCGATTTCGATCTCGTCGTAGTATGCGCCCATGGTGTTTTTAACTGATCCAGTTCGAAGGAGTCATGTTAACCGCACGTGAGATCATTTCCAAAAGTGGTAGCATCCGTATGCCGAACCAATTTACTTAATTGGGGAAGATAATTGCTCAACGCATCAAGCTGTCTTGCGTCTTAAATCAGAAATCCGGGGACCTATTTATTGCAATAAGTTCTTTTGAAACGATTATGTGATTTATTGATAACTATGTAAAAGCGAGTGTGTCCAAATAAACGAAGGTGTGATAAGACGACTCCACATCGAGATGTCAAAAAGACAATATCCTTTTCGGTCAACCATTGATATTAACTAGACGACATTAAATTGACATCTTTGAAAGTTGAAAGACGGATGACATCTGACTCACTGGGAGAGCAGCCGATAGCAATAACGCCATTGAAATGATTGTTCTCACAGCAGACAGCCTGTGATTGACTGTGCGAATCATTGAGCGCGACGACTTATACGAACATACGACTCTGAAACCTACCAATGGTTTCCACCAATTCCAATCACAGACAGCGGATGACAAGTCAGGCCAATCGCTGTATTAGCGGGGACTACAATGCCCAACAGCTGCTTGATGATACCGGCAATAGCAGGATTCGCGTTGGTAACAGAATTGCCTAACAAAAAGTTCGACAAAAGAGCGTGAGGCGTGTCAGAGAGAGTTGAAGGACAAAGTAATGCTCACAGCATTGGACAGGCCCCGAATTACAAGAATTCTTAATTCCGGAACCTTGAGAGGGTTGGTGCCTTCTCGCAGCTTGACAACGTTATATCGGCAAGTCACTTCGTCGAGTTAAAAAATCGACCTACCAGCTACTGGCGTTGTTCTGCGAACAGGGGGGAGAGGGCCCAATCCATGTGCAAATCGCTCGGCGTTTGTGTTCAACGTCGCATTGACGCCGAAGGCAGCAAAGACAGCTATTAAGATTGCGGTGAACTTCATGTTAAAAAAAGAGTGTTGGTGTTTTCGGCGGTAACCCAAACAACAGTTTGTGGGATGTGGAAAAAAAAAAGGATAAAGCTGAGAAAGCCATCCTACATCCCCTTTATATATACCATGAACCCTGACAAAAAGTACCGTAATTTCACTCAGGGTTCAAATCAGTCTAACTCTTTCTGTGTGAACTTATGTCGAAGCATTCCGAAAACTAAGCTTGTGTGGCGTCTCCGCATCAAATCGTCTTACACTTAACGTCGGTGCTGAATTTTTCAGCTCGTATGAGTATGATTGGGAGGAAGAAATATCTGCAAAATGGACTCCTGCTTTTTATGTGCCCACTGCATTGGTCGTGGCTAATGGTGAGATAATATTTCACAGGGACGCTGTGATTGCAGAAGCTGCTCCCTGATCATTGCATCAAACTCGTCACACCTGACCGATCAACAATTCTGACTGCAGCAAATCGTACCCAAATTTTAACCACCTACCATGACGCTACATTTTCCACAAAAAAAATTGTGTAGAACCAACGTAGATATTGACATAAGGAATTGACAGTGTGACAAAAGTCTAGCAGTGAATCCCAATTGGCTTTATTCCCATTTCGATTTACCTATGTACTACTAGTATGTAGTCGTTGTCGTTGGAAGCTAATTCTCTTGTTCCAAAGTCAGATTGAAATATCGGCTACATCTCATGTATCAAACCTTCTGCCAAATGACTGATCAAACTTGGCAGTCCTGAGTAGCGAATTGTGAACATCGTGGGACGATGGAATACACGCCATCCAAAAGCTCAGCTTTTTTATTCAGGTGGAAGTGGTCGATATGTATATGTCTTGACGGGAGTGAACAAGTATTAGAATTCGGGACCATGGACGATGAGACGACAAATGTGATGATCGGGCATAAAATATGTAGACATGCAGAAATTCGAATTAAGGACACGGAAAAAAACCCCCGGCGGTCAATTCTTTTGCATCACCAAAAAATTTATTTTATTCCTATTCTACTTCGACATTTCGGCGAATTCTTAGAATTCTTATCATGGTGTAGATTAAGCTCACAAGTCCTGATGATCCACTCTGTTTCTCGACAACAACGTCCTAGTACACAATAAAACGATTTGCCATTACAGAAAAGCACACATCGCTTGTGTTACGAGTAGTATAGTACAGTTTCTAGTCCAGTGTCCCACTGACTATCATCATTGAGGTGCAACCTTTTTGTGTGTTACACCACCCAAAAAATTACCATATATAGAAGTTTTGTGAAAGGAAGATCAAAATTTGGCCCAGAAAAGTAGACAACTTTAAACCTTATGCGGGTCAATAGCCATGTCGCGCGATATGAAGAGAAGCCGAAATCAAGGCGACAACACATAAAAATAAACGTGTCTGTTCCTACAAGCCCCTAGCCAACCCCAATTTACCAATTCCCACAAAAACCGATGAAAAAAACCATCTTCCTTTCGTGTCAGCCCACCCAACGACCTCCGTATTGGGAGGGGGACAGGATTATGATGGTACAGTAGCAACCTGTGATACAATACATATCCGTAGTCATCCGTCACATCATGGCGGCCCATCTAGTCCAGCCCAGGGTGACGGATTCAGGTCATCATTAATGGACACCTGGTAGGTGATGAACGCATCCAAACCCTCCGAGCGAAACTGGTGTATCTTCTTCTTCGCAATCTCGTCCTCGAAGGTGGTGAAAGTGCATTTGACCGACTTGATCCTCATCGCACCCTCTGGCACATCACTCCATCGTGAAGCAATAAAATCACACAAAAGGGATTGCGAGGCGTCGCAGAGCGTGTAATCGAAGCCTTGAAGACGTGGACACAGGAGAGATGAGGAAGTCGACAAGGACGTGGTTGACGAGCCTGGTATGTCCACGTTTCTCTCGAAAATCTCTTCTCCGTCGTTCGTCCATTTCGGCTTGAGAGCCAACGCTTTCAAAATCAGATTCTCTGGGATATCTGGAGCAGATTCCATCCGGCTTTGATGTCCCAAGTCTCCCAAATCATTTGTAGTCGCGCCTCCCAATTGCCCATCCGTTCCCACTTCATCTTCCTCCCCAACTCCAGGACCAGGACCGAACTGCATCCTCAATGCCAAATTTTGAACTGTGAGATGAACCAAGCTTGGTGCGAGCCATAAGCACTCGATAAACTCATTAGGTAAGATAGTTATTGACTCCACGTCCAACCTCTCTAACGGGCATTTGCTCCTCGTGAGGAGAGTTCGAACGGCTGATAACGGCTCTGGTGCAATGTTGCCCTCCGGACCACCAGACCGGCCAAGTATCCCGAGCACGCGTAATTTCGGTGCGATGAGATTCATGAGAATGCTGGACATGTGAAAAGTGTTGTGTAGATGTTGGTCGCCATCAATGTAGAGAATCTGGAGTCGGGGCAATGTGACAGGTATGTCGAATTTCTCAAAGGCTGGGAGTGAAGCGGTGTGTGATAGTGGAAATTTGAGGGTGCAACTCTGAAGGTCGGCACAGTGAGCCAAAGTATTTAGCATCTCACGGGAGTCAGGGAAGAAGAAGGCGATGTTCGATTCAAGGTAAAGGGATGTTAATTGCGACCATGGTATAGATGGGAGACGAATTCCGCCGCTAAAAAACGTTAGAGTGAAAGTGCGTAATTTTGACGCACTGTCCGCGAAACCAAGACCCTCTGGCCAGCGGTCGACGTCGGTGTCTATTGACGTCCTGTTGTCCATGAACGACATGCCCTCCAGCATTGGCACATCCTCTACCGTCAAACCTATGAATGGTCTGAACACTTTCAAGGGCACCCGAAAATCCAACACCTTCCATCGTTTGCACATAGGGACAAGTACCTCCAGCAAGCTACCACAAAGTTTAACTTCATCCTCCGAATCGCCGGCTAACCAGAGGAAGGATATGCTGAGAGGGCACGCACCCGACCGACCGAGCCACGTGCAGATTAACTCACGCTTTCGCTGGAATCTCGCCGTAGATGACGCAGGGTTGGAAAAGTTGACGCTTGGCGGTACGATATGAAGAGATGACCAGATTTCCGGAGTTGCAAGTGATACACGCCGCCACTCACTGCAAACGCGTCCGAGGAGAACGGGAGCCTCAGATGCATGCATAACGGCATTCCGATTGGATGGTATGCAAAAAGCAAAGATCGTCTGCAGAATCTCTGGTGGCAGACGGCGGAGTGGAGAAACGAGAGATTCGTGCGCGTTTGCGATTTCGTAGAGCTGTGAACGCTTGTTGGCCAACTCTTCTATCGCTGCTTCGAGCTCTGCAATACGTGCGTCATGGGCCGATAATTGCTTGTTGACATTGACGACATATTGCTTGATTTGATGAATTTCGGTTGAGTTTGGGATGTAATTAGTATAAAGTTTGTCGGCGAATTGAGCAGGAGGAGGAGGGATATCGTTAGCGTGTTGGTATTCTGGAGAGACAGACTTTGAATAGAAGTCGAATTAGCGGTATCCACTCTGAAACGCGATACATACGCCATTTATCTGAGCAACGGTGTTTGCTTCACCAAAACCTGAATTCTTTGGTATCTTGTGCGCAATAAACAGGCCGTTCGCAGTTGTTCCAGGGCATAGATGCACAGATTCCATGAGTACAGGACCGTCAAAACAAACACTTATTTATCGTTATTTATATGTCATCAAAGTTGGAACTGTTACAAACGTGATCCCGGAGGCCTCAAACGCGAAACTCTATACGATTTCCCCTTCGCATCAAGTTTTACCAGTGGTGATGACATCGCCTCACAAGCTTTCGTGTCGCAACTCCGTGTTATGTTCACACAACCTTGCTGCCTTGCCACACTGTCAAGGTATGTCTGGCTTTGCATATTAAACCCTCAAGGCAGAATTATTGTTTGTTCTCTTGGCTATCATATATCATACCTCATATTTTTGCTCGACTTCCGATCCATCCTTTGAATTTTGGCTATTTTGGCCTCATTGCCGCCTGTCTGGCGCCATCATAGCTCTCTTCTTAACATCTGCCTTCTGTAATGCCTTCTCCCGCATCGTCCATGTCGGCCTCGTCCGACTGTCAAGGTCTGCGCCGTTTAATGGACTACCCTCAAGGGAGCAAACCAATCTATTCGTATCACACGCTTGTCAGGTCAGTCACTCGAAATGAGTCCCCTTGACTCGGACTTATTTCAATTTCCTCAGAGCTGCGTTGTTAGACTCGCCAAATTATTCCCGCACAGCAGAAGAAATTTTCCAAATTATAGGAAACAGAGTAAGCCAGCCCTCGACGTCAAGTGAGCGATAATGTTTAATTTCACAATTCGCAGTTCCCATATTTCAAAACGGAACGGGGGAGGCCGTGCAAAGTAAGCTATCTTCCCTCTAACTTCCCGACAGCTGTTCATGACCTATAAAGTCTTATGTCCTGAATACTCTGTCAAACACTCCTTGCTTCTCACCGAGCGGTCACGGACCACTTAAAGATGAGCTCTACTGGAGATATAACCCATCACTCGACCCTCAAATTCACTCCTCCCTACTTACCTTGCCTTCAATGCCCTCGACGAGCACACTAGTCAACTCTCACACCCAACCCTCAAGAGCTGGCGATACCTGGAATGTATTGCAAATTTCTACAAGTACGAAACCAGCTGAACGTCGTGTAAAGAGGACGAGCGAAAAATTTGAACCAGAAAGACGGAACAGATCGGAGAGGGACGATCAGATGAACGGACGCTGCGCAGGCACGCCGTCGACAGACAAAAACGACATGAAAATTTTGAGGTGGAGAACGTGGACAATTCAAGCGTGGCGAAAGAAGCTTGGTCAGTGACCCACGAGAAAAATGGCAGGAAGACGGGCAAAAGGCGGAAGGCTGGGTTGAAACCTGCTTGTTGTGTGATAGGGTGAAAAAAAAAACATGTATGCATAGACGGTCGTTTTCATTTACGATGAGTATCTTTTATTATATCATATTATTCTACTTTTGCCTTCTTAAAGAGACGTTCATTAACTCCAACACGATTCTCTCAGACTTTGGTACACACATAGATCGTATGGAATCTGTATTACTTAGTATTCAATGATTTACGTGGGTCCAGAGACGAGTGCATGATGGCCATACAGTCTATTCATTTGCAGGATCTCCTGCGTTGCCAAAACTGCCTTTTACAGACCCATTCAATGAATTCCATCAAGAACGGATTGCAATTTCCGTCCGGGCCGGATCACATTTACCCAAAACCAGTGTGGTTGAGCATTCATTCCTTCACCATGACATCGTCAGACGACCATCCGTCTCTTCTGTGGGTTGTGTGCGTCGTCTTTTATGTCATGTATAGACGGAGCGTTCTCTAATAAACAGGTTTTTCTACAAACAACGATTTGAAACTCTAATCTCCGATTTCGTGTTTGGTTTTTTTTTTTTGGGTCTGAACACGCAGTATCCCACCCATTCTCTTCATTTCGGTGTATTGTACCCGAAAATGGTATCTTGCTAGAAGGCTACTCGTCCATGGGATTGGTAAAGGTGGTGAGTTCAGGACCTGAACCTTCCTCCACACGTTTCTCCAAGGGTTGACTTCTTCTTCTTCGTGAAAACAGCTCCAGGCTTCCAAACTTCTGTGAAGCGCATTCGCGTTACACCTGAGATTGCGGCGCGCATTAGAAGAGGTGAAGAGGTAAGTCCAGAGGAAATCGAGGCAGCCTCGCGTAAAGCCGATTTGAACCAAGACGACGACGAGAGCATGCGCTTGACCCTGGGGAGGGGGGTTATTGAGGAAAGGGATGATCGGTATTTGATTAATAGCGGGAGGAGAGGAGAGGAAAGGGAAGAGGAGAATGAATGGCTGCCGGAATCTATCACAAAGCCTGGAAAGCGGAAGAGGGGACGGAGGCGGTGAACCGAACTTCGGTCATTTGTAACTTGTCAGCCCCAAAAGTGAGGCGAATTTTAGTAGAATGGGCAAGCGCACACCACGACTCCCCCCGTTGCAACATTCACCTAGAATTATTGTAAAGTGACAATATATTTGTTCATTGATCTTTACATAAAATAAAATGATATTCAGTTGATCGCACTCTCCTGTATCAAACATTTTGTTCAAAACAATCGTCCAAGGTTCTGCACAAAATTCCCAAGCAAGTCCGTAAACCGAGAACTTTTGTGTTATAATGGCATCAGTGGGGGGGCATAGCGCTTTGCCTAGCACAGAGACGCTACTTACAGATTTACACACAAGTTACATCCAGAAACTTGGGCAGGTGAGTTTTGACTTTGATTCCTTTCTTCATGTAGCTCTCAGTTTTTGATCTTTCTTTTCACCCCTTTCATGGCGGTTACTCCACATGAAATATGCGACAGAGTAAAGACGATCTGACATATCACCTAACGTCACACCTCCGGCTCAACGCTGTCTACTGGGGTTTCACGGCTCTATACATCCTTGGTAAACCAGATGCATTGGATAGAGAGGAGATGATCGAGTTTGTAATGAGCTGCTGGGATGAAGAGGCAGGTAATCATTCAATCTATTTCGTCGTACTTTGCCTTCCTTACCCGGCAAGCAAGTCTTCTGAATCGAAAGAACTTCAAGTCTATCAATTTACTTCTGACATACCATCTTCAGGTGCATTTGGTGCTCACCCAGACCACGACGCGCACCTTCTTTCGACTCTAAGCGCCATCCAAATTCTTGTGATGCAAGACGCATTGGATCGGATGGACGTCGATCGCGTCGTCAGATGTGAGTCTCATCCCCCCCTCTCCTTTCTATCTCTACTAATGACACAAACCTACAGTCATCCTATCCCTTCAAACACCATCTGGTATCTTCGCAGGTGACAAGTTCGGTGAGATCGACACGCGCTTTCTCTACTGCGCTGTCAGTGCTCTGTCTCTGCTCGGAAAATTAGACTTGATGGATAAGGAGAAGACCGTGAGTTATATCAGGAGATGTAGGAATTATGATGGAGGCTTTGGAAGTTCCGTAGGGGCAGAGAGCCATGCTGCGCAAGGTCAGTGAGATTCGAGGTCGAGTTGGGAAGAATGGCTGGCTGGCAGGTTTGTGATTGAGCCTTAAGGTTCCAAGACCTTGCAGCCTGTCCGACCGACCGACACTCGATTTCGTGCAGCAAGGTGCTAACTCTTTGATCGCAGTATTCGTGTGCGTCGCAGCACTAGCTATACTTGATCGTCTTGACATCGTGGACGTTGACACGCTTGCCTGGTGGCTGGCCGAGCGTCAACTACCCAATGGTGGCCTGAACGGAAGGCCAGAGAAGCTCGAGGATGTGAGTTCGTTTTCCTCATCTACGTCCGAAATTTCTTCCCTATGAGTCCTTCTCGATTTCATTCCCTTTTGTGATTCGCGCCATTGGTTGGTGGGGTTATTTTTACGCGCGGACATTATGTGCCTCTACTACGAGTCACTTTGAACCGGCGTTTGTGGGTGCGTGGACAATTCATTGGGATACACACCGTTCTTGCCTTGTGACTTGGGGGGGCGGTCTACTGAATGAATGTGTATCGTGTGTCGTGCGAGATGAGGTTGCGCAGCAGAATTTAATTTCGCGTCCATCACTGTTCGCCTTCGTAACATGCCCCAAAAAGAATTGTTTCCGCCGATCGCAACTCATCTTTTTTGTATATTGATGCCAATCCCTCAGGTCTGCTATAGCTTCTGGGTCCTCTCTGCGCTCTCGATACTGAACAAAGTTCCTTGGATCGATGCCGAGAAGCTATCGTCGTTCATTCTATCCGCCCAGGTAAACTTTTTTCTTCCTCTTTGTTTTCCCCCCCTTTCCCATGACACTGTCGGAGTTCACGGTGAATTCACTTTGCCGAGATGAGTTTTTGTTCGGTGACCACTTTCTTTGGGGATTTACGGACCGAATTAGACCCTCCTTTTTTTTCACTCCGCTCACTTTTTTTTTTCCTTCTTGAATAGGATCCAGAAGGAGGTGGAATTGCAGATAGACCAGGGGATATGGTAGATGTATTTCATACATTGTTCGGGGTGGCTGGTAAGTCAAATGTGCTTCTGGGTTGGCCATTGTTGGCTGCATTTTCGAGTCATTATATTGTGCATCGCGCTAGCGCATCTGTTTTGTGAAAGGCATTGCTAATGGGGTTTCGCACATAGGGCTGTCCATTTTAGGCCATCCGGGTTTAGTCGATCTGGATCCCGTGTACTGTATGCCTGCAGCGATTATAGAGAGGAAAGGTCTTCGAAAGGGTTGGAAGGCATTGGAGAGGAGAAAAGCGTAATTCAATTATCAGATCTACTTGTCGAATGACAATGCTTAAGCAGTGAACTACATTGTACCGTGTCGGTTGAATTCTATAAGAGGAAAAAAAGGTGGCCATACTCCGACGTGCCGAGTCATCAATCATAAGAGTTATTGTATTAACAGATTAGCTCCCACGGTTTACCACAGTTACAAAAAGGCGAACTTCAGGGGGCCAACAAGCTCTTCTCAGCTTTCTCCCGTCCCCCATCTTCTACTACTGGCAAGATGACCTGTGTCAAATCTGACCGGTCGCTGGCCGCATCTAACACTGCCCAAGAATCACTATCGAGTATGTCCACATCTAGTGAGAGCGGGCTCCGTCCCTCCACTCCGCTTTCCCCGCCGTCTGCGACCTCCACTTCCAGTGTGCCTATGTGTGTATCAGAATCTTGTCCTGAAGCTACAAGCAAAAGGCAAGACTATGACACGCTCATAGCCCATTCTATACGTGAGTGATCCGCATTGGCACATTATCGCGCCACTCATGTGGTCAATTTCAGATCCTCCGATGCAGTCGTCACAACCAACGGTTGAAAATATCGACAACATGGACGGCACATCAAGCGACCAACCATCACCATCGGCGAAGACGAAGACAATCAAGATGACAATTGAGAATGAAGAAGAAAAGACGCCTGTGAGTATATCTGTTTTGTTTTGTTGTTCTTGGCTTTAAAGTTGAAACACCGCTTGTTGTCTTTTTCCCAGAGCCTACTCCCAAGACTCGGAGACGGCTTGGAGGGGCATGAGTGTTGCGAAGTCAACAGCTCCATGCATACCGCCGGACACGACTCCCAACGCCTTCCATCCCCTGCGCTAACGGAAATCGAATTTCCGGAACCGCAGGACATTCTTGAGGAAGTTCTGCAAAGAGGCATCAAGATACGCGACTTCGCTTACGAAGCGCCGTACGTTTTACCCACCGCCCCCGTCACATCCACATCCACTAGCGAGGCCCCGCCTAGCACCATCGCCAGCGCCACACCTCCGATTGTATCACCTGGTGTTCCACCACCCAAACGAACAACGGAGATCTTTGATCCCTACAAAGCTCTCACCGAGATCGATTATCGGTGGACACAGAAAATCCGAAATTATCCTGTCTCTGGGAAGACGCTTCGCAGGCTTCTCGACGTCGAGTGGCTGACACCAGCGGAGCTCTCAGCTCGTGCGCATCCGATGGATGGCGCTGCTCTACGCAAGTACGACGAGCAGCGTGCCTCTTGGAGAGAGGCAAACGAGGGTATCGAGGCGTTCCCATGGTGTTCCTTGCGTGCCGATCGGCCGACTCAGGACGAGCGTCAGGTGATGCTTGACAACTATAGAGGGCATTGGAAGCAGCAGGATAGGATGATGATGAGGCATGAAGATGGAGAGGAGATGAGACGGAGGGAAGACGAGATTGCGAAGGAGAAGATGAAGGAGATGCAAGAAAGGGAACTGCAACGGGAAAAAAAGAGGAGTCCTGGTGTGATGGAAGATGCAACGGGTTCTATGAACCAAGTCGTGTCGTCCAGTTTTAAAAAGCGGAAACTTTCTTCACCTGGCGAAGTGGCTCCTAGTGAGTCTCTTTCATCGGGACATCTGATACCTCCAAAGAAGCAATACCCGGCGGCGCTACAGGCTTATGATCCGAAGATATACCCAGACGCTGCCAACATTATCGAGGCATCCTCACAGATTCGTCCTCGCCCTTTAGTGTATTCTCCACCACCCATATCTACGGGGAGGAACACGCCTCCGGCCGTTGAAAGGACGGATACTCCGCCGATCGACGAAGGCGACCGAGCGGGAAGTCGGAGAGGTCAGAGACTTGAAAGGAAGAACGGCAAATTGGGTCGGACACAAACGTTTGTGGGGTTGTAAGTAAACCTTTTTATTCCTTATCCGTTTGTTCTTTGTCTTACCTCTGGTTCTAGCATTCCGTGACGTCTTGCTATCGATCCAACTTTCCTACAATCTGCTCCGGTGACGGCCGCTCTAGAACACTCGTATCGTGATCTGTCAACGTTTGTTGCCACTCGCGCGCTTTGGGAATATCACTGTAAAAGATTTCTGGCTTGCCATTGAGATAGATTTATATTTATTGTTGACGCCACTCCTAGTTGGGTTGTAATTGTTGAACAAAGAGACTGGTATCCGTACTGTACAATCTGATTACTGACAATCATCATCATTTTTTTGGGGATTCACAGATTGCACACCATGATCAACTGATTCGTAGAGATACCAAAGGCAAGGATAAAAGGTAAATTGTATTGCCGAAGGCCGAAGCACATTATGTTCCAAGAAAGGCAATCCTGACGCTGTAATAGACGAACGGAGCAACATGTGTACATGTTGAACGTTGACAATCAACTTCATTCATGACCGACGCTTCGACAAATTTACGACCGAGCCCAAGTCTCAACGACTTGCTCCATACACGAAGGAGAAACGACCGAAAGGCAAGGGCACCTCAACGTCCCCCGCACCTGCCATGCGTTGACTTGCTGACTGATGTGGCAAGGCTGATATACAGGACTTCACAGGTAGCACCGTGAATTGGCTAACTCGTGTTGCCCGCCTGATACTAGATCCATGGGTAAACTGGTAGGGCGCACACGGTCCAATACTGGTTGGGGAGGCAGAAGGACCAAACATGGAGGCCGGTGCAAGACGGCGAGCTGTTGAGGCCAACGATTTACGAGTACTGTCGACTGGACTAGCAACCCATGCAGCCTACAAAAATCAGCGAGCGTTATTGCGGTTCAGTGACAACGAACGCTTCGGGTAACCAATCCTTTGCGTTTCGGACCGCACTTTTTTTGTCGTGTTATTTCAGGACAAACATCCCCGCTTGTTTTACGTGCATCTCACTCAATGCCAAAACGCCTTGGTGATGCAGGAATCCAAACAATTTTCACTTGTTTCACTGGTCTCTCCACCCCAGTAAGCAGATTCCATAAATTCATTGGCCTTACTCTCTCCACTACCCTGCGTTTGTGGATAAACTTTGGGATTTTGGCACCTCGGGAATGTAGGTCTTCTTTTCTTATTGCGTTGCACTAATGGGGTCTGGTCTCCGCAGGATAAATATAAAATCCATGTTTTTGCTGATGGCTCAAGGAATGTGAATGCTCATTTCGCACCGCCAACGAGCCGACTCCTCCATCGCCGTCGTGTTTTGAAGAAATTTGCGAGGACTACAAATGCCTTCAGAACATAATTTATCTTACCTTTCCGTACCAGGGATGACGACGATGGGGCCTCAGTTTGATGACCCTGGAAACGTTGAAGATCCCCCTTGCCCTTCTTTTCTGCTGGATCTTGCTTGGACGAGGCGATGCGGAGGGGCAGAGCGGCGTCGAGACATAGACAGGTGGAGATCTGTTATTTAAACCACAGTGGTATATGCTATAGCATCGCCGCCGGTTTGGCTCCAGCTCTCTACATAAAAAATTAGCATGTATACAAGTCCTACAGCATAGCAAGGTTTTTTTTAAATGCAGACCTAGGAGAAATAGTATGGGAAGAAACGATATTTATGTACCCATGCCCAAGTCCTAACTTGAACGTTCTGACTCGGCTGGTAAGAGATCTAGAGTTAGTCCAAATCCGGGTCATTCAACTCGGGGACACGGATTAAGCTGACCACTGCAGAGTTTCTTAACATGAATCTGTAAGATCTTATTTGGTCACGATACTTAATACAGTTTCCACTCTCTCATACAGATATCAAGAATCCCCTTTGCCATCAGATGTGAAACGATTTCAGAATCATATACTAGTCGCGGAAGGGTGTGCACCGATGGGATAAGATGTCCAGATATATGACAGAGCTGGAGTTCAATGTGCCGAAATTTATCCGAGGAACGAGAAAAAAAAAACGTGAGGGGTGACCAATCCACCAGATGGAATACTAGTTTGTCAAACCAGGGATTGTTAAATTTAAGGATTAAGTTGTTGAGACATGGAGTGGTTTCCAGCAGCTGTATGATTGCGGGAAAGGCGCAGTGATAACGGCGTTGTCTTGTATACATATTTGAGCGAATTGTGAGGTCTTCGAGGTGCGGAACAGAAGAAAGATCAACACATATTGGACTGGGATAACCAATTGCACCATCGGATGTAGTACGGGCTACATTTTACACAATTATTACTTAGTCACAAAGAAAAACTGAAACTTACATCCATCGCTCAGGTTCACTTCCAGACTACTCAGAGAATTGGAACACAATCTGAGGAGTTCTGGTAGCACCTCGTTGACAGCACGTCGATTGCTTGAGTGAAACAACAAAAAATGCAGGCTATGAACGCGTTTCCTTGCCCAGTCCATGAATCCCGAATCTAGGGAGTGCGGCCGCCAACTACGGAGGGAAAGCGAGTCGAGTACAGGGGGCATAACTTGCAAATCGTGCTCATCAGCTGTCCATGAATGGAGTCCGATGCTTTTTATGGTCTTGCAGGTGTCAAATATGCGGAGAGGGAAGTGGTCAAAGTAAATTATGGATACCTCCTTCAAGACTGAGAGCGGTGATGACAGGCGATTCGTGAAGGCATCGCGAAATTCTGTTGAGAGACTTTGCCACTGTCCGTAGAAATTAGCTGTTATAGAGATGCCGTCCAACCACAGCAGCATCGGCAGAATGGGGGCGACCCCTGCCGCAGCCGAAGAAGAGAGGCAGATTTCAAGTTTACGAATGTAGTTTGCGATATGAGGGGAGTCAATGAGCAGCTTATGGAGCTTGGCAGCCAGAAAAATCTGACGATTGTCCTTGTCATCTATTTTGCCTTCGTTGTCGAAAACAACGATGTCAGCGTAAAGGAAACGCTCAGCAAACGAAGAAAGGTTGGGATGTGCGTGAGAACATATTGCAAGGGTAGTGGGATCCGATTGCAGGAAACTGAAGATGTGGTCGATTATTTCTGGAGGAACTGAGAGTCGACTAATAATCAAAGAATCTGGGAATTGGAAACTACGCCGTAGACTCGTGACCAAAACTACGCCATCAGCTACGGCGGCAATGCCCGAACAGCATGATTGCATCATGTGATTTGACTAGCTGACCGGCTTGTAGGAA
>QDKV01005041.1_pt1 | contig 23346 bp, 32 predicted proteins | sample 1861101 | NCBI WGS metagenome assembly QDKV01 (sample SAMN04275158, study PRJNA302643) | Fungus metagenome, whole genome shotgun sequencing project. | isolation source: fruitbody | host: Mallocybe terrigena | place: Sweden | collected 2013 | reverse complement strand
GTTATACGAATGACAACACATTATATCAATTTTGGCAACTTTACATGACCTGGTCGCAATCTCCTCAATTTACTGATGGAGGCCAGAGAAAGATCAGAACGCAATTCTCACGGCTTATACGGGTTTATGAACCTTCTTTTGCAACAACTTTCATACGGGTCGATGGCGTAGTTGGTTATCGCATCTGTCTAACACACAGAAGGTCCTCAGTTCGAACCTGGGTCGACTCAATTTTTGTTTTTTCTTCCAGCTATTTTAATTGTCAAATCCTTTCCCCTCACAATGTATCTATATGAACTGCCGACCACTGGTGCTATATCATTTGCCGATTTCTGCATTGACCACAGCGGTAATAAAGTCTATACTCATCACATTTCAGAGTCTAGTCAGGCAAGAGCAAATCTGCGAGGTGCCTTGAAAGTGAGTAAACGAATCGAATACGGAGAGAAGGATTTTTTGAGTGTAGTGAAGGTACAACGGACTTGTATCATCATCTTCAACTGACATTGGAATAACTAGGCAATCGAGGAATACCTTCCCCATATTCAAGCCACCATAAACTGTGTGGCTCACGATGAAATCAGCTTGAAAACCGAACCAGGTAGGTAATCGCGACCAAGGCCATCTTGTCAATTGATTTTACGGATTTCCATCAGTCTTCAGCTGGCGAACAACACTTTCCGCCAATCTTTTCGGAAATTCGCCTAGGTTGGACATGACAGGCTTGCATGCAGACTATGCCTTCACTTTGTTGACTTATGCCTTCGCGCTGTCGAACCTTGCCTACACAATCGTGGCGTCAATAGGTAACTACGAACAAGATCGTTCCATAACGGATGCGGAACGCCAAGCTAAAGAGGAAAAGCTCAATATCGCCGTTGACTTCCTCTGCCGCGCGAGTGGGATATTCAGCTTTCTTAGTGAAAAGGTGCTTCCGGAATGGGAGACGAGTCGGATTAGCCCACCAAACCTCCACAGACCCGCTGACCTTACTCGAGAGGTTAGCAGTTCGATTGCTAGGTTCGTGGCATATTTTTTCTTCGATGAAAGCAAACTTTTATCTCGATATCCTACAGCATGTCGCTGGCCGATGCACAAACTCTAGCCATTCGAAGGCTCACGTCAAAGTCTGCCTATGACAGTAACATCACTCCAGGTCCTCCTCTACCTGCTTCCCATAGACCCCCATCTCTTCTGGCCAAGTTACATATTGAATGTGCTTCTTTGTATTCGTCCGCTAATACCCTCATGACGACGCCCAGTAGCAGCAAAAAATCATCCAAGGACTCTAACAGCAAGGCAGTTTGTTCTGATTTACGGCGATACGTTAGCAATCAAGCTGCTTTTCACAACGCCTTGTCACATAAGTGGCTCGGAGTTGAAGCTGGTGAGAAGGGAGGAACGGAGAAAGGTGGTGAAGCTGTTGCGTTCATGAGATGGGCAAGAAAAGAACTTGAAGATCTGAAAGACAAAGGGAAACTCGTATCTCTCGGTGCCTCCGAGAGAGACAAGGAAGACAGATGGAAGGACGGAATCAACAACGAATTAGCAAGCGTCGACCTTTTTTATAAGTATTATAGCAAGATGAACGACACGGTAAACCATTGTCGATTTCTTTGGCTTGTCGACTGATGTAGTTCCGTAGGTACACTTCCAGCCTGTTCCAACGCAACAAGACCTACAATCTCGGACACCTGGTGGCAGAATTGCAATCCCAGCTAAACCTTATCACCCACCAGCACCCGCTTTTGGTCTTGGCTCGCTCGAGTACACCACGCGCCAGGCGGAGCTACTAGCCCTTGATGGACCAACTACAGAGGCCTCAGCAGACAAAAGACCTTCTTCATCAGTGCCCACAGGCAACTATGCTGGTGCGGGTTCCTACTTTTGAGAACATTCCATTTCATTCTCGTGCACATTGACACTGGCGACCAACGTAATCGAAAATATGTAGTTAAACAACAAACGAAGACAACCATAGGGTATCATATAACTCGTCTGTAGATTGATGTATTGCTGTAGTAGTTCCGTCACGCTCCATGTCGACCAAGGTTCTTTGCGGTTTTGGTGATAACCTTGGCCTCTACCTGCTTCGCTTTGGCACGGCGTTCACTGTCAATACGGTTAGATTATCATATAAACCGGAAATCCGCTGATATGTGACCCACTCCTCGATTGCTTCTTGTTCGAGATTGCGGACATGTTCGTAGGCAAATTTGACACGATTACGGGCTTCGACCAATGCCCTGTCGGCTTCTCTTTCAGCGGTCTCGGCGTCAGAGACACCCTGACGCGCATTTATGATACTTTGATCGTTGTCGAGGAGATGCTTGTCGCGGCCTCTGCCAAAGAAACCGCTTCCGAAGGTACGGTGACCTGAGGTGCGATGACCCGAGTTGCGATGACCTGAGTTGTTATGATCTGAGCTACCATGGCCTGAGTTGTTACGATCTGAGCTACCATGGCCTGAGCCGCCTGAGCTGGAGCTTCTACGGCGGCCAGAAAAAATACTCCTCTTCTTGCTAGGCGAAGAAGAGCTGGAGCGTGTATTATTATCAGCAGTATTTTGAGTTTGAGTGGAGGTATCTTTGTTCGACTTCAGGAGAGGCATGTCGTCAATAATTTCGGTTTTCAAAACTATCTCTCAAGGCCATCACCTTTTATCCCTTAGGTTGGAGAATAAATACGTCATGAAATGACAGCAAGTTGGAGTTGGTTCCACCTAATAAAATGAGTCCTCACCAAAAGTGGAGCTGTCCTTGGATTCTTAAAATGCAAAAATATGAGTCGACCCAGGTTCGAACTGAGGACCTTCTGTGTGTTAGACAGATGCGATAACCAACTACGCCATCGACCCATGCAGGACACTGCGGACTTGTCATAAATATGCAATGTAGAGTAGCTGGTCCGTGCGTGTGAATCGAGTCAACTATACGTCGGAGTTCGAATCTTTCCCGACATTCCTTCGATTTGCATGTGGTATAAAAGGGCTGTACCCCTTGTCTTGTCTCCATCATTGCCTCTGGTGTCGCCAGTCAACCAACGTTGATCGCAGCGTTAAACAGATGTCAAATAAGCAAGTGGTGAGCTGCTCACCGACCCGTTGTTTGTAGTAGTCGATATGGTGTTAACACCGATATTTCCTTGAGCCTTCTATCTATCGTGCTGTGATAGACGATGTAATCCAAGCCATTAAGCCCGAATTCGACGAGTTTGGCGTCCCGGAAGACGTCCTCGCCGAGTTGCAGCATGTAAGTCTGACCCGATTTTCTTGATTTCAAATTTATTTCATCAATTTGGTGGCTTAGAAATGGGAAAGTAAAGTAATGGCGTCTCGTGTAGCAGAGTTTGAAACTCCAACGCAACCGGCAGCTGCCCCAGCGGTTTCTCATCCTGTTACTATTGCTGCTGCGTCTCATCATGCATACCCTCCACATCCAATGCACATGCACCCCCATTATGCCGCTCACAATCCTTATGTTGCTGCGGCGGCGCCTTCGGGTCAGCCAATGGTCAAATCAGAACCAGTAGATAGTCGGTTTATGCTCAGTAGCACTATGCCGTACGCTCTGCCTCCTTTACCAGGGCCGACCATAAATGGGAGTAGACAATTGCCACCTACAAATCCAGGGGGCCAAACTGGGGTCTTCTCCTTCAAAACTGCACCCCAACCAGTATCTCGTCCCTACGTACCACCAGCGCAGCTAACATCAAACCAGCAGCCACAAAGGTTACCCCAGGTTGACGGTCCTTCTGAATCATCAGAGGAGGATTCGCCTTCGCCCCCTCCTTCCGGTTCATTTGCTCCGAGACCATCCCATCCTTCTCTCCCGCAACCTTCAGCTCCTGTGACGTCAACGATCGAATCGGAAGCTATCAACAGCGACTTGGATGACTCTGATACGGAAGCCGAGGATGATGCTGATGAAGTCGCCACTCATGATACCGATATCGTGTTCTGTACCTATGACAAGGTATGTTTCTTTTCTGCATATCCATCGTCCAAATCTGATGCACCAGAAGGTGGCCCGGGTGAAAAACAAGTGGAAATGTACGCTAAAGGATGGAATGATCCACATAAACGGAAAGGACTACCTTTTTGCTAAATGCAATGGGTGAGCATTCTCAATCTGGCAGCAACTGATATTTACCGGCCAACAGGGAATTCGAATGGTGAACATGGTAGCTCTGTCGTTGAACCCTACTTGTATAAATAAGCAATCATCTCGTTTCGAGTGTAAACATTACATATTGCAACCATTCCCTATTTTCAGGATATCATAGCAACTTATCTATCTCATTCAATAAAGTGGTTTGTTTCCTTTGCATATACCTCGTCGCCAATTACAAAGGGATTGAGGTAAGACCTATACTGGAAGTGTAGGTGGTGTTCATAGGATTCACTAGAAGGTGGTATGCTTCTAAGCTACATAGCAGGGCTAAAAGTCCAAAAACAACTCAAACCAGGATGAGGACGAGAAACGACTGCAAAAGAGAAGTGGTAAGAGGAAATCACCTGAATGATTGAATCGTATATTTACAAATATTCATGGGCGATCCTCAGGAAAGATGAGATGAATCAAGGGCTTGATTGAAGCATATGCAGAAGTCGAAGCGTCTTCTCGTCTACGGGGTCACGCCGATACCGACTCGGTCTTTGAATTTTGGACAGAGGAGCGAGCGCGCACTCTAAACTAGAATTCTCTGATCGTACAACAGGTAACGCTAGCTCTCGAAAAGATGAAGCCACATGTGGTCTGTTGTCGTCGAAGATTGGATACACTGGTAGATTTCCTCCTCGTAAGTCCACAGAAGGGGGCGAGGACATGGGAACAAAGGAAGAACCTGACGAATAAGATGCCGAGAAATGTGATTGACTGTTCTGCACTGGAGGTGCCGGCGGGGGGTATATATACCTAAGAGAGTTGTCGTTCGTACTATTAATGAGGTTAAGGAGGTTATAAGCGGATGGTAGAGGAGACGATGGGGATGGCGGTGAGACCCCTATTTCAGGTGTGCGTTGAGGTGAAGAGCTACCGTAAATTCCACTGTCGTTGCTCCAAGATGACGATGATGCGCGTGAAGGGTAATAATCCAGAGTTTCTCGCCTTCCAATAGGTGCATGGTCTGCCTTGAATGGATTGTATGCCGCGAAGGAATTTTGTTGTGATGAAGGAACTAAATGGTAATCCTGGACTGATAACAGTTGGTTTGGATGCGATAATAGGTTCGATGAACCCTCTCCGGTGTCGTGAGGAGATGCCGGGCAGGATGGTACGTCATGTGTGGGGGACTGTGGCTCAGTGGAAACCCTGGCCCGATAAGGTTCATGCATGAATACAGGCGCCGGAGTGGGAGAACGTCTCTCGGCCTGATTTGGGCGTGACGAAGGGAATGGTGCATAGGAACGTGAAGTAGCAGCTCGAGAGACACCCGAGTTCTTTTTTCCGTCCGTTCGAAGATGACTCTTCCCCGTCCTGGTGCTTTTGAATAGTCCATCTGGGACGAGAACGTCCCGAACACGTGGGATATCATCAACAGTATTGAGTTGATCAATGGTAGCTTGTGTAAAATACGCAGCTGTGTAGAGGGGTATTAGAAACAGTAAAATACTTCTTGAATGCTTACTTAGATGCCATTTCCTCCGTCCTTTCTCAGTTTCAACCCAAACAGAGTAAGTTTGTTTGACCAGTGGGTCCCAATCTCGTGGTGTTTTACGTTCAACTGATTTACCACTGCGATAAGATTTAAGCGTTTTAGCGTTTAAAATTAATGAGATCAATTGTACCCCGGGTTTTTAATGTCTGGTGGCGGTGAATACTTCTCGTAATAAAAGAGGAACTCCTATGTAAAAGTAATGGACAACAGAGGTTTGTTATCGATGAAAAAAATTTACTTCTCTAACACGAGAAGGTGACCACCTTCTCCCTTCAGTGAATCGTTCAATACCAAGACCTGTATTCTCTGTGTGTGGGCCCCGCTCTTCCCAAGCATAGATGCAACCTGACCGCAGAGCCTGCCGCTCATCTGCATCAAGACGTCTAGTCACCAGATGGAGCAGACCCTGCTGGACAGCGCTGAATATCTTGTGCGCATCTGCCGTTGATCGAATGCGGACATTCGTGCATGTCGGTTGCTGCATCGAAAAGATGTGGGGGAAGAGTGAGGAAAGAGTAGTGAATAAATGCCCAAAGACGTGTTTTATTATTCTTTTCGGCGTTTCTTGGCGCTGACACCGGGGCTCGGCGTGACATATGTGGCAGGTCCCACACGGCTCAACTTTAAAGTGCAAAGGTTATCTAAAAGGATTTGCTTCCGACCATCCCATGTAGGAAAACATTCCACGTGTCAAGAAGGTTAAATATTTTACCATTTTGATCCCTGTTATTCCAGTGTGATTCTCGTTTCCAAGTCACCACAAAAGCTATAGAGGTCCGATAGTAAACGATTAGTTTACGACCAAAAGATGAAATTATAAAGTCCACAACTTTTGCATTTGAAAACGTGCGTCGGAGTGGGCGTTCATTGGTGCTTTCCGGCCAGTTACGGAACCAGTGATTTGAGGAATGCCCTAACGTGTTCTGGTTCTGATATGTAAGAAAGAGATTTCCAGTTGTCCTTCAGCAAAGTTGACCATTGTGCAATGAGGGTTCATCATGTGATCGATTTGACATTGTGACTCGAGTCCTTGAATGCTGTTCATGATTAGGGTTTGTGCAAGATCCCAATCTCTTCATATTGGATATTCTTGCTCCTATCTTTTTCTCAAACCAAGCAGCTCCGGATTACGTTTTACTTCCTCGATGTCGGTACAACAACCACCGTGGTCAATTCCAATCAAGGAGATCGAAGAGCCAAAACTCCGAGTCTACAATTCTTTGACGAAATCAAAGGTTAGGGTGTTTTTCTACCCCACTATTGGAGATGCTTATGGATATGTAGACCGAATTTGTTCCCCGCAATGGACGGCTAGTAAAGTGGTATAATTGTGGACCGACAGTGTACGATGCCTCCCATATGGGCCACGCCAGGTACTAGGATCAACCTTGCTGCGTTTTGTGGTTTTGACTCCGTACCGGTATAGAAATTACGTGACGCAAGACATTCTGCGGAGAATCATGACTGAATATTTTGGTTATGATGTTCACTTTGTCATGAACATTACAGACATTGATGACAAGGTGCGGTGACCAACTTGAAATCTTGTATTGAGACCGTTCTTTATATTTCCATAAGATCATTGAACGGGCACGTCAGAACCATCTTTTAGATGTTTTCAGGTCCCAGACGACGTGCCTTTCTGATTCATTGTTGGATCAAGTTCTACAGTCTTGGAAAAGCTATGTGCGAATAAGGGTGAGCAAAGGTATACCAGAAACTGAGAAGGCCGGTAATGGCAATGAAGAAGCAGCATGGTCACGAATATCGTCGCTCTATAGCAGACCAGAGTGGAAAAAAGAGTGCTTGAAACGAGATGAAAAGTTTGACATGCATTACTCCTCCGCCGTAAGCAATAAGAGCATTTTAGAAACGTCGCTTATCGATCCCCTCTTATATTTATAGCGACGCGCTTTTGACGCCCTCGTTGTAGCCCAGGAGAAATTGAACGTCGGAGATACAAGTTCGGATTCTGCTCATAACCTTATTGACGCGGCAAAGGACACTTTAGCCCTTTCACTAGATGCCAAGGTTACCAGCTATTTCACTTTGTGGAGAGATGCTTATATTTCTAGTTATAGCATAAAGCCACTGTGACGGACCCCGCGATCTTTCGAAAACTTTCAACTTATTGGGAGAAGAAATTCTTCGAAGATATGGCCCGTTTGCGCGTTAGAGATCCAGATACAATCACCCGGGTGACAGAATATGTACCAGAAATTGTCTCTTTCGTGGAAAAGATTATATCCAACGGCTATGCATACGAAGCAGATGGTAGTGTGTACTTCAATACTTCGGCGTTTGATGGCGCTGAGGGACATCACTATGCCAAACTCGAGCCTTCGAGCAAAGGTAATCGGGAGCTGCTTGAAGGGGGGGAAGGTTCGTCGTCAAGTTGATTTGGATGTTAGTACCCTTTCCAAGACATTATTCAGGCACATTGGCGAGTCAGACTGGAAGGAGATCAGCGTCTGATTTTGCCCTTTGGAAAGCCTCGAAGCCGGGGGAACCATCTTGGCCTTCTCCTTGGGGCCCAGGGCGACCAGGTTGGCATATCGAATGCTCTGTTATGGCTAGTGCAATATTTGGGGATAATATGGATATACATTCTGGGGGCATTGATCTCGCTTTCCCCCACCACGACAATGAAATTGCGCAATCTGAGGTGAGTTTCCACTATGCTTTCGATAAACAAATTATGCATCGACATCTAGGCACACTACAACTGCGACTCTTGGGTCAATTACTTCCTTCATACCGGTCACCTTCACATAGAAGGATTAAAAATGAGCAAGTCCCTCAAAAATTTCATCACAATAGATGTATGTATACGAATTTGCTTAAACTCTTATCTATCTCAATTCGCTGTTATTGCAGGAAATCCTTGAGAAGTTCACGTCTCGCCAACTGCGCCTTGCTTTTCTTACCCAAATATGGAACGCTAAAGTTGATTTCTCCGAGTCTCTTATGATTGGAGAAGTTCGAAATTTAGAAGCGACGTTCAACGTTTGTTTTTTTATACCTTTATTGTCACATTCTCGATCTTATGGCTTCTCTTTTCAACTCAGAATTTCTTCACTATAGTAAGGGCTCTGATAAGCCAAGCAACTGTAGAGGAGCCAATCACAGAAGATCGACATCGCTTTAGTCAGCCAGAGCAAGATCTTCTATCGAGGTACCTTTTGTCCATTTCGTTTCGTTCTTCATGCTAACATTTGTTTAGTTTATATCAGAGTCAGAGTAGCTTCCGAGAGGCTCTTTGCGATTCATTCAACACACCTTCTGCAATGGATATTCTTCGAGAGCTCGTTTCGAAAACAAATGTGTATATCAATTCACGCGGAAAGACACTGAACGTCGAATTAGTCAGAAACATCACTCAATGGGTTGGAAAGATGCTTCGTATGTTCGGTCTCGGCGAAGGAGAGAAGACAGAACTTGGTTGGGGTCAAGCGGACAGCAGCGAAGGCAGCGTCAGTGTACGTCCGTGATTAAAATCAGAGAGTGGTTGGTGAATTGAACTTCCTTCCTCTCAAGCGCGAAGACATTTTGCTGCCTTATTTGAGGACGTTGTCGTCTTTCAGAGATAATGTCCGGAAACTCGCGATAGTAAAAGGGGACGCAGCACTCAAAGATATCCTCGCCCTTTGCGACAAGCTACGTGACGTGGATCTCGTGCCACTGGGTGTAGCTTTGGATGACCAAGAAGGTAATTCTGATTTCTAGTCAAGGAAAGAGTTCTCTTACAACTGCCCTATAGATGGCAAGGCTCTTGTGAAGCTGGTTTCGCCAAGTGATCTAACCAAGGCAAAAGAAGAAAAACTGGCTTTTGCAGAAGCCAAAGCTGCGAAGAAACAGGCTCAAATTGAAGCTGAGCAGCGAAAGCGTCTGCAAAAGGTCGAAAAAGGGCGCGTGCCTCCGAGCGATATGTTCAAACCTCCGAATGTTCCACAGGGGACGTACGGGTCATGGAATGAGGATGGTATCCCTCTTACTGATGGTGAAGGCAGGGAACTTAGTAAAAACCAAGCGAAAAAAGTACAGAAGGAATATGTGAATCAAGATAAGCTCCATAGAGAGTACTTGGAATGGCAGAAGAACAGTGCCTCGTAGTGTTTTGTTAGGTTTGCTGTTGACTATGTTACCAGTTACACGCATTTACAATTAGTGTTACAAGTCTTTCTAAACCTACTTGATCATCCTTGTCGAAACCGTTGATGGAAAGACAATCCAAGTCCAAGACGCCCAGGACGACGATTTCTGACCCGACTTCATGTATAAGAGGGATGACGATTTCACTCTTTGTGTCTCCGTCACAAGCGATATGTCCAGGATATAAGTCGACATTTGGCACGACTAGAGTGTTTTGCTGTAAGTAGGCATCTGAACAGACGCCTCGAGCTTTTCCTGGGGCTGTTGCAATGAACTGACAAGCTGGTTTGCCACAGAATGGCCCAAGTAACAAGCGTTCAGAGTCATCAATCAACTGTTGAGAGCTAGAGTACCGCGGTGGAGGGAACAGTCTGGAATCAATGTAAAATCCTTCATGCAAATCGTCCATGTATGTTTTCACCAAAAACTGAATGACTGCTCACCACACCAGTTGACGGCTGTATTGGTTGAGCTACCAAAGTATCTAGGAAACGCTAGTAGGGAATTGAATATCAGAGACGAGGCATTCGCAAGATTTGTAACCTGGTTGTCCTTTCGATATACTTTTTTATTTTATTTTGATTTCACAAAATTTGCTTACCCAGTTTTTTTGGCCCTCCATGAGACTTGCTAATTGAAGATGGACGTGGTTCCAAAATTCTGTTTTCGTCTGTATACTACTCCACCAAGATTTGAGCGGGTATGGATAAATATGCCATGATAATTTACTACCTTTTTGGTACCAGTGAAGTATCTGCATGAGGCATGGTGTGGCCCTTGGACTGGACTCGAGTGGATGAAAAGAACCTTAACACACGATGATAAGATTATGTCAATCACTGCATCAAAGGCGCTGGGCCTCTTTTGCAACATCGCAGCCCTTCTTTCATAAGAACCCACTATGGCGCCCTACCTTGAGACTATCACAGTGCGTAAAAGAACTATGCTATCATCGATGAGTCCTATCCTAATCTTGGCCGTCAGTCCTTCGCAGATGTACCCGTCACTGATGCTGGTGTCGACACTGCAAAGTTCCTCGAGGCATCTGAGGGTTTGGTGGGTTTATTCGGTATGCACAACACTCACAGATCGTGTGGTGATAATAATAACAACAACAAAAAAAAAACTGTTAGATTTATTGGGATCAACTGCATTTTCCGTCGTTCAAGCCGATTTAAGAGGCAACATTGCTGTAAGTTGGCAGCTTTGGTTTCGATTTCGATTTTAAAATTGGTTTTTTTATTTATTAGAAAGTGAAAGCTCGCTATGAAGCCGCTCGAGACAACTCTAAAACTCTGGAGGCACTGGTTGAGAACGAGAAGACAGAGACGAAGCGAACCGCGACCGAAGGCCTCCTCTGGTTACTGAGAGGGTTGTCTTTCACTTGCAAAGCGCTCCAATATACACAAGCCGACAAATCGAAAGAACTTGCAGAAGGATTTTTAACTTCCTACGGCGAGACCTTGAAGCAATTCCACAACTTTATCGTGAAGGGCATTTTCTCGGTAAGAAGGAAAAAAAAAACTACTATCCATTCTTTGTTCTCAATTCAAAAAAACTTATAATTATGAAAAAAGGTTGCCATGAAAGCTTGTCCATATCGCGCTGACTTTTACAAAAAGCTTGCTGCTGATCTCAATGGTGGGCCGCCTATCAGCGACGAGAAACTCAACGTACAGTTGGATAATTGGTTGGACGCCCTCAGTGCCATTGTTACTCGCATGGAAACATTCTATGAAAAAGGCGGACATAAGAAGGGTTTTTAATTTCTTTGACATTTTGACATAAATTTTCCGTTGTTTTTCATTTATTGAAGAATGCAAGTACTTCAAAGGGAGACGGTATACTGCTGGTGTACAGTGTGATGGAATTAAAAGATGAAATCAAATGTGTATGGAGAAATGCTCCAGAGTCCAAATATACATTAGTTTTGAATGGCCCAGAAAAGTAAGCACCAACAGATTTGCGCTTCCATGTATTGGACGTGGAAACGAGATCGTGGTCATAATGAACACATAAAAATAAACACTTGGTATTACCGATGCCCACTTGATTGCATTTTCTGAGCCAACGAATGCAAACTAATGTCTTTTGTACCAGTTTTGATTGTCCGCAGGCTAGGTGTCCGCTCAATATCCCCAGTAGCATTGAAGCTTTTCCCAGACATAGAACGATCTGTATTGCTGCGACGAATGGGAATCTCCATCGCTGGTGAGGGTTCCAATTGTGATGTGCAGACATAGGTTCCGTGCGATTGCGAAACATAGAAACGAGGTGGTGAATTCGAAGAGATAGAGCGAACGTAAGAAGACTTCGGTAAAGAGGAGGGTGCGTCGACAGGGCGTGTTGAACTACGAGCCGGTATTCGTGGATTATGTCGCCCGGGTGCTTTTGGGGTGAGCATCGACATTTCGTCCTGAAGGAGTGAAAGCTCGTCCAAACCCTCTAGACAATCCGGCTTCCCAACCTCACCCAGCTCGTGGCTATTCTCTTCGTCCGAATTGGCGCGTGACCGGTCTGTAGTGTTCGAGCTGATGCTGTCAAAGGATAGTCTGGTGATAATTTCGTCCCTCGTCGATGCAGCAATCGGTAAAGCGGCGAGAATTGAAGTGAGGGAGTTATTGGGTAGTGAAGGGTCGTATTTACTTGGAGTGGGTGAGATTCTTGGTCCTGCCGGAGGGGTAGAACTCAGATGGTCGAAGGAATGTTTACTGAGTTTCGTATCCAAATTCTTACTCGAGGAGGGTGGGAAGTAAGTTAATTGTTTGACTGGGACGCGAACAACGGGAACTGATGGATGTGATGACACGGCTTCGGCGCTATGGCCATTGACTACAAAAGTCAATATATCACTATCCTCAAATGTGTTTATAGCGTCTTCGACATGAGGATTAAGATCTATCAGTTGACGCTCTTGAAGGTATTCGTGTGCACGAGAAGCCTGGTCAATTGGGATATAGAGCACGGAGCGCCGATGGATGGAGTCAGATGTCCAGAGCTGATTTGCTCTTCGGAGGTTGGCAAGTGTGATACCATACTTCACAGCAACACCAGCGAGAGAATCTTTTGACGTTACCTGATAACGCGATGAAAATTATGAGAAATACAATGGAAGTATGCACACCTGGTGGACAATCACATCTCTTTCTTCATCCACAATGTCCGGTGGTTTCAACTCTCCATCCTTATCACCCGGAACATCCGCAACATTGGCCCCTCCAACAATACGAGAAAGATTTGGCCTGGTAACATGGGTGACAGTGTCAGGAAGAACAGCGTCGAAGGTTGCTGCCGCCAGTGCAGACTTGAGAGGATGCAATCCTGCACTATTAGGAGGCACAATCTGAATTTCTGTGCGCGCTCTTAAATGGCGCTTGGGTTGCAATAATTCTTGTTCGTTCAGGGATGGAGACTGTCGTCTTCGAAGCGTCGACGGAGGAAAAAATGCGGAACCGTAGAAACCTGCAGATGTAATGTGCTGGAAGCGCTCATCATCAGCAAAGGGATTGTATGTCGGGTCATCCACGCCATTGAACGACATTCTATGATAAAGTGAAGGAGAAAGTTGGCAGCCGGGATCACGTGCGTAACATCCTAATGTGGAAACTTCACAAGATTGCCAACTTGGTGAAAAATAACCAAAACATTCATCTATCGATAAAAGTTTTACAAGATAAGATAGTAAAGCACAGGAGTTTCGTTGGCGATAACGCGAGCAGGTCGGATCTGGTATGGTACATGTGCGAAATCCGGAACCCCTAAAAAAACTATATAACAAAAAAGATTGAATACTTATCACTTCGGCGGCAGATTATTATGCCGTCTCCGTCTCCGCCCTACTTCGCTTAGTCCCTGCAGAAGTGGACGGTTTGGAAGGAGCGCCTGCTTGTCCACTGGGTGTTTGAGCAGCCCCAGTGACACCCACCACCAACCCCTTCAGCCATCCATTTTCCCTGCGGAGCGCTTCGCACTCCCTCTCCAGCTCCACAACTTTCGTCTCCAGCTCCTTCGCCTTGCTCTCCAACGCAGCCTCCCTTTCCTTCTTTTTCAATCTGAACCTTGCACTCGCTGCTGTGTTTCTGCGGCGCTTATCTTCAACTGCAGAAAGCGGTGTAAGAGTGGGAGATGAGACGGAAGAAGCAATGTTACCTGGTGATGGTGCTTCTTCCACGACGATTGATGGCTTGCGTGTACGAGCACGCTTCACAGACCCGTAATTTTCCTCTGAGTTACTGGCTGGGGAAGCCGGAGTGGTGTTATGGACAAATGGAGGCAATGCAGAAAAGGCTGATGTCGGATGGACAGGCCCAACTGGGTATTGAAGCAGTCCAGGTGAGTAAGGCACGTTTTGGATCGAATGAAGGGCGATTAGCTGAGCAAGAGATGGGTTTTGTTGCAATTGTTGCTGTACTTGAGGGTGATGAACGGCAGAGGCTGCAGCTGCAAAAGCATCGAGGCCAAAATTGGACAGAAGAGTGTTCAAATCGAACAACTGCGAAGCAGCAGTTGGGACTGTTGGACTTGATCCAGGTCTCTGGTTCTGGACAGGTACGACTGGATGCTGACTTGAGGCAACATCGGTAGGAGCGACAATGTTGGAATGGCCGTCTTGGGTCTTGCTTTTTTTGACTAGGGAAGGAGCTTCCTCTCCTTCTTCCTCTTCAGCTACTAAAAGAGAATTTTTGTGCTCATCATTTCTTTGGGCCAAAGGCTCTTCCGACTCAAAATTCAGGTTTGTCCATAGGTCGAGCTGGGCAGAGAGATCGGGATAACCCTGACTCAAGAGAAGATCTCTAGAGTCAGAAGGAGACGCCTCCAAGATTGGGTGTATAATGTCGAGGCCCTGGAGATTCGACATGGAGGGGATTGGTGATAAGGAACGCTGGTGGGAGAAGAGATAAAATTGCCGGATTATTCAGCACTATTTATCTCCTGATGTTCGGCCCGATCAAGTCAGCTGACAAAAATACTCTACGCTTAACTATTCAAGCTTCAAGAGTTACGTTTTCTATTAAGTACGCCTTCTCAAAGCCTTCTTGCATAACAGAATAAATCCTTGTAGTCAAAGACGAGGCGACGAAATAGACAGAATGTTGGTCCGAGTTTCTGGACAACCCGTCGATGATAAAGATTATCGCTTGAGGTGATACGAAATAATGTACCACGTGGTAGAGGAATTACGCAAACAGAATGCCTGCGGTTAATGTAACCAAAAAGAAACGCACAGTTGACACCTGCAAGTCGGAGGTTGGGATAAACAGTAGAAATTGAGTTCATCGTGACGACCGTAAATTGTACTCGTGAGGCGTTCGAGTTGCTATCACAGACGGGGGATGCCACCAGACTTGGGAGATGCCAGGAAAACCTGAAGACATGCGTTAATCCTCCGGAGCAAGGAAATTAGTCTGACAGCCAGATAACGTATAACTATGTCGGCATTTGCTGCCCCTGTAGCAACCGAATATTCGTCTGAGTCTCACTAGTACTGTAATCAGATGTGAAGCCATGCGAAACCGAGATCGAAATGAGTTAGCTTGGGCAGTAGAACATGACCTATGAAAGCCAGGGTGAATGTATCGTAAGAGTTCAGGCCTCAGGCGTCTTTATATAGCACAGCATTGAATTCTTGTGCACTATGTCGCAATTCTGTACCGTGACGAGCGCTAAATTTCAAATCACGAGCTTAGTCATCATATTGCAAACTTAAGTTCAGACCGTCATGGCGTCTACTGAACGGCAACTTAACGTTCCATTCTTCAAGAAGAAAGGGAAGGGTCGACCAATAACGGCACGAAAGCGCTCGGTGTCACCCACCGTCTCATCTGGATCTTTAAGTGCTCAACCTTCTGCCCTAAAGTCAGAAGTCGTTGTTCCAGCCAAGAAAGGCACGTCGAGTCTTCTCAGCGCAGGAACGAAACGAACCACATCCCAGCGCGATGATCTTGACGGTTCCCCGCAAAAGGATGGTCCTGACGTGAAATGGACGGCAGCTGGTTCGCATGCCAATGCAGCGCTGGAAATCATAGCTGGTGATGAGGTGGAGGAGTTGTTGGCAAAGAGACGGAAGAAAGAAAGGCAGGAAGCTGGGCTGGATAATCAGGAGGTTCCGGATGATGGTCATTACCATGGGCAAGCCTCATATAAGCACCTTATCAAGAAAGACGCGGAAGTTTCAAAGGCTAAGAGGGCTGGTCCTCAAAGAAGTACGAACACGATACGTACAGTTACAATTATTGATTACCAGCCGGATGTGTGCAAAGACTACAAAGGTTTATATTCTTCTTCATGTCTCTATGTTCGTTATCTGACGATTCCACTACAGAAACTGGTTATTGTGGTTTCGGTGACACGTGTAAATTCCTTCACGATCGTGGAACTTGTAAGTCTTGTTTGTGAATGCCCATGGTTGATGAACAACTCTAACTTATCTGCTATACAAAGATCTTGCAGGCTGGCAACTGGACAAATTGGCAGAAAATCCTAAGAAGCGAGTCGAAGATGTTTCAGATGATGACGATGATTCTGACGACGAAGATATTCCTTTCGCTTGCCTCATCTGTCGAAAACATTACACAGAACCCGTTGTGACCCGCTGTGGACATTACTATTGCTCTGCATGTGCGATAAAGCGATATACAAAAACGCCAAAGTGCCTCGCATGTGGAGCCACCACGGGCGGTATCTTCAATCGAGCTGATAAAATCATTGAAAAAGTCAACAAAAAACGGAAGGAGAAGGAAGAGATACAAAACAGGGAGTCTGGTAATGAAAGTGGAATTGAGATCGAGGGTTTGAATACAGTCGAAGGCGAGGATGAAGATTCGGGTTCAGAGTAATGCGCGTCTCGGAACATAGAGGTTCGTTATCTATGTCGTCTGATATCAGTCTCTCATTCGATTGAGAAAGGTCTTTCCTTTATGTCCTGCAAAAAGATCCTTGTCACATTATCGGGATGATTCTTTTTAACACGATCCAGATTTTAATCTCGGTTTGCGACGGTAATGCTGTCAGACCCTGACTCACTAATTTCCTAGACAATGGGCCTGTTCCAAGGCTAATACATATCAAAGGGGAATCTTGCACCCCTGTAACCAGTTAGTTGCCGACACTATCATTAATTTCCGGCGATGACCCAATGGCCGGCATCTTCACGCGTTCCCTAGGCTCTGTGCCCTCTGGATCCATGCCATTCCAAGAAATTTGAAAGACGGACTTTGTGGGTGATCGTCAAGGGACTGACCTTACGCAGTCTAGGCTTCCCTAATGATGCAGTAGTCCTCTAAGCACCTACGAATGCCATATATGTAAATTATGCTGACCAGCGATCTTTTGTCAAGAAGTCAGCTGCTCGCAGTGCGCAGCCATTTACCTTTAAATAACGTAAAACACCATGAACCAGGAATGCGGACATGCTATCCCTGAATATCATCAGCTTATTCCGAAATAAACGTTCGGGTGGACTTGTGGACTTGAATATATTTATCCCTGCCGAGACTTAAAAAACTAATCTAACGTTCTATTTTGCGGTGCGTGTTGTACGCAACGTGTCGGCAAAAAAACATATGCCTGACGAGTAATCCGCCAAAACATTCAATGCTGGCATCTCTGAGAACTGGACTGTGGTACCATATATGCGTTAATGAAAACAAGAACAATGAGACCTGAACAATGGTCAAAGACAATTCGATTTGAGAACGACAGAATGGCAGCTTACTCGGATAACATTCAAGAAAAATGGTTGATAGGAATCACGGATGCATTTCCTCACACCCGTTGTCTAGGTGCCTTTTCAAGGAATCAGCCCTGAGGAATGACGAGGTCAAATGACATGACAGTGAATTATGAATTAATTAATATGCCATACCTGCTAAATTCTCTGCGACAGTACACACAGCGATGAACAACGGGTGATGGGAGGTGTTGAGTTTCGTAGTGCCTCTTGCGGTCATGCGATCTCGAGAATGTCTTGCCGCACTTTTCGCAAGGAAATCTTTCGCCCGACGGAGATGTGGAGGAGGTTGGAGAGGTACTGTTTGCCGCAGATCCACCGCGTGGTCGTCCAGTGGTAATGATGCGAGAAGGCTGATGATGCACTTCGTTCGATGGAAAAGCCATCTGGTTCGCCGTCGCTGGATAATCAAAAGACGACGGATCGTAGAGGTCTTCTTGAATTGTATGCGCCGCCGTTTGCTGTGGGTAAGTCGAGTAAGCATGAGCGATCTGAGATGGAGTTGGGATGAATCGCGTCTGTTGGGCGGTGTTATCGAGGTGGAGCCCACTTTGGTTGGACATAGGATGAGAGGGATACTGCTGCATTTGCTGGTACACTCCTGGAACTAAAGATGGTGCAGGCGCAAAGTCCTGGGACGTCGAATATCGTTGGTCACGATTTACATGAGTGTAAGTTCCGGGTGTCATGCTTCGAAAATAAGGTTCAGAGGTATTTGCAACTACAAGGGAGGTTTTTAACGAGGATAATGGTGGAGAAAGTGAAACGAGTGGACGCACTTCTGTTGATATCGCCTATCCCATGACTAGGACTTGGGTAGTAATGATTGGAGTTCTCATATGTGTAATCGGTGGGCATAAAGTCAACGCCACTGGGTGCAATCTGGTCGGACCAGCCGGAGCGTTGGTTGTCATAACCGTACGGATGAAACTCTCGGGGGTTCATGGAATTTAAACCGGCAAGGTGAATTTTTTGTGGGTATGTTTTGGTCGGTCAGGATGGCCTCAGTGGTGTAAATTGACCGGAGAGATGGAGGAGGCGTGCTGTCCTTTAATAGGACGGAACCGCCCTGCGGCCTGAACCAACTTGGCAATTACATTGCCTTCGGGATGGCAGCAATCGTCAATTAGATCATACCCAGATGTGCTGGGTTCCGGTCGAAGGAAAGGCCCGCTATCCACGGCTGCCATGCATCGTGAACCGAACTACCTCGACTTGCAGTAATATTATAACCAGAGAAGCCTCTCAGACTGCGCACTTCGGAGACAGTAGGCAGAAGACTCCATCACACTGCAAATTACCCTCTGATCAGGAGCCTCCTTTACCAGGAAAAATGAAGCATCGAAACCCGGCTGGTAGTACTTCGGGGTATCAAACTCAGATGGATCTGTAGATGCTTGTGCCTTCCTTAGGCCTGCAGATTCGGCACGGGACTGTGGAAGGCATCGAGAAAGATGAAGCCAAAATAAGTTAGGCACCCTGAGTCCTGACACAACGATGTCAATTACACCAAACTTTATCAGTTTGAGTAGGTCAGGTTTTCGGGGATAATATGACGATGTTCACACAGGCCTATCCAGCTTCCAAGTTGAGAGGTTGCCTTTGCCGCCTGGAATATCAGATATTTCCAGAAAAAAATTGCAAGTCTGGTAATGAAGGTCGCCAATGGACGTGAGAGCAATGCCGGTGTTATTCACAGCCTTACGGACATTCCTTTGTGGAAGAATCACGGGAAGACGCGTGCATATGAACTTCAAGTATGGATATGGAACAGCAACTCTCGTATCGGATGGCGAAAGGATATCCATACTGACCGTCATACGTTTTGCCAAGAGTACACGCCAGGTGCCAAAAAAGCTGTAGGCTAAGGTAATTTGCAGCATGCAAATGGACTCCGACTAGCATCAGTTACAATGGGTGATTTATTGCAGATCCCGACTCACCTTGTCATTATAGATAGATTAAGGAGGTCTGTGGGTAATCATATTAAGATCAAAGAAAGCTGAATAGTCCAGGAAATTCGTCCAGATGGTTACCTCTGTTACGAGACGCAATGGTCGCGCCCTTGTGAAGGATACGCGAGAAAATCGCGATGCCAGGCCGTATTGCAGATTAGGAAGTTATGATCTGATTGGCTCACTAGCAGCATTTGCTTAAATTGTCGGAATTAAGTTTGAAGAACACAGACGCGGGAGCCGTCTTCATTTAGAGAGTCAGAAAGACAAAGCCAGACATAAAGAATGTTTAATAGGGATATAATCGCGTTCTTCAGTCCTAAATAACAGGGGATCGAAGAGGAAGTCGCGAAAGTCGCAGCAAAACAAACCCAAAGTGCATATGATCAGCACTCAACAATCCCGTGCCCTTCGAGGAGACAGGAAATGGCTCCCTTCGATCTTGACGCTTGTATCTCTCAACTCCTAAGAAAACAGCTTCTACATGAAGTACTTCTTCGCGAAATATGTGAAAAGACAAAGGAGGTTCTAATGCGCGAGTCGAACGTTGTGCATGTTAGCGCACCCGTCACTGTCGTTGGCGACATCCATGGGTGAGTCAACAGCGCGCTTAAAGAGGCTTTTCCTGACTTCTGACTTAGCCAATTTTACGATCTAATTGAAATATTTCGGATAGGTGGATATGCACCAAACACAAATTATCTTTTTCTTGGTATGGGAAATCAGCGCTTGACAAAACTTTGCTCATATTTTCCAAGGGGACTATGTGGATCGTGGTCTCTTCTCGGTTGAAACGATTTCCCTTTTGACATGCCTCAAACTGCGGTATCCTGACCGAGTGCAACTGATTAGAGGGAACCACGAGTCAAGAGCAGTAACTCAAGTTTGTTCATTCTTTGTCAAATTAATGCATTTTCCTCATCCGCTTCACAGACGTATGGGTTCTATACAGAATGTGTGCGGAAATATGGTTCTTCCCACGTCTGGACCTACTTCACGGACATGTTCGACTTCTTGACTCTGTCCGTTGTTATTGATGATCGAATATTTTGTGTTCACGGAGGTGAGGCTCTTTATCCCATTCTGGGCATCTTGTCCTAATCAAGTGTCCCAATAGGACTTTCACCTTCTATACACTCCATTGATCAAATCAAAGTTGTGGATCGATTTAGAGGTACTGTTAAAGCGAAAGTAATTAGCCGCAGTTCTCTAATCATACCCTAGAGATTCCTCACGAAGGTCCGATGGCTGACTTAGTATGGTCGGATCCTGATCCAGAGAAGGAGGATTTTGCGATATCACCCAGGTCTGATTTCCTGTCCCGTTTTCCTTCCAGAAGCGTTATATTTAAAACGATTTAGAGGAGCTGGATACACATTTGGTTCTGGTGTGGTATACAAATTTCTTGATGAAAATAATATGCACCATATTCTTCGGGCGCATCAATTATGTATGGAGGGATATTCTTCTCTATTTGACAAGCATCTTTCTACCGTGTGGTCGGCCCCGAATTATTGCTACCGCTGTGGTAATTCCGCGAGCATCCTCGAAGTGGGGCCGGGAGGGTCTATGTACTTCAATGTTTTCGAAGCTGCACCCGAAAATGACAGGGATGGTCCTACACAGCAAGCAGCTCAGAATGCTGGAGGAAAGGTTGGCTTTCTCATTGTATCTGTTGTCATAAAAAGCTCATTCCGCTGCAGCTTCCTGAATATTTTCTATAACCCTTGTTTCACGCCTTGAAGGAGCAATGTACTTCCGATCTGTATTACCGCTGCTTTGCACTGCACTGACAGCCTTCGCGACGATTAAGCTTCTGAACTTACGTTTACACTGTAACATCATGTTAGACTTCAGGTAGAACAACCTCAAATGACAACGGAGGCCATAAATCCGTTATTGACGGGGTAATAAAAATAATAATAGTCGGCGGTTCAACCAGCCAGGATGCGACGAGGGAGGCCGAATAGGCCGAATACACCTTTCTTTGACGCCAATCTGAAGAGGACAGCAAGGGATATCAGACAGAGGACAGCTGTCATTTGTTTGTGCCAACGCAGCCAAAAAAGCTTTGCTAAGGTCTGGAGTAGGTCTCGTTTCCGCCGACGGCCATAACGGAGCTCAGGCAATCCAGGCTTCAGCGCGACTGGATACCCAAAGAATGGATTCAAGGCAGAGGTTGAAGACAACCAAGACAACGATTTTCTGGGCTTGCCAGTAGCAATAAGCGGAGGGGATTCCGGGTGTACAGGTCGCACATTGAGAGGTGGTGATGTGGGCCGTAGTGGATCTTCCAGGTCAACTAAAGACGGTAAAGATCCTCCAAATTCTATCAACCAATTGTCAGCCAAAAAACGAATGAATTGCGGAAGGAATCACCGGACTACCTCTGGGTAGTGCAGAAGGGGTCAAGCACCCTATCAATTCTTTATTTGACGGGAAAAATATTCGAGAGTGCGCTGCTTCGGGGAGTAAACGCCTAATTGAAGTGAGCCTAAATCCAACAAAAAAATGTAAATGACAAACATACTTGAGCACTCCCCATAAGCCGGAATGAGCCCAGGAGTAATTGAGCATGAACACTAATGGAAATACCGCCTGAGCTGACAGCTGCGGAGGTTTAAGAGGTTGAATAACTCGCCTGCCCCAATCATCCCAGGAAAACGGGGAACCACCTCCCTCGCTGTCCATGCAAACAAGTCCTTGGATAGATTCAATTAAAAGACCCTGTACAGACCAGTAAACAGAGCACTCACAATGCTTTGGAATGACAGCATATTCAAATCAAGCAGCACTACATATTGAAGAGTCGGATTGTCATCTTCTGAACCATCATACAACTGCTTCAAGTGCAACCTCATATTTTCGAATGCATGTACAAGGGTATTCTGTTTCTTGGACAGTACGTCTTCACCTATTGGGTCCATTCTGAGGACAATAATCGGTCTTCCAAACGGGTCGCGGACATGAACAGGTAGACACTGAAGGTTTGGTATATTATGCGCTGTCTCTAAAGGCCACAGTTTCTCAAGACGCCATTGCAGATCTTTCTGAGCAGCTTCCAAGCAAAAAGATCGCGTAAATTTGTTTCGCTGATGCGTACAAAACACCGCTGAGTAGGTGTATCTATAGCTAAGCAAACAAGGGACTCACTCTTGAGATACGAAAGATTGAGGCTTAGTAGACGTTGGTGCATATAAATGAAATAACGGGCATGGCTTTACGTACAAGTATCTGAGAGCCATTCCTTCGCCCATGCTTGGGCCTGCAATCCGAGTCCAAGTTCGTCTGTGATAGATGGTAAAATACTCTGTATCAGAGTGTCCTGTAGGTCATAGACGTCTTCCAAGTTTGCAAAATACTGTTGCAAGAGCACATCTCGATTCTTTTGCAGTCTCCTATTCACTTCCATTTATTCGGAACGACTTGAGGCTGCACAAGAGGCGTTAATGTCGTAAAGCAGAGAAGGTGAACGAATGATGGAAAATCACCTGTTGATTGCCTGAATTCCCACAATCATCTTTGGACTTGATTTAAATCGAAATGAGCCTTTATTATTGTTCTTTGTCAAGATAAAGTGAGGGTTCCCTGGTGGTCAATTGGCGACGCAGTCACCAGAATTACGCTGAAGTGCCTTCGATTTCGTCCCGGGTATCCCGGACTCATGTATCTAGATAGCGCGAGGACCACATCACAAGCGAAAAGTTTGCTGGAACGTAACGTTCGTTTTCTAAGCGAGGTCTGTGGCGGACGAATATCAGGACCCCTGACAACACCAGAAAAGGCCATATACAAATTGGAGATTTTTGTCCGGACAGCCAACTGAAAATTTGTCCGGATTTTATGTGGCCT
>QDKV01005042.1_pt1 | contig 23415 bp, 27 predicted proteins | sample 1861101 | NCBI WGS metagenome assembly QDKV01 (sample SAMN04275158, study PRJNA302643) | Fungus metagenome, whole genome shotgun sequencing project. | isolation source: fruitbody | host: Mallocybe terrigena | place: Sweden | collected 2013 | reverse complement strand
CACCTTGATCATTACCATCAGTTCTGGGGTTATACATACTGAGACTGTTAGCCTGGCCTTTGGGCCCCTTACAGGATTGCAGTATTTCTGACAATATTCATGTGTAGTTTTATGCTTGTTTCGGAAATGCCAGACATCGACACACATGCCAATACCGTCAAACCAAGGATTGCTTTCTGCCTGCTGCCTAGCAAGGCAGTTCGTGTCGTAGAAGATATGCTCGGGCTTCTTGGCACCAGGGACAGAAAATGCACTCTCGACCATTCTCTAATAGAACAATTAGGACAATGTTGCAAAATCTTATATCAATCAATAGTCCTACCAGAAAATTGGAAACGGCCTCAGTGCCAAACATGGTTGCCCGTGCGTAGATAATGCCACAAGGCCGAACTAAAGTTTGCTCGTTGTGTGTACGACGACGACCGAACTGTGCTTTCAACACTCGATTTCCCGTTGCAGGTTTCGATGGGCATGGTTCAGGTATAATGGCATCGTTTTCGGCACCCACTGTACCAGGATGGTTTATACCGCAAACTATAATATTTCCTGCTGCATCAACTTCAAACCACTCAACTGCATCCGAATCTTCAGAAGCCATATCTCGGATCTCCTGTGGCTCAAGGGACTCCGTAGGCTGGGTCTTGCGGAACCGCTCTCGTAAAATAAAGAGAGATGCACCTTTTGCTTTATTGGCTGTCTCAACTTCCTTGTGTTCCAGATTAGCACACGTTTTCGAGTCTTTGCCTGAAACAGGTGTACTGCAGTCTTTGATAGCACAAATATTATGCATTTCGAAGTGAGTTTTGCAGAAGCGGTGCCGATTGTTCTGGAGGTTCTCTTGACACGCAAAAAGCCCACAACATGGCCGGCCCATGCTAATTCCATCTCCAACAATGGGATGGCACTGGTCTATTGGATTAAATTCTGTTCAGAAACCCTACCCGAGAGTCAAAAATTGGAAAGACTGACAAACTTTACCCATTTGAGTCTCATAGCAACGGAAGCACTTATCACAGGCATGCGACACGGCATCGGGTTGTCCGTTCAAGATTATATCCCGATTTCTTTCCTCCATTGCCTGCTTAAATCTCTCTGATTGCTGGCCAGTATGTGGAACTTTGAGTTGTTCTCGATGCCGCTGTTTCTCGTCAAGCAGAGAATAAATAACAAAGGTATCCCACACTTGTTCAGTTGACAGATGAGAGACGAATTGCCAGTCGCCAGTGTCTTCAAGCTTGGCTTCATTTTCGAAGGACATCGAATATAATTTTCCCGCATTGGATGCAGAAACCCTGGACAAATTGTTCTAACATTTTGTTGAAACGAGTAGAGCAGTAAGTCCATACCACGCGACAAGCATTTGATTAATCCATGACCTAGCAATCCTATCTTCCACAAACTGGTGTTCGCCGACTTGGAGGTATTGCGGTATGCCATGATAGTATGTTCTCTCCCCCTCTTGGACAACGAAATTGTTGTGGTATGTAGAACGACACTCTGTTACTGATATTTCAACCAAAATTGAGCTACCGAGGTTACAGCACTTTACCTGGACAATAGATATCTACAGTCCATGCGGGCTGAGTGCCATTCTCAAAAGTATATATGACAACTCGTCGAGCTTTCTCCTTTTTGAGTACACGGATATTTTGGCAAGTCTCATTCAAACAGGTGACATTTGGGGGATATAGAGTATATGCAGCTGAAATATCATGTTATCGAGGGAAGTTTGAATACATATCAGTATGAACTCAATCCTAGTTGCCATCCAAATACTTTGAACGCCTCATAATCCTCATCCAGCAACGGAACCTTATGACAGCTCCACAAATAACCCTTCAAAACATCCCAGCTTGCTTGCATGTGTTCAACAGGAGTGCCCATTGCGAAGGCCAGGAACTTAGCAATTGTTGGCGGTAAGATTTCGGGTGGTTCGTTAACATTGCTTTGATCAACTGGTTGTGGGAGTAAGATATCTTCTTTGAGATGAGAAACGAGCCGGGCATATTGAATGACTGTGTTTAGACCAATATCACACCAAATAGGCAGGACATGGAGGTCCTTGAGCATCGAAATAACACTCATTGCTATCGGGGAATACGATCATCGTACGAATCGGTACGATCGATAGCCACACGTGGTGTAAAAATCACGGGACCGCGCCGCAGTGCGCCGCAGTTTCCAATTCCCAGATTCTTTGGAGAAATGAAGAAATTTGAATGAACGAAGTGTGCCAGCATGCCAGCAATAGAAAAGCAAATAGTCTAAAGTTCCGTGTTGGTATGGTGATTGTGATCTTGTCAGCTTTGAGTGTTCTTCGTTCACTCGGTCGATGGATAATTTGGGTACAGGAGATGGGAATGATTTTGGATGCCTTAGTATGCGAGGTGATTTGGAGTTGGTACATCCTATAACTTGAAGTGTCAAAAACACCTATAGAGCTTTTGTTATCTTTCCGACATTTAGCACGTGGCGCTCTGAGCTTGTGGAACGTTGTACCACTAGCAGCTCTCCCATCTTGTCGTGCACGTTCAATTCTGAATTTGACATTGGGAGAAAGGCAGACTACACAGACACGTTCGGTTATGATGCTCACTTCCATAAAAGTTTAAAGTTGGCACTTATCTTTTTTTCTTTCTATGGAATGAACCCTGAAATTACATCCTGAGCGGCGGGTGCTTAAATTGGACACAAGAGCGGTTCCGCAGCGCTACCCTGATTTTCAGAAATTCTCCGAGACCCACTTTCTGCATTTTGTGGCATTCAGTCCCGAGCGTTCAATATTCAATGCTCAGCAACGCTTCGGCGCCGCTTAGAGCGGTGATTTCGCCATTAAAACCTCTTGTCAATTGTAATGCCTACTGTATGGTTTGATAAATCATGACACCCCTCCGATGATGGTCTGCATTGGAAGGAATAAATTGGTCAGATAGACAGAGCTGTCAAGAAGGGGTTGGTTGACCCGAAAGCTATCTCTCTGCGCGCCGATTGTGAACAGAAGCAGAGTCTTCGTTCCTAAAGTTTCATGAGAAATTGACTAATTTCTAGCATAGGTTAAAGATTCGTGTTAGTAAGATCTCGGGTCTTCACTCCTGGGTATGGTAGAAATGTTAGAAATTGAGATAGAGTAAGTGTCGGGGGTGTAACCTTTATGTTCACCTTTCAATTGGTTGATCGCTCATTCAGACCGACGATCGGACAGGTGTCGTACAATTCGGGGCCCCCACGATAACAAAAAGGATGAACTTTTCCCCTGAAATGTTTTAGAAAACGTTCTGAAACAAAGCATCTACATGAAAATGGCGACAAGCCGTTTGATCGGAAAATGCCATTTAAGGAATATGCAAAATTTTTTCAGAAAGTTGTGCAATCGACATTTTGCTCAAGTGGTAAACTTTGGTCGAGTTGTTATGTAAACTAAACTAAAATTGAAATTGGATATTGGGGTTTGCTGCATTGGGCTGACAGTGGAAACTGTTCTTCGCAAGCACTGTCTATCAGCGTCAGCCTTGTACCTGTACAGTATCTTAGTAACCTGGATATTTCCTAATGATATTGGTTCAAAGTTTGGCTGCCCTGAAACTTCTTGTCGACTGAGAATAAGGTTCGACCTCTCAATTGCAACAGCTTTGTTCGCAAAGTATCTTAGATCTATTTGTTGGGGGGAACTTTGACATGAAATGGAGACCCTACCTGGAAAGATAAACAGAGATAAGTAATCACCATCGTGTCACATGCGGATTGTCGACCTAAACTTTTAGAACCGGTCGGTATTCAGTTGGATTTTGATGTCAAGCTTATTCAATACTACTCTGAAGACTTCCGAACTGATAAATTTGAGTGCCGGGCGGATCCCTACTGACACTATCCTTTTCAGGCATCCGGTAATGCATGAGCCCGCGTGCGTATCAATATAAGGAGTTCAGAAAGGTTTAAAGGTTTTATGAATATGCTTTGCATTGTTATCGAAAACATTTCAATAAGCTCACATTCCAAAGGTCATCACTTGACCCTCAAACTTTGGCAATTGCCGTGGGTAGTGTGATTTAGGCACCGGAACTTTTACGTCGACTGTCTGTGGTCCAGGATTATGGTGAGTATAGCAGGACTAAGTACCTGACCAGTAGTTAATATATAATCTGAATTGGGTAGTAGTAAATACGCCGTAGCTGAGATCAAAGAGAGTCCTTCTGAATCGGTCCACTGTCAACATGAAAAAGGTAAAGCGTGGTTCTTTAGTATACTTAATGGTAAGTAAGACCTTGACTTTGCCGCTACGACACATTACGTGAATCACGGAAATCGATTTTCGGCTGTCCGTTGGCGGCCTCTCCAAGACCTTCCTGGTTACTCTCTGTACCCTCGTCCCTTGAATCGGCTCCGGTTCGCCTCTAGCTTTAAGATAGAAGCCTGGGTCTGTTGTGAGAAGACGTCGCAGGGATGCTATGACTGGGATTAGTTATCACGCTGCTATGAGGTGAGATGTCGAGGCCAACTCAAGGCTGATCGATTGTTGTAAGAATAGTCCGTTAACCGACGAGCTAGTATTACTAGTATATCACATTGTGAAGAAATTCCAGCTCAAGCCGAAAACGTGATAAACTTTGGTGATGCACAGTGGCATCGTGGCGCCAGCCGTTGTGTATGACTTCCAGATATAGAAATGACGGGAGTCGGACCGCCAACAGCAGTTGTACTTTCTCACGAATGATTATGTGTCTGTTGCAGTCAAGGGGGCCATCTCAGAGTCCTACGCATACCCTGCACGGCTCTGCATGGTCGTTCCCAACATTTTGGTGTCAAACCCTGGGCATTACAAGTCATTTGTCTTTTCGCTTGAGTAATAAGAATGGCAAGCGTGAAGCAATATCAGTTCCAGGATTTGATGCAACGTGTTAATTGACCATCCTCCTCTTGAAATTCAGTGGTAGCGATACGTCGATAGCTATTATGTATTACAGTAATAAATACAAGGAAAGCTTTATATTCGAAGCAAGATATTGGCACAAATGGGGTATCAGAAGTTACGCGCATCAGCATTGCTTGTCAAGGCACTCTCCTCGTCCTACTTACTACAATCACCAGCTGTATATCCTTGTCGTTTCTGTCTTTCGTGTTTGCCAGTTTTAATCGTCTTATCACATTTTCACAGCTTTGATTTTACCACTACAAATTCCATATCAGCCATCTTGTTCCTTAACCATCGCCATCTATTGCAACCATTGATTCTCCTACTCACTCAAGTGCTGTACGGGACATTTTGTCCACCCCAGTCTACCCCGATTCTGCTCTGGAACTAGCTCCAGTTGCCAGTCCAAGTTCATCAGTTTCCACCTCAGTTTCCAACCAGAGAGTTCCCACAGACTCGATTGTCACCAGCCTCGTTCCAGCCACCCGTTTGAGGTCTGAACTTGAGCAAGAAACTATTGAATTGGACGAATCTACATCTTCAACTCCTAGTGAGTTGTTTTCTTTAGTTCGTAAGCTAAACTTCATATTCACCCTATCTTTCTTTCTTCTCTTTCCCGTTCCATCCACCTACGCGAATTACAGCTGACGCCAGAGCCCACAAGAGACAGAGAATCGGCCGCTCAAATTCACCCTCTTCTTCACACACAACCGTTCCTTCCAATCAATCTTCCAGCAACTTTCCGTTCCGGACTACGATGAGGTTTTCAGACTCTGATCATGGCCTGCCCTCGCCCGACACGTCCGCACATGCCGGGCCGTCGTCTTTTGCAAGCGGGTCCTCCGGGGGCATAGTCGCCACCAATGGCCATACTAATGGGTTTGGACCTATCGCAAACGGAAGTTCGGGGACTGTCGCCATCATGGGGAATGGTCTGCCGAAGCCGTCCAAGATAGCCAAGGTTACATTGCCTGGAACAACTCTCTACGAAGATTCATCTATTGACCGCGAAGAGTTCGTACGTCTTATGATTCAAAGTCTACGTGATGTGGGGTATATGTAAGTCACAGTGTCGTTTCCCACAAATGTGCTATCGTTCAATCTCCTCAACTAGGGAATCTGCGGCCACATTAGAAGCGGAATCCGGATACACGATGGAGTCTTCGGAAGTGTCACAATTCAGGCAGTATGTCTTTGACGGCGCGTGGGCAAAGGCGGAAGCCGCTTTGGAAAGGTTAGGTGTCGATGGGGAAGAGGGTCTTTGGGTATGAGCTGAGTTTTGTCCTATACAGCGTTATTCACCTGTGTATTTTAGGACGCCAGGTTCCTAATAAGCCGGCAAAAGTATCTGGAACTAGTAGAAGCCAGAAAGCCGACAACAGCTTTGCAAGTTTTACGCAATGAATTGGCGCCCTTAAATGTGGACTCCGATCAACTGCATATATTATCAAGGTTTGCTCTTTAGGCTCCTTCATTTCGTCTCCCTTGTGTTGATTACCTGCAGTTTGATTATGTGCGCGGAGCCAGAGGATCTGAGAAGGAGAGCAGGATGGGACGGAGCATCAGGCTCATCAAGACAACAACTATTAGACGCCCTGCATGGTATCGATCCTTATGGTTGAGCAACGCGTCAGAGTACTAATTTTGTCCACAGATTACATTCCGGCTGCCATTATGATTCCACCACGGCGAATTGCAACTCTCCTCCACCAAGCAAGAGCCTACCAACGGCAACATTGCATCTACCACAACCCACCACCAGATGCACCGTTTTCGCTGTACAATGATCATCGGTGTAGCAAAGATGACTTCCCCAGAATTACCACAACAATTCTGGAAGTGCACACAGATGAAGTTTGGTGCATTGAGTGGAGCCATGATGGCAACTACCTCGCGAGTGGGGGTAAAGACAAGTCTGCCATCATCTGGAGGAGAGGGGTATGTTGTGCCTTTTTTCCTTTCATATTAAGGCGCTCAATTTGTTTAATAGTCAACAATCAACGCCTTTTCTCCAGAGTGGGCAGCCCATCTCGTTCTCCGTGACCATAAATATCCTGTTGGATGTTTGGCTTGGTCGTTAGATGATACAGTCTTACTTACAAGTTCAGAACAATTCATAAAGATCTGGAATACAACGGTAAGCAATGGAACTCGTAACGAGCCGTGAGTGGCTCACATTATAATTCAGGATGGCCATTGTATTCGGACGCTTGAGGATCACACAGAAACTATAACGACACTAACATGGCTGCCCGACGGCACAGGCTTCGTATCAGGAGGTTTAGACCGAAAGATCATCATCTGGGTGCGCCATCTTGCATCGAAAATGTGTCTGACTCATTCTCTTCTCAGAACGCCGACGGGAAAATACGCGATACATGGGGATCTGCACCGATTCGGTTGACGTCTTTTTCGTTAACACCCGACTTTAAGCGACTAGTCGCGGTTGGCATGGAGCATACGCCTTATTACCCCCCCTCTGAATCTCAATCAAGAGATGGCTCGACACCCCCAGGTGGGAGCGCTCAACCACCCACGAGGCCGGTTCATAAAGTGGTCGTGTTTGATTTAGCGACGAAACAGCCCGAATCGTGAGCTCCCTTTTTTCTTGTTATGTAAGCCGCGATACTGATGTCCCATTGTTTTCGTGAACCATAGCTCGGTACGGCTGGAGGGTGAACTTACGAGTGTGAAGGCATCGCACGACTCACAACAATTGCTGATCAATCACTCACCTAATGTGGGATTTTTTATTATCAAAGTATCAAATTGCTGAGGATGACTATAGGAAGTTCAACTCTGGGATCTCGAGACATTGCAAATTATTCGCAAATATACAAATTTGAAACAAAGTCAACACGTCATTCGAAGTTGCTTTGGTGGTGTCGATGAGAACTTCGTTGTTAGTGGTAGCGAAGGTGATTCATCTTTATTATTATTAATATTGTCTGCACTTCAGCACACTGACCGTGGCTCGATAGATGCTGCTGTGTACGTGTGGCATCGAGAAAGTGGTGCTTTGCTCGAAACTCTCACAGGGCATGGTGAAGGAAGCGTGAATTCTGTTGCATGGAATCCTCTGAATGAGCGAATGTTTGCATCATGTTCGGATGATGGTACAATTCGCATATGGGAGGCTCTCCCGACCAGCTTATATGTTACGGAACCGCCTTTAGAAAGGGCACAATCGAGGCCGACTTCTACTTTAGTGGAAAAGGGGAAGGGAAAGACTAAGCAGTCTTTGGATGGGAGTGAAGGGCTTTCAAACTCGTTAGGGACATGGTTCGATCATGACCACCATTTGTGACGACGTGAAAGTGTCAAGATAATCATCACGGCTACATCTTAGACTTTGATTTGGTTCTTTCCGACCTTGAATTTTTGCCGGGGACTCTCTACACACATCATGACTCAATGTACCATCAATCTTTTTGCATTTCTTTTTTTTTTTTGGCTTACGATGTAAGGGCATTGCAATTGTCATCCAATGCCGCTTACCATTGATGGTCAATCCATCGGACCTCCGCTTCCGCGGACACCTTGTTCCAGTGTTACGACCCTTTGCATAGCTACGGAATCACCTACGCTGCAATCTCCACGCACCCTACATTTTATAGAAGCATTTACTCTTTCACAAGGTCTTCATCAAACCAAAAGAAGTGCTTTTGTCTACACCCCTAGAAGTGGACTATCTATGAACCACATATCAATATGAATTCAAATGCATGCAAACCTTTCCTGTCTATCATTTTGTAACGTTGTCTGAATATGTAGCATAGCGTCGATATGACTGAACCAAATGCTTTTTAATGATTCATAAAATACAATGTAATTATCAATGGAAGTGTTTTCCTCTATTGAATCCTTGATGTGGTGAGAACACTGAGCAAAAACGTTCAGCAGACGAGTGTGAAACGCACAACACCACGACAGAATCACACTCCCTTAAAGTTACAAGAAAAAGCAGGGGCCAAAAATCTATGCAGGCCGTTGGGTGTGTGTTTTACGTTTCGGTACGAACAAAGATGTCATAGGGTCTTTCTTTGCCGATGTCCGCAATTTAGGAGGCGATCGTAGACTTTCGGGTGCAGGTGATACCGACATCATTGGCGTTGCAGTGGACTTTCCTGGTGAAGATGCAGGTACGACAGGCATTGTGATGGGAACTTTACCAGGCAACAGCGAGGTTGATTTTTCTGTAAGAGATATTACGGAAGTTTTTGTCGGAGCAGAAGACGACGGAGCTGTTGATGATTGTGGTCGGTGAACGGCGATAGTGTTCACAGAGACGCGGCTTGAGGAGGAAACCGCCAACGGTGGGGCTGAGCCGGAGGCCGGAGCAACCGGAGGTGAAATTCGAAAATTTTTGGCTGTAGGCATTGAAGGAAGAATCCGGGCATTTCGGGCGCGTTGAATCTTTGATGCTTCACACCGAGTTTTTTGAAATAGTGTCTTGGGCTGCGAAATAGTATTCCCTGTTTGAAAGATGAGTGATTGTTGAAAGAATGGTAAGAAGGTACTTACAACCTCCGTTTCGTGGGCGTTTGGCAGGAGGAACACGATCTGTGAGTTTGACTTCTTTTTCTTTCTTCCTTTCGTCCGCTTCCTGACGTTGTGTCCGTATTTTCGATCCAATTTCATCCATACGTTTCGCTTCGAGCTCTTGTAATACCTGAGATCGCTCGCTGCCGATGAATGATGTGATAAAAAAAGAGAGTAGAGCAACGTACAAAATAGCGCGACCGCCACGTATCCGGCTCCTGCGGGACGTCTTCGAGAGAAAAGCGCTTTACTGCCGTCAAGTAAAATACGCGAAAACATAAATCCCGCCATATTTCTGGAAGTGATGGAAAAGTGAAACGATTAACCAACTCCACTTCCTCCCAAAAAAAAACGTGGAACTTACCTGATGTATCCTTCTCAAGATGCTATAAAATGATCGTTGGTCAAAGTCGATATGTGATCCGCCACCAAGACTCACAGGAGAGAATTGTTCAAATCGGAGCAGTTGTTCTGTAGTACATCTGTCCAAAATTGGTTTGACCAATGAATAACTGAGGTCACCTAGGTTGTATATGGCTTGCGAAAAAAACATAAGGATTCAGAACACGTATCACTGGAATACCCTTTACCATCAGTATTCGCAATTGCGGCTACAAAACTTAGATGCTGAGATCCTAGCTCCACTCTAACTAACAGCGGTCCGTACCTCGTTGACATAGTTGGACCAAAGTAGGTATACGACGATGTTGGGGTTCATTTTCAATGTCCATTGCGGAGTATCGAAGAAGCGAGAGGGTAGGTTGTTCGAGGACAGGAACAAGGTCGGCTGTCACCATTATGTATGGTCAGATATATATTTCCTCTTCGGGGAGTGCTGGACCTCTGGACATAAATATCCTTTTACGGCAATACTACCCTTGTGCAACATCTTTCATGACTCCCTCACGACTTACTAATGATTTAATTATCTAGATTAAGAGGAAATTGGTGGTGCCTGCTGGTTTGGACATATTTTCGTGGTCATCTTGAATCTTCCATTATTCCTCGAGTCTCGACCATCTATCGCCCCTTGTCTCAACGGGTTCTACCGTTTGCACATGGCGTCATTTTGCCTCCGAGTCCTATCGAGATCATCGTTACAAGTGCAACTGTTGGTTGTACCCGAAAGTACGGTTGACCCGGGAAGTTGTTTTTTTTATTTAAAAAAAATGAGTGATGTGCCACATCCAACCTTTCCGGGTAACTAATGTGAGTGTTATGTCTCACGGAAAATTCTCTAAGTAGCCTTCTATGTGGTTGACTAGTATAAAAGCGCCTGCTTGAGCTCGTCGACCCTCATCCAATGCAATACCCTACCCACCCACGTTTACATCTCCGGGACGCTCATGACGCTCACATCGTCTTCGAGGCAGTCAGACAGGGTTTTCTTAAACCTATCTCAAGACGTCTGAACGAGATGGAGAGAACGAACCTTGTCCGTTCAGGAGCTGTCTTTGTTTGGTTTGAAGCTGAAGATGAAAGTGGCTTAATGCGCTGGACAGGTATGTTCAATTTCTCGCGTTAGACAACAAATATTTACTCTCTTCTCTTAAGATGGTCGTTCATGGGGACAAAGTCGTATGCGTGAAGTGAGTACTCCTGCTCTAGGCTCTTCTGCACTTTTGACAATATCTCAATCAGCCATATCTCTTCTACGATGAGAAAATGCCCTATGATTCAGCTAGGGCAGCAAATGAGACTAATAGGTGAGCGCCATTGAACTCTCACCGATTGCACTAAACTGATTGCAGAGTGAGAGGGCCTGCTTATCGTTTCATTGATGGCGGACCACGTTCTGGGCCAAGTTCTTCTGCCATCTCTCATCAGGACCGAACGGTTTACCACCATCCTGGCCTCGTAAAACAAGCATATTCAGCTTGGGTGACGATGAGTCCCGACGCAAGACCACAAAAATGGCATATCACGGCTTACTTCACATATACCGACCTTCCTCATCTTCCGACCGTGGACCACGATGGCCTGTTGCGGAAGATCATCGTCCCACATGGTATATATAGAAGCAGCCACAGTCGTATTACGAGGGGCGATCACGATAAAGGTGATGATTATTCTCATGGAGACAAATCGATGCGCGGTGATATGGGCACACATACGGCCCTTCCGTCGATCGCGACCTTGGCTGTTAGCGCGCACCCTCCACCTTCTAGCCCTCCGCGCCCGCCTTTGCCGCATGGCGCTCGACTTCCTGAAGACCAACGTTTAATACACATGCTGAACTCTCGCCATGTGCGGTAAAAATTGCTTGGAGAAAAGTATTTGAATATTAGACATTATTGTATTCGAAAGTAGATTTAGATTTTTTCCTTTCTTGTCGGTTGGGGTGGTCCAGTTGAAATCCTTGTCGTATCTTAGATTACAAAGCATAAAATCCCCCATTCTGCTCTCAAATGGTGCTGTTGAATGTGAGTCATGATGTTCGATGATCCTCGAACACTTTACTTTAATAAGTATTATACATATTGTCTACATGCAAGGCCATTGGCACAAACATTAGACTTAAGACAACGGCACGAACGTGCAAACGGCCTGAAGTGTGCCTAATATGTTTATGACCCTACATGCTAAGCTCGACAAAATTACACGGCTATAATGAAGCCTTGATTGACACTACGAGGTCTTATTCATCGTCTTCGTCAGAAAGTGATTCCGAAGCGTTCTGCCGTTCCTGAGCCTGCATTGCGCCAACGATGTCATCTGCGTCACCTTTCTGAGCTGCAAGCCGTTGTCCTAAAGTAAAGTTTTTTTTGTAAAACACATTAGACAGGAGTATTGAAATCCGTGGACTCACTTATAAGAGTGTGTATTGCCTCTTGCGTCCGTCTCTCTAATTTAGCCGACTTTTTTTCAAGGTCGCGCTTTAGGTCCCAATTCGGACGTTTGGGTGCTATGTTGAAAACGTCCTAAACAAAGTATAGGGTCGATAACATGGAAAGGTTCAGAGTCGGAGAGACAGACCAATTCTTGTTCCCTTCGATTTTCGTCGTCAGCAATGATTTGTGCCGCCATCCCTTCAACCATTTTTTCAACTGTATCCTCCGTGAAGTTATCTGCTTTATGTTTTTTCAGTGTTCGAGATTCTGGATCGAAATTCCGGTTCTTTATCAAAGGCTCGGCAATTCTGTTATAATCAGAAGCTATTTAACGACGCCTCATGTAGCTAGAACACTGCTCACCCGTTATTGTCGACAACTTCTCCTTCTTTTCGTTTCCTAAGCGCAATAAGACGCGCCTTGCGTGTCTCCGATGCCTCTGCAAGAGACATAGTTATTCAGTTTGGAATTGAGCACGAACCTAACTGATATACACCCGGACCGCTGCTGCCGACATACGCTCTTGGCCGCGACGAGTAGAAGTATGTTTCGTTCCCCATGAAATTTGGATTCCTACGCGTCCTGGAACGCCATTTGACTCGCAAGATTCTAGTTTTTTCCTCGTCAAGGCGATGCCTTAGCGTAAAACCATATTCGCATGCACGGAAACCGGTACTGGCCATGGAGGACTATTCCTGCGATGCAATTCGGTATGGTCATTTTTCGCGCCTATGATGTTTTAGTTATTCTCAAAAGTTTTATAGGAACTTTTCCATCATTGCGCACATCGGTAAACTTGTCTGTGTATCTGGCCCTACGCATGCTTACACTCCATTTTGAGATCATGGCAAGTCAACTCTTGCAGACAGGTAAGCATGAAGTCACTCAGGATTACAATTGCTAGAAATTCCCTTGATAGGCTCCTCGAGGTGGTTGGCTTGATTAAGGCAAAATAAAATACCACTGAAGCTCTCCTAGTTGACAGGTACAATTCAGGCCAAACCGTCTGGTAGCGGAAGGAATGAACAGGTTCTGGACAAGTTGAAAGTGGAAAGGGAAAGAGGAATTACAGGTTAGAAATCCTTCGTGGTTTATGTTGAAGTTCTTTAATCTTTCTACAGTGAAGGCACAGACGGCAAGGTAAAATCGCCATGTTTTTATCAGAAACCTGTTGAACGAAGTTGTTTAGCATGACCCACACAGTTGAAGGCAAGGAATACCTCTTGAATTTGATTGACACTCCGGTAAGGTGTTATAGGCCTTTATTCTGCAGTTGTCTAATCCTTTGATTGCCTAGGGCCATGTGGATTTCGCCTGGGAAGTCTCAAGGTCTCTGGCCGCTTGTCAAGGGGCACTTCTGCTGGTATGTATTTACCACGTGTAGTGAATCCGACCCTTCGAATGTCTTTTCCCAGGTTGACGCAAGCCAAGGAGTACAAGCACAGTCGATTTCTGTATTTCACAATGCAAAGGAAAGAGGACTTACGATTATACCCATCTTAAATAAAGTAAGTCCTTCCCCATTCAGATTTCTTCCTGGACAACATTTTGCGCTTTTATCAGATAGATCTACCGGGTGCCCAACCAGAGAAAGTAGCCGCCCAAGTCCAATCAACGTTCGGATTGGATATCTCAGAAATGTTATTTGTGTCGGCCAAGACAGGGAAAGGCATAGAAGATGTACTAGAAGCCATTATCAGACGAATACCTCCACCTCGTGCTCGGCCAGAAGAACCGCTGAAAGCATTTCTCTTCGACTCATTGTAAGCATTTTGGTTTTTAAATCAGAACCGAACCGACTCTATTAATTGATTGCCTTGCAAGTTATGATAAATATAGAGGTGTTATCTCTTTAGTCAATATACAAAGTGGTGTTTTAAAAAAAGGTACGTTATATCCCACCAGACGATGCGATTGAAATGACCTTCTCAAGGTGACAAGATCGCTTCGTGTTATACCCGGAAAAAGTATGAAATTATGGAAATTGGTGTCATGCACCCTGAAGAAGTCCCTACGAAAAGTCTGAATCCGGGACAGGTCGGCTACATCGCATGTAATATGAAACAGTCATCAGAAGGTGAATTCGTCTGGCAGATTCATAAAGTCAACTAATAGACCAATCTCAGCACATATTGGGGACACACTACATCGGGTAGGAGAGACTGTAGAGCCTCTTGCAGGGTTCCAGACTGCAAAAGCAATGGTCGGCTACGTCGACTCTTTTCTTTATCAACCAATTAATCACAACGTCCAGGTCTTTGCGGGCGTGTATCCAATAGAAAGCAACGATTTTCCTAAATTAGAGGAATCGATCAACCGAGTAAGTTTGTGTTAATGTTCTTTCGAATCTACCATTTTTGACACCGTGCAAGTTAACTCTGACCGATAGAAGCGTCACTATTCAAAGAGAGTCATCAACTGCGCTCGGACAAGGATGCCGTTTAGGTTTCCTGGGTACCCTACATATGGATGTTTTCCGGCAACGACTCGAAGACGAATATGACGCAAATGTCATCATCACAGCTCCCACTGTGCCCTACAAGGGTAGGTGTTGATTTGGGATTAATGCGTGGAATGATGACACTTTGAGTTATAGTTGTCTCTGGTGATAGAGAAGTTATTATCAGCAATCCTACTGACTTCCCTGATGTGGGTGATATTGGTCTCCGCGTGAAGGAGGTTCAAGAGCCCGTTGTTAAGGCGTCTATAATTGTCCCAGAAGGTTCGTCGTTCTTTGGCAAATAGCAATAATACGTTGCTCAATATTATTTCTAGAGTATTTTGGTAATATGATGGACCTCTGCTACTCGCATCGGGCTAATGAATTGGAACATCGATATTTGGATTCCGGTACCGCACAATCCTCAAGAATAATGCTGAATTGCATCCTGCCATTGAGCGAGATTGTTACGGAATTCTTCGATCAACTGAAGAGTAGGAGTTCCGGCTTCGCAAGTTTCGAGTGAGCTGAACTTTATTAACCCACTGCATATCTTGAATCATTTTTTTCTAAAGCTATGAGGACGCCGGATATAGGAAAAGTGACCTTGCAAAGGTTCGCGGTGTGTCCTGTCAGAATTTAGGCTAATATAGTTCTAGATGACATTTCTTCTTAACGGAAAGGCTATTGACGCATTGGCTTTGATAGTTCATCGTTCACAGCAAGAAACTGTTGGTCGACTGTGGGTGAAGAAACTTCGTACGTGCATCCAGTCTATGTTTTCAATGGCTCCTTTCATCTCCATTTCTCTAGACAAAGTAATTCCTCGACAGTTATTTGAAGTACCGATTCAAGCAACCATTGGAAAGAAGGTTATCGCTCGCGAAACTTTAAAGGCTTTACGCGCAGACGTCACGGCAGGCTTATACGGCGGTCATTACGAACGCAAAATGAAACACCTGGAAAACCAGAAGGAAGGGAAACGCAGAATGAAGAAAATTGGGAAGGTCGATCTTCCGCAAGAGGCTTTCTTCGATATACTTCGCAATAAAAAGTAGTCGCAGAGGTCATGGAAGTTTAAGATAGATTATCGAGGTGTATGATACTCTAAAGCGTGGATTCAAACCGATTACATGCCACCTTAACAGTCAGTGACTTCCTTTGATAATCATCAATTCATAGTTCGATATCTTCATCGTCATAGCTTTCTTTCAAGAGTCGGTAAATTGATGATGGGGGATGATCACCACTTCAAATAGGTCATCAGAGCTTGCAGATCGTAACATACGATGGACTTACTCATTAGTGATATACGCCATAATCAGCTCAGGTTGCACATAATCGTAATACGGATTGACGACGTCCACTTTGTCCACCAGATCCCCGTTCTCGAACCCAAGCACGTCATTTGGATTTCCGAAATCGAGAGCGCCATATTCGTGATACAGGTTCCACAGAGGTGTCATTTTGAATTGGCCAGCACATACGACGACAGGCGTGCTATGAGCTCGAGCGGCTGTGGCAGCTATCAGAGACCCACTAATTGCGAACATTCCACCGTTCGCAAGAATGGCATGAGCTCCAAAAATGACTTTGTTCACTCTGGACATCAGCGCAAATATCGACGAGTCCGGAACGACAAAGGTGGAAATCCCTGACGAAGAAAGGAATTTAGCCATCTCTCTTCCATCATATCTGTGCAGAAGGGATGAGCAGAGCAGCCAAATTATAGAGTAAACTTACGAAGGCGCTGTTTCCGCTACAATCACAGAATAATTTCGCGAATGGGCTGCTGCTTTCAAAAAATGTTCAACCGTTTTTGACATTCCGAGTGTCAAGACAATCTCGCTAAGTAAAGTGAGAGATTCAGATGATAGAAATACATAGACCTAAAAAAAAATGAGAATTTACTCTGAATGAATGTGGTCTTTGGCATTTTTTGAGATGTTATCGTATACGGTTTCCAGTTCGTCGAGGACGTCCTGGATCGCCTCCATCAGAACAGGTTTCAGCCCTCTCGCAAACGAGTCAGGATCATCGAGATCGCTTTCTTTCAGCGTGCTTTTGCTTTCTGACGACTTTTGGTGGGAAGCTGCCTGCACTCTTGGTTGGCCCTGTAGAACGAACTTGGATATTGAGAACGATGCTGGCTTGGGGGGACTTGTGGCATGAGTTGCTGTATGATACTCTTCTCGTATGTGATGGAGAACTTTTCTAACCGTATTGCCAACGGAATGCTCTGGTGGTGATGATAGATAAGATACAAAACATATAGGAACAGGAGGGATGTCCACCTTTTGGCTGTGCATCAACAAGCCTCCGCCCTGCTTCTCGAATAATACTGACCAACTGTTCCAGGTTGGAAAACCTTGCTTTTGTAATGACCTGCCGTAATACAAGCAACGTCTCCAACGCTGTTGCCCTTGAGCCAACGATCTGCCTATCAAAGGGCGAATGACGACAAGTCTCTCCCACTGAGCTCAAATATGACTGACCGCCGCCTCAACTTGGACGCGAGGATTTCCACAGAGCGGTGGGCTGGGATATTTCTCGATTCTGAAGACATTAGATATCATAAACCACTTGGTGTTGGATTTTGAGTGAAGATAATCTGTGGATTGAGCAAGTCATAACTCATAAGTTTTATCATGTTCATTATCCTAATTTGGTATGGCCAATCCTGGAGATCTATGGATCAGGTACTCACCAGGTTCTTGCACTTTTTCAATGATTAACTTCAGTCTTTGTATAAAATATATGATCTACATTCTGTGTATTTCCTCTACAGACCATATTTTTCACAATTTGGCCGGGCCAAGACCTGTAGTAAATGTGCTAAATTTGAGCATTAATCAAATTTTGTATGTTTTGTTCAGCCATTCTAAAAATCATAAAAAACACATAAGTAAGCAAGAAATAGATGCCTTGACTCGTGTGTAAATTTTCAGAAGCAGGAATGTTGGAGATATTACTGTAAGTGCAAACACTGGTACCGCCGTAGCAAATACCCAGTGAGTGATAGTATTTATTATTTAACTTATGCAACAGTATGAGGAGTTACATGCCAATCAAGGATGTCAGCCCATTTTGGGAGCAACTGAGATATCTGCTCAACATCCTTGTCTCCTCTTCCAGACAGGCACTGGACAAGAAAACTGATTGATATAAAGCCAATGAAACAAGTGACATAAAACATACGACAACAATGTCCTGCTCCTTTGGCATAGTTTTTGCGATTTGAACTGCTTGCCAGATTGCATGAGATGATTCCAATGCTGAAGCCGCATAGATAAGACTCGACGCCCATGGAAAATAGGACAACAAAAGCTCTTACCGGGAATGATACCCTCTCTCTGCGTCAGTAGCCTGAAACCACGCAAAGCTTCTTCATCAGTTGCAACGAGGTACTCCGCCCTCCCTGAATCCTTTAGCCAGGCGTGCTCCGGTCCAACACCAGGATAGTCCAAACCAGCGCTAATAGAATGCGTTTCGATGATCTGGCCTTTGTCAGACTGGAGAATATACGTCCGGACACCATGTAGTACACCTGGTTGGCCTTTAGAGAGCGTGGCACTATGGCGATCTCCATCAAGACCTGTGTAACTCTTCAGCAAGGATGTATTTGTCATTTAGACAAGTATTATCACCTTCTCCTCCTGCCTCTACGCCTACAAGTCGCACATCCTTATCGCCAATAAAATCATAGAAGGTACCGATGGCATTACTTCCGCCTCCTACACACGCAACCAAAACTTCGGGAAGCTTTCCTCGGGCAGCTTGCATTTGACAACGGATTTCCTCGCCAATTACCTTCTGGAAATCCCGGACAATCGTTGGAAATGGATGAGGCCCAATGACAGAGCCAACAAGATAATGTGTGGAGGATAGGTTGGTGACCCAGTCGCGGAGTGCTTCATTTACGGCGTCCTTCAGGGTACAGGACCCGGAATTGACAGGGATAACCTATATAATTAATGAGCGGTGCTGTTATTGATACAGAAGAAATCAAACGACCTTGGCGCCTAGCATTTCGATTCGAAATACATTCAGAGCTTGTCTTCGGACATCTTCTGATCCCATGTATATCACACATTCCATGCCAAACTTAGCACACACAGTTGCAGTCGCGACACCATGCTGACCAGCTCCCGTTTCTGCTATTATACGGGTCTTTCCAATTCTCTTGGCAAGTAACATCTGAGAAATATGCCCAAGTCAAAATTTCTATTCGAAGTAAGATGCCAGTGACGTACTTGTCCTATTGCATTGTTAATTTTATGCGATCCCGTGTGATTCCTTTTGTTCGAATTTCAGCGATCAGTAGAAAGGAGTGGGTGGGGGAAAGCATACAAATCTTCGCGTTTCAACCAGATTCTAGCGCCACCAGCGTCTTTGGTTAAATTTTCCGCAAGGTAAAGATTAGAAGGGCGATTCATGTACCCAAAATAACTTCTGAGTTCTTTGTCGAACTCTGGATCGGCCATAGCAGATTTATGAGCCTGTTCCAACTCGGCAAGACAATCAAACAATGCTTCGGGAACGTATTGACCTCCAAACTGGCCGAATCTCGGTGGAAGAGTGGTTGAATCGGAAGATACATTGATGGGAGAACCGTGTTTATTGACGTTGCTTTCAATGATAGACGTAGGAGTGGAATGCAGTTGCACTGATTGGCCGTATGGAGCAATCTGGCGGCAAAACGCTTCAACCTGCTTTGCAACATCGCCATCCGGTGAATTCTTTATCACAGACACTATTCTGCTACCAATGACCACACCGTCCGCCCCAGCGTTGGCAACAGTATCAAAGTGAGCACGAGAGGCAACACCAAAACCAACTGCAATAGGTACCGTTGCATATTCACGTACTCTCGAGATGATATCGGGCAGGGCCCTGTTCATTGCAGTTTCTTCAGAGGATCCGGTTGTGCCCATCTGAGAAAGTGAGCATTAGAAATTTGTTAGTAAATCAGACGACTTACCTTTGAGACGACATAGATGAATGTGTCGGCGATAGATGCTAGAAATTTGATACGTGAAGTACTGGTCGAGGGGGCAATCAAGGGAACATAAGATAGGCTGTAAGGGACGACAAAATGAGGGACGAGCATTTTTGAAGAGAGGGATCAATACACACTTTGCTCTTCTGCATTTCTCCCGGAATGTAATTGCTTCCTCTGGAGGAAGATCCACCATGATGAACCCATTTGCTCCAGCCTCGGCGGCGTCTTGAATGGCTTTGTCCTCCCCGTAAGCTAATAACGGATTGACGTAACCTGTAAAGTATTCAGTGGTTTTAAGGACCCAGATTCGCAAATACTGACCCATGAGGAGAACAGGTATTGATAAGCCTTTCCTTCTAGCTTCTGAAAGTTGTCCTAGGACTGTAACATAATCTATGTCATTCTTCAGAGCAATCTAGTAATAAACATGTCAGATTGCTTTTAAAGAGACTTCTGATTTCACGTACAGTGTTGGATTCCTGTATTACTGGTCCATCCGCTATGGGATCAGAGAAAGGTACACCCAGTTCGATAATGTCGGCTCCTCCAGCCTGCATTGCAAGCAAAATTGGGACTGTATCCTCTTTCCGAGGATACCCAGCGGTGACAAAGGTCACCAAAGCTGGTGCTTGCTACCTGGAGTATCAGTAATCAGAGTGAATAGTACAATTATGCCACACCTTGGTTTTGAAGACTTTGCTGATCGCTTCCATCTTTGAAAAATCAAAAACGATATCGGTGAGTTTTATAATACCACACATTTCTCACGACTCTCGGATCTGGCATCTTTCAGTCAGTCCTACATACCATATTACTGGTGTATTGAAGTTCCCGATGTCTAAAATATCTACGATAAGTACTACTTTAATATCAGGGGAATCTCTCTTTACGGAAACGTCTCGTCGGAGATCTGTCATATGCAGAAATCTCCCCTGCAATTTTCTTGGTTCGTTCGAGTAAAGCAGCCTATTATATCTCTGACTGACTAGTTGCCTGAAGTTGCAGAGAAACCTGAGCAGGGATCGTTTGGACGACAAGATGGGTAGAAGCAGTCTTCAAGCAGACACTGGTTGGAAAACAAGGTGAAGTCATTGGCAAGTCCTTTCACGTAGCAAACACTCAAGTTCTCATCTCCGCCCTCAACGAGTGCCCGCGGTTCAAAAACGCTTTGACCCGCAAACTTTTTAGGATCAACTACCAGTACTCTGCTAACACGAACGTATCTGGTACCATCCATTTTATATACAATTCCCCGCTCATTTCAGTGATTAACGCCTGCTTGTTGCCATTCTGTTGGTGCCGATCCCAACGATATACAACTCAAAGTCCAGGATGAAGTCTAGGATGAATACTCGGTGCGCTTCATTCGGGGCAGAAATCCACATATAGCTTCTCCCTGTGTCCATTGCGAGACAAAGTCATGGCCGGAGTCGACGACATCCCACAAACGGCACCTCTGACCGCCACCGAAATTGCTCCTCGTCGCAAAGTTTTCTCTAGGTTCTGGTCAGAGCCTCCTATGCAGAGATTCCGATCTCTCCCCTGAGACGGTGGCTAATTTTGGTGATGTTCAGTTGTTTGACCAGGTTCGTGCTGCTGGACCGGACGAGTCTTGGTGGATGGACTCCCAACAAACTTCCAGACATATTAACTCACTCCGTTCTCTTCACATCCTGTCCTTTCCACGAGGCTATCATTGCTGGGAAGAACAACATGCACTTGTTGGCTCTGGGATACTCCCTCAACATTCTTCCCTCGCCGCTCCCAGTGTCTCCCCACGTGACGGCCATCGCATTCTGCGATCCAGAAGCATACAATATTCTCGCCCAAAGATGCCAAAACGAATCTTAACCTAGACATCCCACCCCAATACCCCACCCGCACTAGGCTACATCCCTTTAAAAGATACACATATCGATGTCTTCATCCAAAACGATTTCCAGAGCATCCACGACGTCCGCACCCTCAACGTCAAACGTTGGCTTCCCATCAAGTTCAGCCTGCGTGACCCTCGCGGCTATCTTTTTCTCCTGTGCAGCTTCCAAGCGCCCGCTTCCGTGCCCTCAAACCGCTGAGGACGAGGACGATTCGTGCAGGCAGGAAGAGATGATACTGTGGTTGTTGCAGACTGGTACGCAGGATTTGAGGGCACAGGACGTATATGGCAATACGTCCCTGCATTACCTTACTTCTGGCATGTGGGTGAATGATGAGCTGCTGGAGAAAGTGAGGGCCTGTGAAGGAGGTGAGACGGTGTGGAAGAGTAGCCGAAACGAGCTTGGTTATACACCCCAGGAGCCGCTGGAAGATGGTAAGCGCTGAATAATGGAAGGAGGTAATATTTAGACAACTATTTTGAAGTTTGTTAGCGCTTTTCTGATCTTCTATGTGTGTATTTCCCTATACCGGGTGAACCTAACATTATACATAGCAGCAAGAAACCTTCTACCTCAACGTCGCAGTGAGTTAGTAGTCCCCTGTTCCTGAAGCTTTATGAACCACCTTGGGTGTTGCCGACGCCGACAACTGCCGACCAGTTTAACTGTTGACCAGTTTAACTGTTCGTATGACTTGGTGGGTATGACATGGGTGCTTAATAGTTATTTTACTTGTGGTATCTAGAATTACTAGTAAGTAAATAGTTTCGATGTGACGTGGAGGAGGAACCTCCACAACACGTCGAAAAAAAAAGTATATAGACATGTCGAAAAAGTCCTACAGACACGGTGTGGAGGCTTCCGGCATCGAAAAATATTACATGGACGAGACATCTCATCTTGATTATCAAAACAAGTCAGACATGGACATAAGTTAGAGGTTTCCCATGTTGTGTAAAGTCACACAGATGTGTTTCCCTTTCCTGTCAAAAAACTCACAGCATCGGAAATAATACACTGGATTCATTCTGTAAGGTCAAATTTCTCTTCAAATTTTGTATGTACTCCTCAAGGCTTAGCCATGCCAGATACTTACCCAGGTGGCTTGCAGTTGGCAGTAGTATGGTCGGAAAACTGTTTTTTCCACTCTTTAGCCACCTTTTGAATTTCACCCTGGTTAGGATGGACAATGGAAGGAAACTCAAGTGGGACAACACAGCTTTCGCTCTGTGATCAGACAATCGAGCGTGGATAAGGCTGGGCACGGGTGCAGATGATCAGGCCTAATTGGTGCATTCCGGGAATTCGGACCGTTTTCCACTTGTTTGGTCGCATTTATAGACCATTCAGATTTCTTTTTCGTCAACGAGTAGTCAAGACACGATTCGCAGGGGAACATCTGATTTCAGACAACCTTTTCTCTATGTCATATCTGCCCCTAAAACCCGACTATGGGCAAAAAATAGATTTATGATATTAGATATACTATATGGAGGTCCAACGAAGGTTGCCATATGGAGTAGTTTTGGTCCTCCATATGTACTTTCCAAAGATTGGTACCAGTACGTCAATCCAATTGTGCCTCAGGCCCTCAGCGTGGGGCTCGGGTCGTCTTACAGCCAGATTTCTCCACATGGTATTTCGTGGTTGACTTCTAGATCTTAGATACTGTATATTAATTTCAAGCGTCATATAAAAGGGTGCTGCAGACATCCATCAGATATTACATTTCATGACAATGAAAGAGAAATTGTTGACGCTTCTTGACATATTTCTACTCGTCGCCCAGGATCCTCGTAGTGCCCAGGACCTCG
>QDKV01005043.1_pt1 | contig 23428 bp, 28 predicted proteins | sample 1861101 | NCBI WGS metagenome assembly QDKV01 (sample SAMN04275158, study PRJNA302643) | Fungus metagenome, whole genome shotgun sequencing project. | isolation source: fruitbody | host: Mallocybe terrigena | place: Sweden | collected 2013 | reverse complement strand
ATTAACTTAAATTAACTTAAATTCACTTAAATAAGGCATTTAAGGCATTTAAAGGTACTTTAAGTCATTTAAGTGATTGCGCACTTTCCTGGTTGTCTGCAATTATTTTCTTGGATAAGTCGCTTTGCTGATTGCAATCATAAGTGTAAGTTACGACTTCAACAGGCGTACAAGATCGAAAAAAATAATCAGATGTCTTGTATTCTACTGTCTCCCTTGGGTTCTCTGTCAATAGGCTTTGTGAATATTACGACCACCTGGTGATTAGTGCCATGTATGGAAATAAATTGAAAACCTGTAAATATATATTTCAAGAACCAGACACCTCTCTTTCGTATGTCCACAAGAACCTCTCGTCTTATCCCCGCCTTCTTTTTCGACATTTATCATTGCGCGCGTACTTTTGTGCCCAAATTTGGCAGTCATTCGTGAGTACAAACATATACAAACAACCAAAACTCGGTTTCCTATATAAGGGGCCTTCCAAAACGAAAGCGCTCTACAGAAAATATTGACTTGGTCTTCAATCAAAATTTCCTAACACAGAAGGTACTCACAAACCTGAATTCTCAAGTTGAAAACTGAAAACCTTTCAAATGCTGCTGAAGGCAAGGGAAAAACAATTGCTGCTGAGGAGTTCTGAATCACCCTTGAGCAGGCGGTTAAGACTTTCAGGTTACGAGATGTCGTTGCATTCATGGGAAATCCAAGGTATTCCGGAGGCACAGGATTTCTTGCCATAACGACTGATGACATCATGCCATTAGTATCAAATAATTTATGGCCGATCAAGTGAGACAGCGTGCAGGACGGCCAAGACATCATTCTTAGTGAATGTTCATTGGCATTTAGGCTTGTGGTCGTTTTTATTTAACTGCAAGAACCTCCGAGGACATCAGAGTCTTACGATGACGTTAGGTATATTGGGAATTGTCGTTTTCTCATAACCGTCAATTGGGCAGGCAACCACCATCAATGGCCGAGTGGATTTTGGCATCGGTTTTGGCATCGAGTCTTTTTTAACTGTGGCTTTCACTCACTCCTGCTCATCGTCCTGCTCATCGTTGAAGCCAAATATAAATATAACGTGCCTCAGCTTGGCTCCATGAAGCTCGGAAGGTACGTGGACTACGTCTATGTTGCTTCGGACGGCTTTTTTTCATCTTTGTGACAATCACACACGAAGGAGTTCTCAAGATGAGCAGGAGGGTGTTTGAAATGCATCTTGCAGAAAACAGCGGATATGGGTCCAACTGCCAATGATCCGATTGGCCTCACAGAATGAAGGTGAGTTGGATGGATGACTGAATGTTGTGCACTCCTCATTAATTTATCGTCAGATGAACCTATTTAAGTTGAGACGTAAGAAACTTTAGATTATGCTTGTAACTTGGGGGATACCGGGTATTGTGACAAGCTCCCTTTCTCTCCAAAGCTCGAAGTGACCATTGTTGCCAATGGGTCCACCCGGGACATCTTGTGTCTTTGCAGTGGACTTCATTCTCTTGTTGCAAGATCGTCATAACCGTTTGTCTCGATAAAAAATCATTTCTGAAAATTTCTTGAAAACCCGGCCGAACGAGACGCAATTTTTCTTCAGCGGACAAGTCACAACCGATTATCCGCGAACATTATACCGCCGACTTCTCCTGCTCTCAATTCGAGCTCTTCACGACCCTAACAAAACCAAAATGTTCAACTCCTAATCTTCCTTCTGGCTATGCCTCCGACGTTTCACACTTTTTTAATCCTCAACGTTTTTTGAAAAGACTCTTCGCCGCCACCAAACACTTCCGCCCTCCGACAACGCAACTCTGAGTATTCTAAGGTGGTTTCCGCCGCAGCTGAAAAAAAGGGTCAACACTCGACGACGCTGCAAAACTGAGACCGCAAGACACTGGTGGAAGATTGAGACGTCAAGATCTTCCAGCCATCGGCGTAAAATTTCTCTCTGACTTTATTGAATCCTCCATTGACGAGTCGTCTCAGGTAAACACTGGAATTTACAATCGATCAAGTGAGGCGTGTACTCACTAAACACTGAAAAACTTATAGAGATGCAAGATTTCTCATCCAACTGAGAACGGCCGACGTACACCACACCAACACCTTGGGGCGGCAGCTCGCTCGACTTTTCACATTTTGCTTGTTGGGTTATCGCACTTCGTGCCGTTTAATCCGAAGATTTCATGACGGCTGATTGGTACATTTATTGTCTTTCCCTTCAATAGTTTCCTAATCAACCAGTGCATTCCCACCCAACGTTCTGCGGCAGATTTCATCCCGCATTACCAACGAGAGCCATTTATTGATATCATCTCGGTTCTTGTCTGTTCAACTACTAGTAACCCTGGGACCCCTGTCCGAGTCGTTCGCCTTCCGGGCAGATGCATTGCCGGACGAGTATTCAACCGTTGTTTTGGTGGTACTCAACAACATCTCGTTCTCCATATACTCGTGCTTCAGCGTAAACGAATAGTCTTTGGGCGGCCACTGCAGCCACCTCGATCAGTCGATTGATTCGTTTTCAAAAAGTTGATAGAAATTTTCTATTGGCATGTAAGATACGGGGGTGGTTGTCTGCAATTATTTTCTTGGACAGCTGATCGCGAGTTTCATGCATCAAGTTACTACTTGGTTGTTAATTTTGGAAGAGACACAAGATGGTGATCGCAGCTGCCACACACCACCTTTGTCATGTTCATTGCGTACAGCCCCACAAAATTAGCTGGCTATCTGTGTATCGAGATGAGTTCTCTGAATCTCTGGAGCACCTAAAGATAACTGATGGGTTTGTAACGACTTGCAATTGGTCAAGATACTTACGCTCATGAGCGCTGTACAAACCTGTCAATAGGAGGAGCTCTGAATTTAGGGGTGAGATGATGTTCCCAACGCCCAATGGCGATGTCACGTCCGAGGGTAGTCCGACCTGTACCGATTGTTGTAATGGAAGGAGATCCAGGCGCCCATGAGGTTGACATCCAAAGGGAGGTAGGCACTCCAACTTAGTGAATACTTTGAATATATCATCAGTGAGTGGATAGTAACCTCCTGATTGTATTTGACTGCGTACATTCGGAGCCAGCATACATGGCACGAGCGTGACGCATATTCCAATTTTCCAGGGGACAGAGAGCCTCAGAGTTAGTCGGAGATGAGGGCCAGAAATCAAGCAATCTTCAGACCATCATAAAACTCCCATGTAGACATATGACAAGTTTGACATGGTATGGCTAGATAGACTGTCCGACGAGATAAAAATTAGTGGGTCAAGGATATTCAGCGGGTGTTGAAGAAAATGCTCTGAAAGTCCCCAGTGAACGGTGGCAGTGAAAAGCGAAGGAGTCAATGACCAAATTTGGACAACGACCAAACAATAACTTGCTCAAGCACCACCACGTTCCACTGTACTTATCCCATAATTTTGCTCTGTTTTGTTCCATATGGGTGAGTTTGAGTGGTTTTGAATTTACAATTGGTTAATTTCTGAACTTGTCTTAGGTATTCCGAAGGTATGTCGTCAAAATCATCGGGAACATCTGGTCGATTTACCTTTCGACCTAGTTCTTCCGCTACATCTCGTGTGTTCTTCAGTTTAATGTTTAAATTATGTGTAAATGACCTTGGTAGTGAGAGATATCCTTTGACATCACAATTGATACAGGAGAATAAGATTCCAGAATTCGGTGTGTTGTTTGCTTGCAAGGTTCGTATTTCGGTAGCACTTACTCCAAACAGACAATCTCTACTTAGATTTTAACGGAATTATCCATAATTGTGAGCAAATGATAAAGACTTCTGGTGTCTCAGGTCTGTAATTGACCTGTTAGGCTCTCATCCTAACGACGAGGATGCTCATTTCCGGCTCTCTGAGGAACAAATTTTTACCTCTATCTTCGCATATGTCGACCATCTCTTTGGAAAAATCAAGCCTAAGAAGCTGTTTTTCATGGCAGTGGACGGAGTAGCACCGCGTGCAAAGATGAACCAACAGCGTGGTCGACGCTTCCGAACTGCGAAAGAGGCGAAAGAGATTCGAGACGGAGCGCTGGCCAAGGGAGAAAAACTGCCAAACGAGAAAGCATTTGATAGCAACTGTATTACTCCTGGTGCGTTGTTCCACACTTGAACATGCTTGTTGGTATAATATTATCTTTGCAGGAACGCCTTTCATGGTCCGTTTGTCGCAACAGCTGCGGTACTTTGTCCACAAGAAGATCACGGAAGACTCTAATTGGCGAGACATTCAAGTTGTACTTTCCGGACACGAAGTGCCAGGAGAAGGAGAACACAAGATTATGGAATACATTCGTTTATCACGCGCACAACCAGACTACAATCCCAATGTGCGACATTGTTTGTATGGGCTGGACGCAGACTTGATCATGCTTGGACTTCTGAGTCATGATCCTCACTTTTGCTTGTTACGGGAGGAGGTCAAATTCGGACCTTCGTCCAGGAAGAAGAACAATTCTGGGTCAGTTGTTCTTTCTTTTACATTTGCCCCCCCCTAATTTCAATGTGTCAACAGCCCAGAGGCCATCAATTTCTATTTATTGCACCTCTCTCTCATGAGGGAATATCTCGACCTGGAATTTCGCGATATAGAGACTCTCCTTCCATTTGAATTTAATCTAGAGCGTATTCTCGATGATTTCATTCTATTAGCGGTCTTCGTGGGTAACGATTTCTTGCCCAATCTGCCAGACCTTCATATTCAGGCGAATGGGTTGGAGAGGGTCTTTGAGGTTTACAAGAAGGTATTACCAGCAATGGGTAAGTAGTTAGATCAGTCAATTGCACAAAATTCTAATGATGGATTCAGATGGGTATATCAACGAGAGTGGGTTGATCAACACGAGGCGTCTACAGGTAGTTCTAAATGAAATGGCAACATGGGATCAGGAGACCTTTGAGAGAGAGTATTCGGATATGAATTGGTATAAGGGAAAACAAACGAAGTATGCGAATGAGCTGCAAAATGGAAGGAAGCAAGAAGGGCTAGGTGAGCTGTTCATGTTGAGCATGTCATTTCTATGTGCAACGCTAAGCCTTTGTAATCAGCTTTGACCAAAACCCAGAAAGATATATTTGATAAAGTGAAGGTATTTGTTCTGGAGAACACTTCCGCCTCTCACAATCGAGCGGCGAAATTATCGTTGCCGAACATGTTTCCATCAAGAGACAGAATATTCATCGCCAAGTTATCCGAGGATCTACACCTCAATGTTACTTGGGATGAATACGATGAGCAGGACCAGAACCTCGTTACTTGGGGACTTCCACAAGTTTTAGGTGATGACGATGGTGGTGAACAATTGGTGGAGGACGCAGGGGATGAAGATACCGAGTGGGAAGATGCAGAGGATGATGCTGAGGCCAGAGCCGCAGTTGACCGAGTTCTGGAGAAATATGAGAAGGCACCTGTGACAGATCCTGACGTTGAGGGTTCATTTGATGAACGGCATGAAAGGTCCGTCAAGGAGAAGATGGACGAATGGAAGCGCGGTTACTATCGGGTAAGAAATTTCCCCTCTTTGAATGGCTGCTAATCAATGTTAATCGACAGGAAAAGCTAGAGATGTCCTACGATGACCCGCAGACGATACGTAACTTGGTGTATCGTTATGTAGAAGGATTGCAGTGGGTGATGCACTACTATTACAGCGGTGTTGCGTCGTGGGGGTGGTTCTACGACTATCACTACGCACCTCGTATTTCTGGTTCGTTCTTGGTTAACAGGCTCTTATTGACATTGACTCGAACTTCACGTTTTGTAGATCTGACAGGAGTGGATCAAATGTCATTTTCATTCACGCTCGGGCAGCCATTCAAGCCATTTGAGCAGTTGATGGGTGTTCTGCCTGTAGCCAGCATGGAACATATTCCCCCGGCTTATCGAGTATGCATCCTTAACTCAGGCATTCCCAATTGCTGATCCTGTATGCCAGGATTTGATGTATGATTTAAACTCCCCAATTCTAGACTTCTATCCACTAGAATTTGAGCAAGACCTAAATGGGAAGAAACAAGAATGGGAAGCCGTTGTGAAGATCCCATTCATTGACGAGGAGAGATTGCTCAAGGCGATGGCTGGTATGACGCTGTCTTTCTTTTTCTTTCTCTCTTACTTCTATTGATTATACAGGCCGGGAATACCGTCTCACGGAGGAAGAGAAGCTAAGAAATACATGGGGCACCTCCACGAAATTTCATTATAATCCCAGCGAAACGACATATTATCCTTCATCTCTACCCGGATTTTTCCCCGATCTTCACCGCTGCGCATGTATCGCCGAACCCTTCGATTTGCCTATACTTGATGGTCTTCATCTCATCGCAGGGTTATGCGATGGAGTTGTTCTTGGTGTGGAAGCTCTGGCTGGCTTCCCGACCCTTAAGACTCTTCCAAACACTGGTATGCTAGGTTATCATGGGGTCAACGTACATAGTTCTGAAAGTCGGAACAAATCCATGATCCTTCACATTCAAAATCCATACGAAGGACAAAAAGTAGAGGAGATTGCGAAGATGATTGGTCAGCGGATCTTTATGGGTTGGCCTTTTTTGCAGGAAGGGCAGATTGTTGCTGTTTCGGATGATCTTTTTAGATATGAGAAATTCGCTGTGGTACCTGGGACAGCCCCAAAAGTTGTATCAACACCTCATGCATACCATGGACTTAGTCATTGGAAGATCAAGGCGGAGCGAATTGAGACATATTATTCGAAGCGGTGTGGTGTTATCACTGGAAATATCGAGGTTTTATTGCACATACGCCCTTTGAAAGGTTAATATTTTTTTCTGCACTTTTTGCTTCATTTTCTGAGTGTTTTTTTGTTTCAGGTCTCAAACGCCTCGAGTCAGGAGCCTTCGTGAAAGACTACGAAGGACCCGACCAAGAAGTTGAACAGGCCGTGCAAATGTGTCTGGCGGAAGTCGTAAGCGAAGACCCTCGTTTCTTGGAAAGAGAGGCGCCACCTCTTTCCGAGGAATTTCCTGAGGGTACCAAGGTCTTCTTCCTTGGTGAACATGCCTATGGTGTTGCTGCTCAAGTGAATTCAATAACGGATGGGACTTTATCTGTTATCCTTGCCGTTCGTTTCCCCCCCTTTCCCACCATCTTATTGCTTACCATCTGCTGTTAGTTCTACCCATCGGAGAAGGCCAAAATTGAACAATTCAAAGCCCTTGTTGACAACCGCAAATCAAGCGTGTACTATCCATCATATAGGGCCGCGGAATTGATTGGCATCTCGGGTCGAGCTCTAGGAAAAATCACGTCCAGCTTCATGGTCATCACGTCCGATGGCCAGAAGACCAACCTTGGTCTGAGCCTTAAATTTGAAGCCAAGTCTCTGAAGGTTGTTGATTACTCTAGGAAGGAAGGACGGACTTGGGAGTATAGTCAGAAAGCTCTTGACCTGATCAAGGCATACAAGGTGAGAAAGTCATTTTCCGTTTCTGTTGATGTTGAAGAACATGCTTTATGATTCAGGATGCTTTTCCAAACCTCTTCCGTGTGATAGAGAGGGGCGGTGATGGTAAGCTATCGTAGCCTTCGGTTGTTCATTTTTTCAACTTGCCGGCAGAAATGGTCAAAGCGACTGAACTTTTCCCGGGACCTCATGCTGATGGAAGCGTGAAAGGGGTCAAACAGTGGCTGAACTCGAAGGGCGTCCGTGATTTTGAACCCGTATCACTTTTCTGTGATCAATTGGGCAAGGTTGTTTACTTCCTAGTCATTCATGAATGAAGTTATGCATACTGACGTATGGTTTGTAGGAAATTGTTACCGAGATTGAAACTTTAGCCGACACCTTTACAGAAAATAAGTCGTCATCCCAAATCAAGAAGGCAATTGTCAAAGGCATTCCAAGGCAGGCGGTGCTGAAACCTGCACACACCCTTTATCGTCTTCAAAATCAACACTTCGCTCTCGGTGATCGCGTCACGATGGTTCAGGACTCGGGTAGTGTTCCTCTTTCAGTGAAAGGTGTTGTGATCGGCCTCAACTCGAAATCGATGGATGTCATTTGGGATGTCCCATTCGTGTCTGGTGGAACGTTAGGTGATAGGTGCTTACTTCTGGAACCTTCGGATCATATAGTTGTCTGACATTTAAAAGGTGTTCTCAATATCGCGGTTTAACTGTAGACTTTAACAGCTGCCTGAACCTGACGAATCCTCAATTTGTGACACCTACGAATCCCAAAGCTCCCCTTCCAACCCGAAATAACATTCCATTTAATCCCCGCTTTGGACCCCACCCAACCATCCGACCTCCTCCTGGACAGGATGCTGCAGCTGGTTTCCGACCGGCGCCAAAAACGAGGTAAATATCAAATATATTCTTTCTTGCAATATTTGTTTTCATAACAACTCTAACAGCCAACAACCTCGAGTACATATCATGACTAACCCGAACAGAGGGCATGGAGGCCATGTCAATGGCCATGGTGGCCCTCCCTATCGGTCGAACCAAATTCACCCAACTGCTTCTCGGCCTATTCTTCAGTCAGAGAAGGCGCTTGTACGCAATTCACATGTGGAATCAACTCAACCAAACCCCCTGACAAATGGTGTCAATGTCGATCATGATCAAAAACATTTATCAAGCACATCCCCATCTACAGTTCGAAATCACCATCCGTACGGAGGTGGAACTACCCCAGTGTTTCGTGGTGGCCGTGGTGCCAGTGGTCGGGGTCGCGGAAGACCCAGAGGTCGGGGGAGGGGATCTTTCGCCGTACCATTGCGTTCTTGAATTCTGCTGTTTTCGGCATGATGAAAAGACAATTGCGGGTTCTATCACTGTTTCTTATCATTCGTATAGTTTGCTGTCCGATGTATATATCTTTTCTTGTTCCTGAAGAGGCACCAGGGCCCAAAATGGGACACTTCTTCGGGTTTATCGATTCACCGGGTTTGCAGAATTAGGTACATAGAAGTTTGCGAAAAAAATTGCAGTAGGAATCTTGGATTCCTTCCTTTATTGATAATGGTTTCCTTCACTTTTGATAACCCAGACAAGTACTAGCAATTTGCAAAAGGTCAGCCTGATGGAACAAACACGTTGACCAACCGTGATCTAGTTCTTTTGAGATAGTCGGCTCCGTTGTATACGACATGTGAACATGTTACATACATTTCAGGTATGTTATAACAGAGTCCAGTTCAAGTTGGGAGCGTTTTTTTTTTGAGGACTCTCTCCGACAATGTCTAGCGGACATTTTGGTAACCCCAGCTCCAACATCCCGCCAGCGTCTCCTGCCTCAGATTTGTTTACAAAAGACACAAACGCTGGTGAACCCACTGGTCGAGGTCTTGTGACTGATGAAAGCAATCCCTTCAAGTCACCAGAGGGAAGTCAAATTGATTACCCTGGATCCCACCAGTTAGACGAAGCTCCCGTGTCTAACAAAACACCCTCGAATGTTGGCAACGGTAGTGGCATAAGTGTGTTGGGACACCTTGGAGATCCGGCTACGAAGTTCTCGCCTCTTCCCCCTCCCCCTCAGGCTGTCCGACTTATGGATCGTCCCATGGTTCACCGGCAGATGACAGGTGCCTCCAGGCCTACATCTCCCGGGCGACGGTCGAACAATGACTGGAGTGTCCCAGTTTCAGAGCCTGAGGAAAAGGTGCGTTGATCCTTAATTCTTTTCTTATTTCTAGCTTTAGAACTGATGAATATTGCTCAATGTGTGCTGTTCGTTAATATTACTAGCCCTTTGGTCGGACATATGCTGAACGCCTCCAACCTACGCTGGATGTAGCCCTGCTTGAACGCGACAAATACGCGGCAAAGGCGAAGATAACGGGATGGACGCTAAATGCTGCAATCGGATTGCAAGTTCTATTCGGCTCCCTTACGACTGGCCTATCAGCTGTTGCAACATCGGGGAGATCTGTACGTTGACGTTTGTTCTTTTTCACATACGGTCAATTAATTTCTGCCGAAATTCAGGCTGCAGTACAGACGACCATTCTTGGTTCGTCGTTTCCTCCCATCCCTCTTGCAGGTGGACCCTTATCAGTTTAACTTATGCATTTTTCTTTAGGTGGTCTCTCAACGATTGTAGCATCCTACCTCGCACGCGCACGAGGATCTAATGAGCCTGAGCTCTCCATTACGCGGGTGAAAGACCTTGAGCAGTTTATCCGCGAATGCCAGGCCTTCCAGATGGACTTTGGACATCAAACGGGATCTGACCATGACGGAACAGTGCTGAAATTGAGGAGTAGATTCGAGGAGTTATTGGGAAACGCTAATGGGTAAGTTTTTTTTTCTGGCGCATACTGTATACGGCTCATGACCATGCCCCACAGGGAACGGAAACTATCTCCACCTGTGTGATTATTTCCAAAATTTTAAATGCGAGAATTCTCATAACACGCTCTGCGATGTTATACTTCGCTGAAGATTCACTTATTTATACTTTCTGGTGTAGTATATTTCCAAGACCAACATAAGCAGCAATAGCTGGTTAGTTTTCCTTAAACATTTCGATCACTTCTTTCGTTCCTTATACCCATAATTCACGAATACTGGTGAAAATCAGAGTTCCCCATACGTAGTAATAGCAAGGTCATCTGCATATAATCAGAATTTTTGAGATCTGGCCTTCTTGATTTAATTCTTTCGTTCTTGGTTGCAGGTCCAGGTTGATTCGTCGTAAAACAAGCACCACGAAAAGCGATCATCGATGCCTTTGAACATAATGATGGATTACTGGAATCCAGAAGGGCAATGGGAACCCCCAGCGAGCCCGAACAAACAAAGCCAAATTGTCCGCACGTCGCGACGATATGGCTCCTACCACTGTTATTTCTTCCTTAGTACCCTTCTCATTGTATACATGAGTAGAACCTATTTTATTCAGTGTATTTCTGCCAAAAAAAGATGGAATTTTCTGCCTTTGAACCTACTTTTTGGGTCCCATGTAAGTTTGATGGAAGTCCCATGTAGAGAGGTTTTCTGGGTTTCCGAAAACCTGATTTTAAACATTATGTAACTGTTAACTCACTACTTGTGTAACGGGTTTACTGTAAAAATACCTGGAGATCTAGGTTTCAAGTTTTTTGAGTTTTTTTGAGTGGGTTTAGTAAACCTAAAAAACCATTTCAACACTTTCCTGATGCCTCCGTTAGAGGAAAATGTTGTTAACGGTGAGATATTGGCCTTCCCTGTGTTATTATTTCATTCTGATTAATGACTGTCTCCATCATATGAATCGAAGCATTTATAGCTAGGATGGCGTAACGAGCTCCCCCGCCCTGGCGGTCCTTAATACAAAGACATCATAACCTGTCTGATTCTCATTTCGCAAGGCTTATATGGCCTTTATGTAAACGCACGCGGGCGCTTGATCAACTTTGATGAGCGAGCGCTTGTCAGCATATTGCCCAGATAACATCTTATCTTGGTGGTTATGGGCGCTCCGCCGACGCACGCGGTACGAATAATGTTGGAGTTGCAAGCACACCCAGACCGAGGTCAGGTGGTTTTCCGTGTGGTGTTATCATTTCTACTGCTTATCTGACCACCTGGCACCTGGTAATATAAATTTAATGTGATGATGGTGTAGACCAGGGAGCGGTTTTTTTATGTGGTCGTCCTGACAGACGACCTTGTTGTTGAATGTACTTTATGTGTGGGGTTCGAGCTCTTCTCTAGGCAAAACCTGACCTGGAATATGGACATTGGCATTACGTATCGATATGCAACTGGCCACGGACCGCTGTAAGTGGAGATTGAAGGCAATGTATACATTGCAGATGTCAATGACAGTCCCTTTGGTTCGCTAGTGTCAAATTCCGCAAGGTCCATTTGTTCTATTTCTCCACTCATCGGTTTACTTTGGGAAGGTGGAGGGACATTCATTTATTAAGTTGGTTAGTAGAAGAACGATCTAGACTTTCGTCTCCAAACTATGTTATTGATGAATTTACTTTCGTGGTCGGAAAACCATCCGAATGGCGCAGGATCCCTGTGTTTGGAGAATAAGGTTAGGGTGAGGCCAACGGGAATAATCACCTTTTCATGAGATATGACATTAGTTTATTCAACAGAGCGAATTTAAAGATATGGTAATAACCACTTGAGGAATTCCGTCAATGAAGAAAAATGTTGGATAATTTTAAGTTTATCTTGGAGTCCTTCCTGCGTGTACTATAAAAGTCACCGGTATGCCAGTACATCCAGCCTTGGGAGGAACAGTTCCTCTATGAATTGGTCGGTGTACCACAAGGCACCGTGCTTGAACACGAGGCCGGGTTGATTTGATACGTCAAGTGACAGCTCCACTTTGCCCCTGGAATGGGTTGCCCTGAGAGTCCTGAGGTCTTCCGTCCTTCTGAGGCCAACTTTGTTTGCATACAACACTCATACGGTCAGTTTGCTGGCTTTTTTTATATTACAGTGGACTATAGTCGCTAATCATATCTAGGCTGCAGCTGTTTCTACTAAGCAGCATATCTGGCCAAAGCTAGCCTTATACACGCCCAGGCTACAGGTGTAAGCCAACTTCCAAGGTTGGCCTACCCACGTTCATGCTTCAAGACCTTCAATTTTATATTTTGCTTGTATTTCTAGTCGTGCGTTTCTTTTCCTACCCTTTCCGAAATTCCTAGTCATCTTTCTCTTTATAGATTTTTTAACACTTAAAAAGTTTTCTTATATGGCACCACCTTCATCACCTCGTTCGCCACATCCAACGCCGACGATGTCTTCGCGCTACTTTGGCAGTAATTCCTCTGATTATTCCTATTTCTCCGCTTCAGCACCTAATACTACTAGTTCCAATCCATCCGACCACACGCGTTCGGCCTTCACTGCACCTGTCCCACATGCACACTATCAACTCCACACTCATTCTACTGAATTCACAAAGCCCATCATTACATGCTCCGTGACATCATCCACGAACTCTTTTGCTCATCAAGGTGCCTCCCATCACCCTCAATACCACCATACCCACCCGCCACCTGCTCCTTCCGACGCCCTCCGCCAATTTGCGCTGCACATCCCGGCCCCTCCGCAGTTGATGATGCCCCCAAAAATGACGGGGGGGCGTCAACAAGGGCATTCTTCTCTTACTAGCTCTACCTCTACTTCTGGTTCGTCTGATTCACAACATCAACACCAACCGCTACAATCCCCGCAGTCGCGTCATTCCGAGTCAAATCCACCATCATCATCGTCGCAAGCTCCAGACATGACGTGTTGTACAGAGCTGTGCCAGTATCTGTTGGTAGTGTCTCGTCTTCCACCAACGATCACTTCAAATATGGTCACCATCTCTGCCAACAAGGGTGACCGTCTGAGAGTCAACGCCCAGGCCTGGGGTGGAGAGAATGCGGGTGAGCTATCGTATTACTTGTTTATGTTGTTACTAATTATTTTCTTCTTTTTCCATTTTTACTTTTTTTGCCGGAATTGTAGCACTTTTCGAGTGGCAAATTTCTTTTCCGCCGCGAGATGTGGACCTTTCAAGGGTCCAGGCAAAATTTGACAGCGGATGCCTAACAATACGCGTGCCGAGGTGGTCGAGGGGATTGTGGTGAGTGTTGCAGTGAGTCCCGAATAAACCCTCTTCACCAGGGCCAACACGAGAGAGGGATATGTTTCGTGGGTGGTTTTTCCAAAAAGAAAAGGCCTTATCTGTTCTACAATAACGATGGAGGGCATTTTGCGAAGAAAAAGATCCGACCGGCATCAAATCGACATCGACCCATTGGGATCATCCAATTCTTTTTCGTCTCAAGCGTCCTATCGTTTTTGTTGGACTCGGAAACGAGAAGGAGGATCCGACTATTCTAGGTTTTATCCTTTGATTTGGGAAACGGCGTTATCTCACCGAGATTTACTTTCTGTTCGCAAGGCCTTTTTTCCTTCAGTAAGGGGGCTTCGGGGACTGCCATGCGCATTTCGTGGAGGTATGATTAATGATATGATTTATAAATTATGGTATGACCCGTATGATATGCTATGATATGGTTTCCAGCGTGAGTCACAGCCGCTAGCGATCTCGCGAGACTAGGACTTTTTGCACGTGTACGTACTTTACAGTATACTTTTTCTTATAACTTTGCATTTGCGTGCGCGCCGTTCTAAGTAGATTTTTTTTTAAAAAGAATTTCCTTCTTTCTTTTCTTCGCCTTTCCACTTTCCTTCTATTTTCTCTTTTTATTCATTTATCAATGCATAGTTCCTTTATATACTCATCCAATTTCAACCCATCACATCCGGAATGTGCAAAAGTGGATATTTCTTAGTATTCATTCTATGTCGTGCTCAATTCTGAGTGGGGTGCGAGGACAATTTTGGTGATACATCTTTGTGTTACAATGTGCTATTTCGAAGAACTAATCAGGTAACACACCAGCCATTAGGTGGTTCAGGTAAACAGGTGCTTTTGTCCCTTGTCCACAGCGTTTGGAAGAAATTGATTGATAAAACGCCTCTCAGCTCCAGAGAGTCGGGAATCAGCACATATGACATTCATCGCTTCTTCGACCGTTGGAGTGGGATGGGCCATTGACGTCCGGATGTCGGGGCGAGTTAACCAAAGTTTTATCATAAGATCGCGGTCAAGATCTGGTAGGGCATGCCAGATTGAATCAACAGAATCCATCAGGCCTTTCTTGAATAATTTGGTTCCCTTGGTTTCATACTTGTCCTGTTCCTCACGACCAATCTTCAAACGAGTCGCAACTTCTTCCTTGTAGTAGATAGCGCACACCGATAAAAGATATGGCACTATGACCATGTTCAAATCTAATTTACAACAGCAAACAAGAATGACTCACAATAGTTACACCTTTCAACCTTGAGGGACTCATATAGGTCATGTGAAATAACATCCTTCTTAAAGACGTGATAGTCATTCAAGGCTGGTGAAAATATAGATCAGAAACAGTATAAATTTAAGATATGAGACGCGCACCCTGCACAAGACGTGATTTCGTCTCCCAATCCAGTAATAATTTTCTGTTGGCTTTGCGTTCCGCTGTAGATGAGATGGGTTAGTAACTACTAACCGGTTCTGGATGTGCAATAGACACAAAAGGTAAAACTCACACCTTCTAAATCTGAGATTGTCTGTTCAAGCTTCCTGTTCGTCTGTTTAAGTTTCCTGTTCGTCTCCTCGATCTTCTGCTGAAAAGTTTGTTGGTCTTCTCTACGTTTTTGTTCAAACTCTTGTCTGAGGGCATCCATCTCAGAACGAAGCCCATTAAGCCTTTGTTTTGTTGACTGTGGAAACAATGAGTAAGTATACAGTACATAGTCTACATAGAACTTAGGCTGTCACTTCTAAGCGTTCCGGATAATATTGTTCATGGGTAAGAACAACCCTTGTATTGTCAGTGTCTTGGACTCGCACATATGACGAGAGTGGGGATGAAAGCTGGTGGTTGATGTCATATTGGTAGTTTGAGTTGGCGTTTATGGCGAATGACTTCTCTGGTACAAATTCTGACTGACGAACAACTGTAATCATGGTTGACGAAGTAGATTTGTCGTGCACAGCCACATTTTGTGCCAATGGTTCTTCTTCACAAATCAGCGTTATCTTGTGATGCTCAGCCTTCAGCGCTCTTGTTCCCATCCAAAATGGAACCTATGGTATCATTGGCATGCCCCGAATTTGAAGATTGTCGACATGGGTGAAATGAAGTCGCAGATGAAACAGTGGTTTTTTTGTGCTCTTGAAGTTGACTCAAGCTCTAGGTGCCATGAGATCGGCTATCTTCCTCAGGTGAAATCCACTTCGGCCGCAGCCTAGTGTTCTGGTCCATAGGTGTTTGAAATGTGCAAAGTGGAATCTGTGGCTCTGCCGTGTGGACTCATTCGTATTGGTGATATACCTGACAGTGGCGCAGAAAGGTTGGACCCCGTTTCGATAAGGCCAAACACCCCTTGACCTTGAAGCTTGAAGTCGCGGTGTTGACCGAGTGCCTGAAGTCAGCAGGTGCTTCAGTATAGCACTCACCGCATATAAAAGACTGTGTACCATTTAAGTTCCCCTAGTTCCGCGTTGACTACAATTGGCAGACGACTCAGATTCTCTTTGCACCCTCAGCTGGCAAGTTGACACATCTGTATCTGCCGCTACTATTCCATTGGCTGATGCACGTTAATGTAGCCACTTGTGCCAACACGAACTGAAAGTCATGATATATTCAGTATCTATACGATTCGGGTGAAGATCGTTCGAAGCTTGAAAACCTTATCAAGGCATTTCGCGGTATTCAAGCTCTTCCACCCAACAATCCAAACTCCTTTCACCTCGCTGGCCTTCGCGGATTGCCTTTCCGTGGACCGGGAGAAACGGACCTAAATTGGAGGGTATTCCTGGCATGCCACCGTTCTTCCCTACTTGGCATCGCATCTACATCCTTCGCCTCGAGGATGCACTCCGCTCCATCGCAGGGTGTCATGATGTTACTCTCCCCTTCTGGGACGAGCTAGCTCATCCTTCAGAGAGCCGATTCCATCTGTCCTTACTTCTCAAACCTTCGAACTGGACGGGAAAACCGACAATCCGCTTTACTCGTATAAGCTTCAAAAAGCACTGGTTGAGAATGTCGACGGTGCAAACCATCGCTACAACAAACACCAAGGATATCATACCGTCCGATACCCGCTCTCAGGTGAGTTCAGAGTATCGCGTCGTAGTGACTTCAGCTCTTCGTTCCAATCTCCGAATACTGATTTACGATGTCTACCAGGCTTAGTGGGAACCGAGAAAGATCAAAAGCAAACGACCGTGCATAATGCGGGGTTCCCAAATCCAGTTCAGAATATCAAGATACTCAACAATAATGTAACTGAGTGGCTGGGCACCGTCAAGATCGCGGATAACAGACATGGCACCCCACAGCCAGACACCTTCTCCGTTTACGCGAGATATTTGCTGGCGCCTAACTACACAGTCTTTTCGAACACGGCCGCCCAGAGCCAGTGGATTAAAGACCACGGGCAGGATCCAAATAATCACTACGTCGGTGCATTGGAAAGTCCGCATAATGCGATCCACCTTGCTATTGGGGGCTTTTACCAGGAGGGGGTGTATAACGCTGACACCATCCTCGGAGCCAGCGATATGGGCGATAACGAGACAGCTGGCTTTGATCTGATATTTTTCTTCCCTTTCACGTGTGGCAGCGGCTCTGGGGTTATACAAAACGTGGTAGCCTGACTCTCATTAGAGATTGTCCACGGACGATCCTCCAGGAAGGGCAGCCGCCGAATTTCGCTCCTGGTTACCATATTTCCTTGGATACACCCCTCATCCCGTATGAAAAGACACATGGAGTTCACTATACTGCGACTGATCTAAACAAATTGGGTATCGCTTATGGTCCTAGTTCCCTTGATCACTTACTGCCGAAGCCTGGTGCTGATCGGACATCGCCCTATAAGCTTGTCATCCCCAAATTCCCCACATTGGTTGCAGGCAGCGACCCAAACGAAGCGAACCCCTTCAGCCTCACGAAATGAGTACATAACATCAGCCGCGCTGACTACGAAGGTTCATTCGTTGTTAGGTTGTACGCTCAAAAACATGACGGCGAGGAGGTCGAGGTTGGCAGGGAATCTGTCCTAGACGTGGACCTCTACGTTCCCAACCACAAAAAAATATTGCAATATTTCGAGAGGGGGAGAAGTTAAAACGGCGGGTAGCCATTCAATCTCGCGACCAGTTACTGAAATATACTCCTGTTTTGCGCCGAGGTGGGCAAGAAGGGCCTCAAATACACGATCTTTGATTGCCTGAGAAAGCCTCACCTCGATCTCCTCAGATGCGTTTGGTCTTGCTTAAATGTACAATGTAACGTTTTGCTTACTCATTACTGCGTAAAAAATCGAATCTTGTTCCACGAATCACCACCCGAATTGAGAGTATTGAGTTGTAGGAATATCTAAGGCAAACACGTTTACCGTTTGTATTACCATTTGTAGTACAGGAGGCGCACCGAGATCTTGGTGTGCATCACTCCTATTTTATTCTGTATATTCAGTGTACTTCTGTCGCCTCAAAACCTCAGTCGTTTGCTCCTTGTATACAGTCAATGAGGCACCCAAATGAAGATAAGCCTCGGAAACATTTAATATCAGGTATATGCATATTTTTAATTGACAAATCTATTGAAACACATCGTAGAATAAAAACTATCTACTCACAACCTCAGTTTTTTATTGTTGAATAACATATCGCGGCTTATCAGTGGATGTTTAGCACAAAGACACATTAGATGTAGCAGCCTTTCAAAAGTAGGTAGTTTGAATTAGGTCCAAATCCTGGTGGGAATATATCACAGGCAAAAAAGCACGCTGCAGAGCCCAAATGTTACTAACACGATTTTCTAACCTGCAAGTGTCACATCTGCTCCTACGCAAAGTTTTTGCCTCATCTCTTTTTCACATTGCTGGATTGCTATGGTGAACACGCGGCTTAATTTAGGCCAGTACGAAGCGTGGGTAATCGTCGAGGGTCAAGAAATCGAGCATTACGCCATTGAGGTCAACGAAGAGACGAAGGTCGCAAGTTGTTGGATCGCTTCAACTGCAGGGAAGGTAATGTCTTCTTGTTATTAAAAAGACGTGGAATCATCAAATTACCTGGAATCTGTGTAGCACTTTGGTGTCAATGGGAGTAAAAGTCACACCAAGTTTGACTGTGCCACAGCTATTAAAATCGACGGTTCTTACGGAGGGAGCCATGTGCTTGCGAAGGACTCCCTTCGTCCAGTACTTCGTGAAGATGTCATGACTGGCAATGGAACTTCTCGAGCACTTCTATTTGGTGAACTCAACCTCACGGGTCAGCAGTTTGAGTTCCTCCAATGAAAACTGTTGAACGAGCGTAACCCTAGATGATGACACACTTCTTGTCAATGAGCCCTCCCATGCTGAATTCGGTGAAATTAAGATGACAATAGACCGCGTCTCTCTTGTTGGAGACAGGCGACCATCCCTTTTTACTGAAATACCAGAGATCGACAAGGTCCACGAACGATGCGCAAAAAAAGCAGTGACACATAAAGTTTCGTTAGTAATCTGTCTTCCTCGCAAGGACCTTCTATAATTCTCACTTTTTTTTCACAGGTTCGGAAAAGAAGTCAGATCCAAAATGACTAGGACTGTAATGCTGACTCAAAAACACGAAACGGTTGCTACATTTATTTTCCGTTACCGTTCACTTGGTTAGCCAGATTTTTGATCCCGACAATAATTGAATGATGATGTATCAATATAGACATACTGAAGGCCAACGGCATTGTCCCACATGATCCCACACCTGACGAAGTGCCATCGACTTCTGGTTCATCAAATCCATCAGTCTCAACCTCGGGTGTCAAAAGACAGAAGGCTTCTGGAGTCAAGGAAGAGGAAAGTGAAGAAGAAATTGACCCAGGTGAAGAGGAGTACAGAAAGAAAGAGGCGGAGCTCCAGGTATGGTTGGGAATAACATATGCCTTTTCCCCATTCATTCTGTGGTTTTCATATCAGGCGGAATTGGAGAAGGTGAAGAGGGCAAGGTTCGCGCTTAGTCAAGACAAGCGTCCAAAAAAGAAGCTTAAAGTGGAGACCAAACCTGTTTTCCTGCCTGGTGAAGTCATCGACCTTACCGTCTGAACAATCATTCCCATCCATCATTCGCATTCTATGACCATCAGCTTTTTAATTCTTTTTTACCATACCGCAAACACTTTTATTATCAGGATAATTAATTTATCTGTTCATGTGAGTGGCTTTGCGTTGTCGTCAGTGAGATAAAGAATATCGATGACCTCTTCAGACGCTTATGAGCGCTTTCGACTGTTGGTAGAGAAGAGTATTATGAGTGAAATCACCATTGTTGGGCTCTTATACTCCAAAAGTGCAAGAATCGGAGTTACAAGGCTTTGTAGGATTTACCAGCTCAGTTCAAGAGGGTTTGATAGAAAACCTTGCCGATAATTGCTAAGGCTCTCAATGTCCGGATCTCAGTGTCGCGTTGCGCCGCGCCAATGGAAGTGTAGTCGAAACTCGGGCACTTGGTTGTTGACCCTGCTGCCCGTCACAGGGTGTATCGCCCAGAAAAAGAAAAGGCTGTATCTTCGAATTGCCCTGGTCCTGCTCAAGAGGCCATCAATTCCATCTTCCACATTTTTGATACACTCTCCCGGGCAAAGTGTGGGTGACTGAAGACAAAGATTTCTCGATGATTGGCAAACCTAGGCGACTAAGCAAATATTTTTCGTTGGTCTAAACCTTCGTTGACATAGTTTTTCCAGAGAGCGATTGGGGCAGAGAAGTGAGTAGGATATCACTGTCAGGTGGAATAACCGAAATGGTTGTCTGTTCACAATCCATGTTCAAGCGACGGCGAAGGTCTGCTCATTTCCTTGGAGCTGGTAAGTAAGCTCGGCCCAAGCAATCTCTTTTTCATGAGCTGACATACTGCCAGTGATATTAGTCAATGGCGGGCTTTTAGCGCCGGTACTCAGGGACGGTGGATCGACTTTGAGGCGGTTACCATGGACTTTCTGGTCAAAAGGTAACGTCTTTTTTCTGTTCTCGTCCTTATTTTAATGAACACAATTGAAGCACGAATTGTGGCCCATCGTAATTCAACCACTGGCAAACTAAAGACATAATTCTGTTGGATGCGTTGACTTGGAAGTAAGTAGTATAGAAATCATATGAGGTTACGAATCCACGATCCGAAAGCCTCCGAGTCTCTCTATAATTACTGACAGAGGAAAAAGGAGAATAACTCGTTTGGAGGGGAGTCAAATACTTAGACATCCTTCCACACATTTCCATCACGTTTATATTTCGCTGTCGCGAATCTGAGTACGTGGCGTGGCGTTCTAACTTCGAAAGAATAATACTGCAGACCTTTACATTTCCGAAAAACAGTTACCCGTCAATGTCTTTTCCTGAATCCTAGGTTCCTGGTTGGATTTGAAATTTCTGGAAGGGCTCCTGATTAATATTAGTCAGGTTGTAAGTTTACCCACTAGAAAATGGAGACTCGGGCCAAGACTCGGCTTCGGAAAATTGCCATAATTAGATAAACCTTCTGTGATGTCATGATCGTGCCATCGTGGCAACCGTGACGTTTATGTTTACCTGATTTAGTCAGGAACGTATCTCTTTCAATGATCTATATTGTCTTGTCTATGGTAATGGCTTATACTCGCTGTATACGCACTTCACTTATGGTAGAACCCGAATCCTATTTGATCCGGATGACTGTCCATTTTGTAGTGATGATAAATCACCAATGTCATGGGCATTGCGTCAGCACTGGCAGGCACGACTCACGAGACCTTGTCGATGAAAGATAACCGATATAAATACGATAACCACCTCAGTTTTTTTTACTTATCTTCGACAACTCCAAAATTTCAAATCTAGCACCATGGTTCTCAAGCTCTTTGGTAGTGCCAAGTCCACCTGCACCCGCCGTGCCGCCACCGTGCTCCACGAAAAGCAGGTTCCCTTCGAGTTCCACCAGGTTGAGCTTGCAAAAGGTGAACACAAGTCTCCTGAATACTTGGAGAAGCAACCCTTCGGTCAAGTCCCATACATCGTCAGTGCCCCTCAGTTTATGATTCCTAGCTATGCTTTGGAAATAGGAGTGACAATTCGCTTTGGTTTAGGATGACGACGGCTTCATTTTATACGAGAGTCGTGCTATCGGACATTACATCGCCAAAAAGTATGCCGATCAGGGAACGAAACTCGTACCCACGGATCTCAAGGCGTTCGGTCTTTTTCAACAGGCTTGCTCGATTGAAGTGGCCAACTTTGACGACTATGCATCCAAAGCTGTCTCCGAGATAGTCTTTAAACCCTATAAGGGCTTGACGCCAGACAGAGCTGTATTCGAGAAGCTCATTACTGCACTCGATACCAAGTTAGATGTATACGAGAAGATTTTAAGCAAGCAGAAGTACCTTGGTGGTGATGTGAGCCATTGGTTCGATATGTGTTCTTTTGCTCAAATTATGGTTTTTTGCAGGAAGTGACTCTCGCCGATCTCTTCCATATTCCTTATGGATCTTCACTTCCGTTGACTGGTGTTGATCCTCTCGATAATAAGAACAGGCCGAATGTTGCCAGGTTTGTCGTATTATTCTATAATTTCAAGTTCAAGATTCTTAATTTTTTTCAATGGCTTAGATGGTGGAAAGACATCAGCTCTCGTCCTTCTTGGGAGGCTGTCAAGGATGGTGTTACATCTACCGCTTAAAGTCTGGGCTTGTGACCTCGAATATCGTAGCCAGTGTATTAGCACCTGCCAGTGAATTCCAGAATGAAAGTTGTATTACTACTGAACCTCTTGCACAGATGCCATCATGATTAAGACGACGTTCTCACCATGGATCAATACTTATCAAAGCCTGCGTCTTGAGAAAAAAATTCGTCGTAAATCTAGCCTGACAATACCAGAAAAGGCCATGAGGTTTTTGTCCGGACAGCCAACAGAAAATTTGTCCGCCTAGCCGAAAAGTCCAATTTTGGATAGTATCAATCAGTTGTTCTTGCTTGTCGCTCGGCTTTCGATAACCTGGAGATACAATCCCTTAACGATGGCCTCATTTCGTATGAGTATCGCGCCATCGGGCAATACATCTCCAAAAAATATGTAGATCAGGGAACGAAACTCGCCTTTACGGGGTTCAAGGCCTTTGGTCTTTTCTAACAAGCTTGCTCTAAGTGTCCAACTTTGACGACTATGCCGCAAAGGCTTTCTACGAGATAGTTTTTAAACCCCACTATGAGTCCTGAATTTTTGGGGAAGCAAACTTCTATCAACATCCACCACATTATAGTCTGTTCCAGTTATAGAGTTTCATTCCTCAGAATTTAGCCTGCTAATGAGCCGTTCCAAACTTGCCCTCTCATATGGGTTTGACATGCCAGTATGCTCAGATTCCAACTTTTTTCTCCCGTTGACGTTGTGGGAAGATTCAAGAAGATGTTTATCATCCCAATAGGTATGTTAGAAGCACAGAGGTTCATACGATGTTGAACTTTCACCGCAGTTCCTCGCGTCCTACTAGTACAGCTTCCATCAAGTTGCTGGTTAGTGATGCCTTGATTTTAAATACACTCAGCCTTGGTGCATACAGCCGGGTAACCTTGAAGAAATGTATAGTACCGCTGACAGAACTTCAAATTTAAAAATAACAAGTAAATATTTACAAAATGAAAGTATATACACATATACTAGACCTTCATAGCTCTCAATTAGTAGTAGAATTATAACACAAAAAGGGTTTGTGCCGGAATATGGTTGAAAGCAAATGTCACACAATTCGTTGGCACGAACTTTGGCTGAAATTCCCGCTACTTTTAGTAGTGGGTTTTTGGGTGGACCTTTTGAAATCGTAAATTGGCAGGCGTTTTGAAGTGGCT